>ULUY01064508.1_pt1 | contig 170343 bp, 121 predicted proteins | sample 1959031 | NCBI WGS metagenome assembly ULUY01 (sample SAMEA4835774, study PRJEB28245) | human gut metagenome | biome: gut microbiome; material: fecal sample | place: Denmark | collected 2008
GGCAAGGTTATGCTCTACCAACTGAGCTATTTCCGCATTGTAACATTAAGAGCAAGCGGTTTTCCCGATTGCGAGTGCAAAGGTAATGCTTTTTCCGAAACCTCCAAAACATTAGGATATTTTTTTTACGAAAAACTAGTAGAATGTTTCCGTATGCACTCTCATAAGGGTATACACCCCGCACAATATCAGGCATTCCGGCTCCGACTAAGCAAGATGCGTACCGCGGGGTCCCCTGCAAGAATTTCTGCTGATAACCAGACTTCTTTCTTTTCTGCACGAAAAGAAAAAAGAAGTGCCTGCACATTCAAACAAATCCATGCAGGCACCTCAGCTATTTTTTGTACAGAAAATCGAAGTTTTTGTACAAAAGCCTAAAACTTTTGTACAAACTTCTATGTAATATCACGACAACCTCCGGAAAACTCCGGCATCTGCTGCATCCATCAACACATTCTGTCGCGGTAATCCTCGTAACGGAAGTTTCTGTATATTTCCAGTTCGCCGTCGGAATGGAGCAAAGCGATAGAAGGATGATGAATACCGTTGAACATGTTGGTCTTGACCATCGTATAATGTATCATGTCTTCGAACACTATCCGTTCGCCTACCTGCAATTCATGGTCGAATTTCCAGCTTCCCATGTAGTCGCCGCTCAGGCAACTGTTTCCTCCCAGACGATAGACATGTTCTTCGGGAGCAGCCGTCTTGACCGCATCGGGTGGAAGCGTTTCGGCGTTGCGTACCTTGGGCTGATAAGGCATTTCCAGACAGTCGGGCATGTGACAGGTAAAGCTGACATCGAGAATGGCCGTACGGATACCTCTGCTTTCCACCACATCGACCACCGATGCTACCAGCGGACCGGTCTGCCAGGTAAAGGCCGAACCCGGTTCCAGAATAATCTGAAGGTTGGGATAACGCTCACGCAATCCTTTCAGCAGTCCGATGAGATGTTCCACGTCGTAATCCTTACGCGTCATCAGATGTCCCCCGCCCAAATTCAGCCATTTCAGTTGCGGGAACCAGCGGGCAAACTTCTCTTCGATATGCTTCAGCGTGCGTTCCAGTTCGTACGAACTCGATTCGCAGTGACAATGACAGTGAAAGCCTTCTATCCCTTCCGGCAGACGGTCGGGCAGCAAATCGGCAGTCACGCCGAAGCGGGTACCCGGAGCACAAGGATTATACAGCTCGACTTCCACTTCCGAGTATTCAGGGTTTACACGTATGCCGCACGATACATGTTCCGGATAAGCCTTCACCTGCGGATAAAAACGCTCGAACTGCGACAGCGAGTTGAACGTGATGTGACTGCTATACTTCAGGAAAGCCGGGAAATTGGCCTCCGTGTAAGCCGGAGAGTACGTATGCGCCTTGCTTCCGAACTCCTCGAAAGCCAGACGAGCCTCATATTCAGAGCTGGCGGTGGTGTAATGAATGTACTCGCGGAATATCGGGAACGATTTCCACATAGCGAATGCCTTGAAGGCCAGAATGATTTCCACTCCAGCACGGTCGGCCACACTCTTTATCAGACTCAGGTTCTTTCTGAGCAAATCCTCCTCCATGACATAGCAGGGAGAAGGAACTTTTGTTACATCTAGCATATCTGTTATCTTATTCTATTATTTTAAATCGTGCAAATTTCAGCAACAGCTGTTTCTCGCCCGCATTGCGGAAACGAACCGTCGCCTTACAGTTATCGCCCGCTCCTTCCACCTTGACGATTTCACCTATGCCGAAACGTTCGTGTTCTATCTGCTGTCCGGCGTGCACTCCGCTGCCGACAGAGGAAGCCGACGTACCGATGGAAGCCGAAGCAGAAGGTATCTTGCGCAATACCCGCGGAGCGGCCGGCTTGACAAAGCGACGGGGTTCCTGAGGAATCTCTCCCCCATCGAACATGGAGGGTGAGCTGTCGTGCGTATACCGCGGGGTATCGGCTGCCACCTCCCGACGGAAACGACTTGCTCCTTCGTCTATCTTGCGGGAGATGACATCTTCCTGCGGCAGGTTCAGGTAACGGGCATCGATGTCTTTCAGGAAACGGCTGGGACTGCTGAATTCCATCTTGCCATACTTGAAACGGGTTTTGGCAAACGACAGGAAGCAGTGTTCCTCGGCACGGGTTATGGCTACATAAAACAAACGGCGTTCCTCTTCCAACTGCTTGTACGAGTCGCCTGCCATCGGACTGGGGAAGAGATTCTCTTCCAGCCCCACGACGAAAACATTCTTGAATTCCAGCCCCTTGGCCGAGTGAATGGTCATCAGCGTCACCTTCATGGCATCGTCATCTCCTTCGCTGTCCTGATCGGTAAGCAGAGAAACTTCCGAAAGATAGTCGGTCAGCAAGACATGCGTGTTACCCTCCTCTTCACGGTCGGCACAGAAATCGTGCATACCGTTTATCAGTTCCTCGATATTTTCCTGACGGCTCAGGTTCTCGGGCGAACGGTCCTGATAAATATCGCTGATAATGCCCGACTGCTGGACGATATTCTTACCCAGCTCGTAGGCACTGGTCTGCGGAACAGCCTCCACGAATCCGGCAATCAGGCTGCGGAATCCTTGCAGTTTGGTGTGCGTACCTTTCGCCAGTTCCAGTCCGTAGGCCAGCGGTTCAGTCACCACTTTCCACAGGCTGACCTGATTGCGGTTGGCTGCATCGATAATCTTGTTCAGTGTCGTACTGCCTATTCCTCGCGCCGGATAATTGATGACGCGCTTGAAAGCCTCTTCATCGTTCGGATTGACCGCCAGCCGGAAATAAGCGATCACGTCCTTTACCTCCTTCCGCTGGTAGAAAGACAAGCCTCCATAGATACGATAAGGCATGCCCCGCTTACGTAAAGTCTCTTCGAAGATACGGCTCTGCGCATTGGTGCGGTATAAAATGGCAAAATCGTCGTACGAATAACCGTTCTTTGCCCGAAGCTGGGCAATCTTGTTGGCAACGATTTCTCCTTCTTCCACATCACTATAGGCATTGAACACAGTAATCGGTTCCCCCTTGTCGTTTTCGGAGAACACCTCCTTGCGTATCTGCTCCCGGTTCTTCTCAATCAAGCTGTTGGCCGCCTTGACAATGGTCTGCGTGGAACGGTAATTCTGCTCCAGCTTGAACAGGCGAGCATCCTTGTACAGACTGGTAAACTTCAGGATATTGTCGATATTGGCTCCACGGAAAGAGTAAATACTCTGCGCATCGTCGCCCACCACGCAAACCCGACGGTATTTTTCGGTCAGCTGCATCACGATGCAATGCTGTGCATAGTTGGTGTCCTGATACTCATCCACCAACACATAGCGAAAATGCGAAGCATATTTCTCACAGATTCCCGGATGCTTACTAAATAATATATAGGTGTAAACCAGCAAATCGTCGAAGTCCATGGCATCGCTCTGCCGGCAACGTTCCCAATAGCAGCGGTAAATATCGCGTATGGCAGGTACCCTGGCAGCCGAATCGTTCTCGTAAAACTCCCGGCTGGCAGCATAGGCCTCGGGCGACACCAGATGATTCTTGGCATTGCTGATGCGTGATTGCACCATCCCCGGCTTGTACGTCTTGTCGTCCAGCTGCATTTCCTTGATAATGGCCTTTATCAGGCTTTTCGAATCGGCAGAATCGTAAATGGTAAAATTCGACGAGAAACCGATGGCTTCCGCCTCCGCACGCAGAATGCGCGAAAAGATGGAATGGAAAGTCCCCATCCATAAACGGCGTGCCCGCTCTGCTCCCACCTGACGTGCGATACGCTCTTTCATCTCACGCGCCGCTTTATTGGTAAACGTCAGGGCAAGGATGGACCACGGTTCGTAACCGTTATCCAGCAGATAAGCTATCTTATAGGTCAGCACGCGGGTCTTACCCGATCCGGCTCCGGCAATCACGAGCGAAGGTCCGTCGTTGTACAGCACCGCAGCCCGCTGACTCTCATTCAGTTCATTCAAATAATCTGTCATACAGTCAATCTATTTCAGGCACAAAGATAGCACAAATCCAGCAGTGTCCTAACACATTTGCACGCTACGACAAAACAATTTTCACACTTCGGGCACTGTCTGCCAGCTTGAAGCAATCGGTTACACGGCATTACATGCCAGCCTAAAAAGCAACTTTCATGCTTCAGTGTCTATTCAGGATGACCTGTCCTGCAACACTCTCCCCCAAGTACGAAAAAAGGAAGTCTTCCGGAGGCTTTTCTCCGGCAAGACTTCCTTTCTCTTTATGTTCTAAAATCCATTCCGGCTCCCGATGTCTGAGCAATCAGCTTACCAGACGACAGCCGAAATCTAGTTGATTAATTCTTAAAGCTATGAATCGGTGCAGGTATACGTCCCTTACGGCTCACAAAGGCCTCACAACTGAAGCTGTTGACCGGCATGACAGGTGCATATCCCAGCAGTCCTCCAAATTCTACCGTATCGCCAACTTCCTTTCCTACCACCGGAATGATACGTACCGCCGTAGTCTTCTGGTTGATCATACCGATAGCCGTTTCGTCGGCAATGATGCCCGATATGGTAGCAGCCGATGTAGAGCCCGGAATGGCAATCATATCCAGACCTACAGAGCAGACGCAAGTCATTGCTTCCAGTTTCTCGATAGTCAGCGCGCCTGCTTCTACCGCATTGATCATACCCTGGTCCTCGCTGACCGGAATAAAGGCACCGCTCAATCCTCCCACATACGAAGAAGCCATGACTCCACCCTTTTTCACCTGATCGTTCAGCAAGGCAAGAGCCGCTGTCGTACCCGGAGCACCCGGATGTTCCAGTCCGATTTCCTGCAAAATCTCAGCCACACTGTCACCGATAGCCGGAGTCGGAGCCAAAGACAAGTCGATGATACCAAACGGAACACCCAGTCGACGTGACGCTTCCTGCGCAACCAACTGTCCCACGCGGGTAATCTTGAAAGCCGTACGCTTGATGGTTTCACAAAGTACCTCGAAGCCTTCTCCACGAACCTGCTCCAGCGCATACTTCACAACGCCCGGACCGCTTACACCGACATTGATAATCGCATCGTCTTCCGATACGCCGTGGAAAGCACCTGCCATGAACGGATTATCATCGGGAGCATTACACAATACTACCAGCTTGGCACATCCCAGCGAATCACGCTCTTTGGTAAGTTCTGCTGTTTCCTTGATAATCTCTCCCATCAGGCGGACAGCATCCATGTTGATACCTGTTTTGGTAGAACCTACATTGACCGAACTACAGATACGCTCTGTACATGCCAGTGCCTTCGGAATGGAACGGATGAGCAGTTCGTCGCTCCGTGTCATACCTTTTGATACGATAGCCGAATATCCTCCGATAAAGTTTACGCCCAGTTCTTCGGCCACCTTATCCAGCGTCTGAGCAATCTTCACATAATCGTCCGGCGTATGACATGCCGTTCCGCCAACCAAAGCAATCGGAGTAATGGAGATACGCTTGTTCACGATAGGAATACCGTATTCCTTAGAGATATCCTCTCCGGTCTTCACCAGATTCTTGGCCAGGCGTGTCATCTTATTATATATATTCTGACAGAGAACATCCAGATTACCGTCGGCGCAGTCCAGCAGGTTAATACCCATGGTAATGGTACGCACGTCCAGATTTTCCTTCTCTATCATCTTATTGGTTTCGAGAACCTCGGATATATTAATCATAGTAATAGCTGTTTTTTAAATACGATGCATTTTATTGAATATCTCCTCGCGCTGGCATTTTACCTGAACGCCGATTGCATTTCCAGTTTCTGTCAGTTCGTTGACAATCTGCTCAAAAGGCTTCTGTATGTTTGTCATATCGACAATCATCATCATGTTAAAATATTCCTGAACGATAGTCTGGGAAATATCCAATATATTCACATTGTTCTCTGCCAAATAAGAGCACAATTTTGCAATGATACCTACCGTATCTTTACCTACCACCGTAATAATAGCCTTATTCATAATCACGTTATTTCTTATAGTTATTGATTCTACAAAGATAAGGATTTATTATCAAAAGCCCACTTCCTGCAAACTTTTTTTGAGCAAATGCTTGCTTATTACAAAATATTATGTACCTTTGCATCGCTTTTGAAAGGAAGCACTCCTAAAAAGAGTTTTGGAGAGGTGGCAGAGTGGTCGATTGCGGCGGGCTTGAAAACCGTTGTACCGCGAGGTACCCGGGGTTCGAATCCCTGTCTCTCCGCTGAAAAATCCTGTAAAACTTTTGTTTTACAGGATTTTTTATTACATACCTTTCTATTTAAGTTTCAGACTTCAAATCAATCCCCCAACAGCCCTACACAAAGCACAGCGCGATAAATTCCGCCATTTCTCTATCACATCACACCAAAAACACCCCATATCACCAAACAAAAAGTCATCAATACTTGCTAATTTGTTTACATTTAGATATATTTGCGCTCGATACAATAACAATTAACCATATATGTATTAGTAAGATGAAGAGATGTTTATTCACTGCGGCTCTTGCTCTGACATTGAGTGGAGCCGGGATGGCGCAAAACACCAATCCTTTTCTATCAGAATCGTATGGTACTCCGTATGAGATTGCCCCATTCGAAAAGATTACCATCGACAACTATCGTGAAGCCTACCTGAAAGGGATGGAAGAACAGAAGCAAGAAATCAATGCGATCATCCGAAATCGTGCGGTACCTGATTTCGAAAACACCATCGTCGCACTCGATCAAAGCGGAAAATTACTTTCTAAAGTCCAATCCACCTTCGGACCTATTTCAAGCAGTAATTCCACAGAAGAAACTCGTGCCTTGCAAAAAGAGCTTTCTCCACTGCTTTCGGCTCATAACGATGATATTTACCTGAATCCGCAACTCTTCGCAAAAGTGAAGGAGGTTTACGACAACCAGCAGAAATTCGGACTGAATAAAGAACAGACTAAACTGCTGAAGAACGTGTACGACCGCTTCATCCGCGGCGGAGCTGGACTGAACGATGAGCAGAAAGAGGAATTGCGTAAGCTGAACACTGAGATTTCCATGCTGCAACTGACTTTCAGTCAAAACCTGATGCACGAAACCAACAACACGTATGTCACTGTCGATAAACTGGAAGATCTGGAAGGACTTCCTGAAGCAAACATCGAAGCCGCAGCTAAAATGGCGGAAGAAAACGGACAGAAAGGCAAATGGATGTTCAACATGCAGCGCCCTAGCTGCAATCCGGTACTGCAATATTGCAAGAACCGCGAATTGCGCCATCGTATCTACGATGCATACTACAACAGAGGCAACCAGAACAATGAATACGACAACAAGGAAATTGCCCGCAAGCTGGTTACCCTGCGCTTGCAGAAAGCCAAACTGATGGGGTACGAAGACTATGCTTCGCTGGCCCTCGACAGCCGTATGGCAAAGAACGAGCAGAATGTCTATCGCCTGCTCGACCAGGTATGGGCTCCTGCGGTAGAGAAAGCCAAAGAAGAGCTGAACGATATCCGTGCAGAAATCAAGAAAGATGGATACAACTTCGAACCGGAAGGATGGGACTACATGTATTACCTCAACAAAGCTAAACAGGCTAAATATACCATCGACGAGGATCAGGTTTCAGAATACCTGCAAATAGACAACGTAATGAAAGGTATTTTCTATGTAGCCAACAAGCTGTACGGACTGACTTTCAAGGAATGTACAGACAAGTTCCCGGTATACGAAAAGACAGCCAAATCGTGGGAAGTCATCGATAAAGACGGAAAGGTTCTCGCCATCTTCTACAGCGACTACTATCCTCGCGACGGAAAAGGTGCAGGAGCTTGGTGTACTGGTTTCAGATCTCAGGACTACAATGGTACAGAACGTGTATTGCCGATAGTTGCAAATGTATGTAACATGGCTACTCCCAGCGGCGACAAACCTGCCTTACAGAGCATCGACAACGTAACAACCATGTTCCACGAGTTTGGACATGCACTTCATTCTTTTATGCGCGACGTGCATTACCACGGTGTATCGAATGTAGAACGTGACTTCGTGGAATTGCCTTCACAGTTCAACGAACACTGGGCTTTCGAACCGGAGGTATTGGATATCTATGCCAGACATTACAAGACCGGAGAAGTCATCCCGATGGAACTGGTTAACAAGATAGAAGAAAGCGCCAAATACGGTCAGGGATTCGCTACTGTAGAATACATAGCAGCTTCACTGGTAGACATGGACCTGCATACTTTGAAAGAAATTCCTGCCGACCTGAACGTGATGGATTTCGAAACACAGAAGCTGAAAGAACGCGGCATCCCGTCGCAGATTCTTCCTCGTTACCGTGTAACCAACTTCAGTCACACCATGGGAGGCGGATACACAGCCGGATACTATAGCTACATGTGGGCAGAAGTACTCGACTGCGACGCTTTCGAGGCATTCAAGGAAACAGGCGACATCTTCAATCAGGAACTGGTCGAAAAGTTCCGCAAGTCTATCCTGACTCCGGGCGGTATCGACGACGGAATGACCATGTACAAGAATTTCCGCGGCCGCGAACCGAAAATCGATGGACTGCTCAAAAACCGTGGACTGATGAAAGAAGAGCCTAAGACTCTGATTAACGGTGATATAGAAAAACGATAAATCCGATTTCACATTACTGTTCCAGTAACAGAATAATTTTCAATCACTCCGGATATTCTTGCAGGGAAATCCGGAGTGATTTCTTTTTGTCTGAAACCTGACAACCTGCCAGATATTTCTTCCAGCCCAACTGCCGAACCGCACACACCGTAACCTGCCCTGCATAAGGATAAATTATACATTTCACCCTCCAGTCTTCCATTTTACCCAATATCCCTTAAAAATATTCCTTTTTTAAAGAAAATATCAACAAAAATTTTTGTGTTTCTCCCCAATCCACTATATTTGTATACAATTTTGGTACGAAATGACGGAAGAAGACAAAAAGCTATTGAACACTTTCGAAGGGAAACTGAGGCATTTTATGTATTTATATGAAGAATTGAAACAAGAAAACGCCTCTCTCCGACAGCTTCTTGCCGAAAAAGAAGTTGAAATTTCCGAACTCCAGAATAGCCGGAAAGAATTAGAAGCCATGTATACCAATTTAAAGATAGCTCGCATACTCAGTATCAACGACAATGAACTCCGCGATACGAAACAGAGATTGGCGAAGCTTGTGCGTGAAGTCGACAAATGTATCGCTTTGCTGAATGAATAATTTAAACGGTGAAAAGAACATGACGGACGACCAAATGAAAATACATCTGCTGATTGACAATGAACGATATCCCCTCATCATCAAACGTGAAGAGGAACATTTATATCGGGATGCAGCCAAACAGATTGACTATAAGCTAAACAAATACCGCAATAAGTTCCCGAACTTCAATACTGAGAAGTATTGGGTTATGACAGCTCTGGAACTGGCTTTTGAAAATATGTCTATGAAAGACCGGAATGATACACAACCTTATCAGGAAAAGCTGAAACAGCTGGAAGAGGATATAGACGAGTGTATCAGGAAAGAGAGTGAGTAAGCGTTTAGTGTACGGAAGATAGAAAACATTTGCGCACAAGCTTGAGGTCAGGCGTATACCTGACGGATGGTTTGTGCGCTTTTTATTTATATATATTTAAACTAACTTGTAATGTTGACATTAGTAATATTGACGGTCGTTGCCTTTCTGGTTGGAGGGGCACTTTCATATGGCTTTTTCAAGTATGGCTTGAAAGGGAGATATGATAAAATTATAAAAGAAGCGGAAACAGAGGCCGAGGTGATCAAGAAGAACAAGCTTCTGGAAGTGAAGGAAAAGTTCTTGAACAAGAAGGCTGATCTGGAAAAGGAAGTGGCTCTGCGTAATCAGAAAATACAGCAGGCAGAAAACAAGCTGAAACAGCGAGAAATGGTGCTGAACCAGAAGAACGAGGAACTGCAGCGCAAACGGAACGAGAACGAGGCTATCAAGGAAAATCTGGATGCACAGCTCGTCATCATCGACAAGAAGAAAGAAGAACTGGACGCGCTTCAGGCTCAGGAACGCGAGAAGCTGGAAGCTCTCTCGGGACTTTCTGCCGAAGAGGCTAAGGAACGTCTGGTGGAATCGCTGAAGGAAGAGGCAAAGACACAGGCTCAGTCGTACATCAACGACATCATGGACGATGCCAAGCTGACAGCCAACCGTGAGGCGAAACGTATCGTCATCCAGTCTATCCAGCGAGTAGCTACCGAAACGGCTATCGAAAACTCAGTAACTGTATTCCATATCGAATCAGATGAAATAAAGGGACGTATCATCGGTCGTGAAGGCCGTAACATCCGTGCACTGGAAGCTGCTACCGGAGTGGAAATCGTTGTCGACGATACTCCCGAAGTAATCGTGCTGTCGGCATTCGACCCTGTCCGCCGTGAAATAGCCCGCCTAGCCTTGCATCAGCTGGTTACTGACGGACGTATCCATCCGGCACGCATCGAAGAGGTGGTTGCCAAGGTTCGCAAGCAGGTAGAAGATGAAATCATCGAAACCGGTAAGCGTACGACGATCGACCTGGGTATCCACGGTCTGCATCCTGAACTGATCCGTATCATCGGTAAGATGAAATACCGTTCTTCTTACGGACAGAACCTGTTGCAGCACGCCCGCGAAACTGCCAACCTGTGTGCTGTCATGGCATCCGAGCTGGGACTGAACCCGAAGAAAGCGAAACGTGCCGGACTGTTGCACGATATCGGTAAGGTTCCCGATGAAGAACCGGAACTGCCACACGCACTGCTGGGTATGAAGCTGGCCGAGAAATATAAAGAAAAACCCGATATCTGCAATGCCATTGGTGCTCACCACGACGAAGTAGAGATGACCAGCCTGCTGGCTCCTATCGTACAAGTGTGCGATGCTATCTCTGGCGCTCGTCCGGGTGCACGCCGCGAAATCGTAGAAGCTTACATCAAGCGTCTGAACGATCTGGAACAGTTGGCTATGTCTTATCCGGGTGTTACAAAGACATACGCTATCCAGGCCGGCCGCGAACTGCGTGTCATCGTAGGTGCCGACAAGATAGACGACAAGCAGACAGAAAGCCTGTCGACTGAAATCGCCAAGAAGATTCAGGATGAAATGACTTATCCGGGACAGGTTAAGATTACCGTTATCCGTGAAACACGTGCGGTAAGCTTCGCTAAATAATAAAGACAAGCGATTTCCCCGTACAAGGGAAATGCAAACAAAATAATACTGCGAAGTTACATATTACAAGTCACATAAAAAGAGCCGTATCCTTACTCAAGCATTGAGTAACAAGATACGGCTCTTTCTGTATGGATTTATCACGACACGCGTCATTTTCTTTCAGGGTGTATCGTCAACTTTCTCACGCAGCACGGAGAAAGTCCAGAATAATTTGTACAAAACTTCTTGCTTTTTGTACAAACTTTCAGAAAACATCCTCACGTTTTCAGAGATACGGGCCCATCACTTTTTCTGCACACGCATATCCTTCGTCGTACAAGGCAGAAAGTTTCTTCACATCCTTCTCAATCCGGTTCACTACCACCGGATGTTCGGGACGAATCACAATGATGCTTCCCTCGTCTTCCATGCGCTCCACCATCGCAAGCTGTTCGTTGTAAACCCGGCAACGATGACTCAGCACCACGCGCAGACGCGGATAGCGGGTGTAGATAAACCGCGGTACCCGGATGTCTTTCTCCGATTTGCGATACCCTCTGTTGCGAGTCAGCACCACGACGTTCTGCTTATATCCCTGATCGATGGCACGCAATACGGGAATGGAGTCCACAATTCCTCCGTCCAGCATCGGACGACCGTCGACATACGTAATGGGACATACATACGGCAGACTGCTCGATGCCTTCGCTATAGCCACCAAACGCTCCTTGTCTTCCTTTTCTTCCAGATAACAGGCACGCCCCGTCACACAGTTTGTCGTCACCATCTCAAAGCGTGTCGGATTCTTGAAATACGCCTCATAATCGTACGGCAGCAACTCCTCGGGAAAGATTTCGTACAACAACTTCTGGTCGAGTATGCTATGCTGATACCACAAATACTTCAAACCTATATAATGATATTTTTTCATCATATCGATGTTGCTGTATTTGGCACGCCCGCGCTGATGTGAGATATACGAAAGTCCGTTACACGCTCCAGCCGACACACCAATACTATATGGAAACTCGATATGATGATCCATGAAATAATCCAGAACACCGCAGGTAAACACTCCGCGCATGCCCCCTCCTTCGAGCACCAGGCCCATATTCTTCAGATCTAGTTTCATAGCGCACAATAGTTTAGTTTCACAAAGATACATTTTTTAGGAAAATGCTTAGGACATTATTCATTTTAATTTCCTATTTTTGCAACACTTATTACAATAAATTTACTTTAACTATTACAATATGTTTGATTCATCAGTATACCGCAATCGCCGTAAGGCTCTTAGAAAAAAAGTAAGTAGTGGTATTATCCTGATACTGGGAAACAACGAAGCCCCTGCAAACTATCCCGATAATACATATAAATTCCGTCAGGACAGTTCGTTCCTTTATTTCTTCGGACATTCACACCCGGGATTTGCCGGCGTGCTGGACGTAGATGCCGACGAGGATTATTTCTTCGGCGATGACGTGACCATGGATGACATTATCTGGATGGGTCCTCAGCCTAGCGTAAAGGAACTGGGCGAACGTGTGGGAGTGGAAAAGAGTTTTCCGTTTGCACGACTGAAGGATTTCGTCGGAAAGGCTATCTCTCAGCGCCGCAAGATTCATTTCCTGCCGCCCTACCGTTACGACAACATGATGCTGCTGGAAGAGCTGACGGGCATCCGTGCTTCCATGACCAAGCAGCATGCGTCGCTGGAGCTGATCAAGGCTGTCATCAGCCTGCGTGCCGTAAAGGAAGCCTGCGAGATTGAAGAGATAGACAAGGCGTGCAACATCGGCTACGAAATGCATACGGCTGCCATGCGTCTGTGCAAGCCGGGTGTTTCGGAACAATATATTGCCGGAATTCTTGACGGCATCGCTGCATCGTATGGTAACATGGTATCGTTTGCCACCATTCTTTCGCAGAACGGACAGACGCTTCACAATCACGACCACAGCCAGATTCTTCAGGCAGGACGTCTGATGCTGACCGATGCGGGCGCGGAAAGTGTCACCAATTACTGTTCCGACCATACTCGTACCATACCGGTAGGCGGAAAGTTTACCAGCCGTCAGCGTGACGTGTACAGCATCGTGCTGGCTTGCCACGACCGTGCGCTGGAACTGACTCGTCCGGGAGTGACTTACATGTCGGTTCACCTGGATGTATGTAAGGTGCTGGCTCAGGGATTGAAAGACCTGGGACTGATGAAAGGCAACGTCGACGAGGCAGTAGCTGCCGGAGCACACGCACTCTTCATGCCTCACGGACTGGGACACATGATGGGTATCGACGTACACGACATGGAAGACCTGGGACAGTGCTACGTAGGTTACGACGATGAGACTCGTCCGTCTGACCAGTTCGGACTGGCTTCGCTGCGTATGGGACGCCGCTTGCAGGAAGGTTTCGTCATCACCGACGAGCCGGGATGCTACTTCATTCCGGCACTGATCGACAAGTGGAGAGCGGAGAACATCAACTCCGAGTTCCTGAACTTCGATGCCATCGACAAATTTAAGGATTTCGGCGGTATCCGTCTGGAAGACGACATTCTGATTACTCCCGAAGGCTCACGCTTTACTGGCGAGAAACACATCCCTATCACGATAGAGGAAGTAGAAAAGATTATGAATGAACAATAAAAACAACTAATAATTAAAACCTAAAAAGAAAAGATGAACAAATTAATTGCCATTTTGGCTCTGGGCGTATGTTTCAGCAACGTATATGCCAAGAACCCGAAAAAGAACAAAGCAGACGAAGGCTTTGTGTTTACAACAGTTAAGGAAGTACCTATCACCTCTATCAAAGACCAGAACCAGTCGAGCACTTGCTGGGCATTCTCTACACTGGGATTCCTGGAAGCCGAGCTGCTGCGTGCCGGAAAAGGTGACTTCGACTTGTCTGAAATGTTTGTGGTACACAAAACCATGGAAGACCGTGCCGTAAACTACGTTCGTTACCACGGCGATGCTTCATTCTCTCCGGGTGGAAGCTTCGAAGACATTGTATATTGCTACGAGAACTACGGTATGGTACCGCAGGAAGCTATGCCGGGTATCATGTACGGTGACTCTCTGCCCAACCACAACGAACTGGATGCCGTGGCTTCTGCATACATGAACGCCATCGCCAAAGGCAATCTGAAGAAACTTTCTCCGGTATGGAAAAACGGTATTCAGGCTATCTACGATACTTATCTGGGTGCATGTCCGAAGGAATTTACCTACAAAGGAAAGACTTACACTCCGAGAACATTTGCCGACGAAGCACTGGGCCTGAACATGGACGACTATGTTTCACTGACTTCTTATACTCATCATCCGTTCTATACTCAGTTCAACATCGAGGTACAGGACAACTGGCGTAATGCGCTTTCTTACAACCTGCCTATCGACGAACTGATGGCTGTCATGGAAAATGCCATCAACAACGGTTATACTTTCGCATGGGGTGCCGACGTAAGTGAACAAGGCTTTACACGCGATGGTGTGGCTGTTTGCCCGGACGCAGAAAAGGGTGCCGAACTGACAGGTTCTGATATGGCACACTGGCTGGGACTGAGCCAGTCTGACAAGCGCAAGGAGCTGACAAGCAAACCGCTTCCTGAAATCACAGTAACTCAGGAAATGCGTCAGGAAGCTTTCGACAACTGGGAAACTACCGACGACCACGGAATGGTAATCTACGGTATCGCTAAAGACCAGAACGGAAAAGAATACTACATGGTTAAGAACTCTTGGGGTACTGAAGGCAAATACAAAGGTGTATGGTACGCTTCAAAAGCATTCGTTGCTTACAAGACCATGAACATCCTGGTAAACAAGCACGCTATCCCTGCCGACATCGCCAAGAAACTGGGACTGTAATTGGATAATATAGACCAATTATAAATAATTAAACGGTTAATCCCCGAAAATAAATGCGGGATTAACCGTTTTTTTCTTTCTTTTTTTCTAATTTTACAGATTGAATAACCAGGCCGAAGAAGAGAAACGACGCGACGCGTGTCCGGGTCTGGCTCCTGATACAGAAAAGAAAGAAAAAACATATATAAATGAATTACAAATGGAACTATCAACCTCCGACACTCGAACAGCGGGAAGCAGCTAGGGCACTGGCTAAGGATATCGGTATCAGCCCGATATTGTGCCGTCTGCTACTGGAGCGCGGCATCACTTCTACCGCCGAAGCCAAACGATTTTTCCGACCGCAGCTGAACGAACTGCACGATCCGTTCCTCATGAAGGACATGAGTATCGCTGTGGAACGACTGAACAGGGCTATGGGACGGAAAGAACGGATCATGGTGTACGGAGATTACGATGTGGACGGAACAACCGCCGTCGCATTGGTATACAAATTCCTTCAGCAGTTCTATTCGAACATCGATTACTACATTCCCGACCGCTATAACGAGGGGTATGGAGTATCGAAGAAGGGAGTGGACTACGCTGCCGAAACAGGCGTAAAACTGATTATTGTATTAGACTGCGGCATCAAGGCTGTAGAGGAGATTGCGTATGCCAAGGAAAAGGGCATCGACTTCATCATCTGCGACCATCATGTGCCCGACGATGTGCTGCCACCGGCCGTGGCTATCCTGAACCCCAAACGGTTCGACTCGACTTATCCGTACGATCATCTGTCGGGCTGCGGTGTGGGATTCAAGTTCATGCAGGCTTTTGCCGTGAACAACGGGATAGAGTTTCACCAGCTGACTCCACTGCTGGATCTGGTCGCCGTGAGCATCGCCTCCGATATCGTACCGATCATGGGCGAGAACCGGGTGCTTGCCTATCACGGACTGCGTCAGCTTAACTCGAACCCGAGCATCGGACTGAAAGCTATCATCGATGTCTGCGGACTAGCCGACCGGGAAATCACGATGAGTGACATCGTGTTCAAGATTGGTCCGCGCATCAATGCTTCCGGACGCATACAGAACGGAAAAAAGGCAGTAGATTTGCTCATTGAGAAAGACTTTCAGTCGGCTCTCGAAAAGAGCAACCAGATCAACCAGTTCAACGAAACCCGCAAGGACCTCGACAAGACGATGACCGAAGAGGCAAACAAGATTGTGGATCATCTGGAGAATCTATCGGAACGACGCTCCATCGTGATTTACAACGAGGCCTGGCACAAGGGAGTGATCGGTATCGTCGCTTCCCGCCTGACGGAGATTTATTACCGTCCGGCCGTGGTACTGACCCGTACCGACAACCTGGCTACCGGCTCCGCACGCTCGGTTTCGGGATTCGATGTGTACAAAGCTATCGAGAACTGCCGCGACCTGCTGGAGAACTTCGGAGGACATACGTACGCTGCGGGACTTTCCATGAAGATTGAGAACGTACCGGAGTTTACACGGCGTTTCGAACAATATGTAACCGACCATATCCTGCCGGAGCAGACCAGCGCGACCATCGACATCGATGCCCAGCTGGATTTCCGCGACATCACCCCGAAGTTCTTCTTCGACCTGAAGAAGTTCAATCCCTTCGGTCCGGATAATCCGAAACCGGTCTTCGCTACCCTGAATGTCTACGACTACGGTACGAGCAAGGTGGTAGGACGCGATCAGGAGCACATCAAGCTGGAACTGGTAGACAACAAGTCGAACAACGTGATGAACGGTATTGCGTTCGGACAAAGCTCGCAGGCACGCTACATCAAGACCAAGCAATCGTTCAACATCTGTTACACGATTGAAGAGAATACGCACAAACGTGGAGAAATCCAATTGCAGATAGAGGACATCAAGCCCTCTTTCCAATAACCGCAATGATGAATGAAGTCACTTCCTGCTTGCAGGAACCCTTCATTCATCATTGCTCCTTTAAGAATCTTTATTCATCACTTTTCTACCGACGACGTGGACTACAAAAGCATACTGAAGCAATACTGGGGATATGACAGCTTCCGGGGAATACAAGAAGATATCATCAACAGCATCGGAAGCGGACGCGACACACTCGGACTGATGCCGACAGGGGGTGGTAAGTCCATCACCTTTCAGGTTCCCGCTCTTGCCCAGCCCGGATTGTGTCTGGTAGTCACTCCACTTATCGCCCTGATGAAAGATCAGGTACGCAACCTGCGCGACCGAGGTATCAAGGCTGTCGCCGTCTATTCGGGCATGACGCGTGAAGAAATTCTCGTGGCACTGGAAAACTGTATCTTCGGCGATTACAAGTTTCTCTATATTTCTCCCGAACGACTGGACACGGAGATTTTCCAGGCCAAGCTGAAAAGTATGAAGGTCAGCATGATCACTGTCGACGAATCACACTGCATCTCTCAGTGGGGATACGATTTCCGTCCGGCTTACCTGAAGATTTCAGATATACGTAAGCTGCTCCCCGGTGTACCTGTACTCGCCCTTACAGCCACGGCTACGCCCGAAGTGGTGAAAGATATTCAGCAACGGCTGGCATTCAAGGAAGAGAACGTGTTCCGGATGAGCTTCGAACGCAAGAATCTTGCCTACATCGTCCGCCGTACGGAGAACAAAGCCGAAGAGCTTCTCCACATCCTGAACAGCGTGGAAGGCTCGGCTATCGTCTATACCCGCAACCGGAAAAAGACCAAGGAGGTAGCCCAGTTCCTGAATGCACAGGATATCATTGCCACCTTCTACCATGCCGGACTGAACAATGACATCAAGGACCAGCGACAGAAGGGATGGGTAAACGGAGAGTTCCGGGTAATGGTAGCTACCAATGCCTTCGGTATGGGTATCGACAAGCCCGATGTGCGACTGGTGGTACACATTGACTTTCCCGACTCGCCCGAGGCTTATTTTCAGGAAGCGGGACGTGCCGGACGCGACGGACAGAAAGCCTACGCCGTACTGCTGTATGCCCGCAGCGACAAAGCCGTTCTGAACAAGCGTATCGGCGATACCTTCCCCGAAAAGGACTATATCCGTCAGGTATACGAACATATCAATTACTATTACCAGATGGCGATGGGCGACGGACTGGGCTGCACATACGCCTTCAACATCGACGAGTTCTGCCGGAACTTCAAGCACTTCCCCATTCAGGTAGACAGTGCGCTGAAGATTCTCACCCGTGCCGGCTATCTGGAATACACCGACGAGCAGGACAATGCTTCCCGACTGATATTTACCCTGAGACGCGACGAGTTGTACCGCATCCACGAAAGCAGTCCGGAAACGGAGAACCTGATCCGCGTCATCCTGCGCTCCTATACCGGCGTATTCAGCGATTACGCCTACATCAACGAAGATACGCTTGCCCTGCGCAGTGGCCTCTCCCGTCAGCAAGTGTACGACACACTGATATCGCTCACCCGGCAACACGTCCTGCACTACATACCGGGAAAGAAAACACCATATATTATCTATACCCACGAGCGTCAGGAGAGTGAACGCCTCGTAATAAGCCGTGAGGTATACGAAGACCGGAAGGCTAGTTACGAACGGCGTATCAAGGCCATGCTCGACTATGCCGATGCCGAGCATCAGTGCCGCAGCCGTCTGCTCCTGCAATATTTCGGCGAGAAGAACGAACACAACTGCGGACAGTGCGACACCTGTCTTGCCAAACATGCCTCCGGACTGAAGCAGGGAGAGTTCGAAGATATCCGCAACGAAATCATGTCCCTGCTGCAAACGCCCCGTCCCCTGCAAGAATTGCTGGATGCCCTGTCCGGCGACAAGGAGAAAGGCCGGAAAGCCTTGTCGTACCTGCTGGCAGAGGATGTAGTCGACCAGCAGGACGGAAAACTATTTATCTGCAAATGAACATATTTACCGAACCTTTGTTATATTAAAAAAATACAGAGTATGAAATCGACATTATCAATTTTACTGCTGGGCTTGACCGGTCTATTCGCATCGCAGCCCGCAAATGCTTGCACAGGCATCACACTGAAAAGCAAAGACGGAACTACAATCGTGGCACGTACCATCGAATGGGGAGGAAGTGACCTGAAAAGTCAGTATGTCATTGTCCCGAGAGGATATGCGGCACAGTCGTATACCCCCGAAGGAGTGAACGGAATGAAATTTACCGCACGCTACGGATACGTGGGACTGGCGGTAGAACAAAAGGAATTTATTGCGGAAGGCGTGAACGAAGCCGGACTGTCTGCCGGACTGTTCTACTTTCCTGCTTACGGAGAATATGAGAATTATAACGCAGCGGAAAAAGACAATACCATTTCCGACCTGCAACTGGTTTCGTGGATCTTGGGTAACTGCGCCACGCTGGATGAGGTAAAAGAGGCGGTAAAGAGTGTACATGTAGTCAACATCGACCCGCGTTCGTCTACCGTTCACTGGCGATTCACCGATCCGGCCGGCAAACAGCTCGTACTGGAAATAACGGGACAGACCCCGCACTTCTTCGAAAACAACTTAGGTGTGCTGACCAACTCTCCGGGCTTTGAATGGCAGCTTACCAACCTGAACAATTACGTGAACCTGTTCCCGGGAACGGCTCCGGCACAAGATCTGGGCACTACCCCGCTGAAATCGTTCGGAGCAGGAAGTGGATTCCTGGGTATACCGGGCGATGTAACCCCTCCTTCACGCTTCGTACGCGCAGCTTTCTACCAGTCGACTGCCCCGCAGCAGGACACTGCCGAAAAGACCGTACTTCAGGGATTCCAGATTCTGAACAACTTCGATATTCCGGTAGGTATTGAATTTCCTCTGGGAAAAGTTCCCGTCGACATCCCGAGCGCCACGCAGTGGACATCGGCTACCGACATGGCGAACCGGACCATCTATTACCGCACCATGTACAACAGTGCGATACGCAGCATCGACCTGCGGACCATCGACTTTGCCAAAGTGAAATACCAGGCTATCCCGCTGGATAATGTTACTCAGCAGCCCATCCAGCAGATCAAGGTATCTCCATCTCCCAAGTCCGGTCGCAAATAGTGAGATAATCCATTTCGGGCCGAGTCCCGAAAACCAACGCATAAAACGAGGTATCTCTCTGTTTTAAACGAACGATCTGTTTCATTAATTCATCCTCTACGGGTGGCATTTCGAAATCGGAAATCATCACGACATCCGAACGATGCCACCCGTTTGTTTGTATCATACGGATGGCTTCCTTCAGTGCCGGAGCCATATCGGTACCCCCGTCGAAGCGATAATTCAGGAAATCGGCCAGCAGCGGCAGGTCGGTCCGCAAGTTCTTGATCAGCATGCAGTGAATATCTTCGGCAAAGTTGATGACGTAGCACTTGCGATGCGTACTGTCTACCAGCTTCGCTACCGCCAGCAAAGCCGATTTTGCCAGCGTTTCGCGCTTGCCCTGCATGGAGCCGGAAGTATCCAGACAAACCACAAACGGCCCCTGACCGCTTACGGACTTTCTGCCCTTCTGAAGTGTCGAGCTGTCTTCCGCCGAACGACTGTCGAATACCTGCAAACGTTTTTCCACAAACTTCTGCATGAATACCGGACGGAGCGCCTCATCCGTCAGGTAACAGTACTCCGTCGGGAGCAGATGATTCAAGTCGTTACCCAAAGTCACTCCCTCGATATCGCTGCGTACGGCATGGCGAACCAGTTGCTCTTCACGGATGCCTCCCAGCGGATCGAAACTGCGCTTCTCTCCCTTGCTGTGCTTTCCTAATACCCGCACCAGTTCACGAATATGCCGGTTCTGTTCCATCACCTTTTCATAGGGCACAATACGACGGTAAAGCTCCGGACGGTTCAGCAACAGCCACCTCACGCGCGAGCCCGTCACATCTGCCACCGTTTTCAGTCCGTTCTGCTTGTCGAGCAGAGCAAAGCCCTCGCACAGCGATTCAATGTGATGATACTGATAATCGTACTCCTTGTTCGTGAGCAGGTGATGCCACTTATCCAGAAAAAGTTCCTGCAAGCGTTTCCGTTCCGGACTCAGCAAAGGTAGCCGTTCCAGCCGTTCGATGTAATAAGGCACGTCGAGCTCGGCCAGTGCATAACGCTTGCGGAAAGCCGACTGCATGCGGTAAAGGAAATCGAGAAAATCGGACGGCAGCAACTGTTCGTGCTCGTAAAACACTTCCCACTCGGGCGTGTAGCGAGAATAAAACTCCTGCAAGGATGGAGCCGTCTTGCGGTAATACTCCCATACCGCTCCCTCCAGCTCCCCCGGACGCACCGTTCCGTGCTGCAAGGCCTCGCTCAGGCACTCAAAGCACCTGCGCCGGAGCTCCTCCAAATAAGTCGCCTTCAGATCCTTGATCCGGATACTCCTCGTTCTCTTTTCGGTACGCATGTTTCAGTTCGTCAAGTTCATGTTTATACTTTTCCAGCGAATCCTGCTGCACACGCAGCATCTCATCCATCTTCCGGCGTTCCTGTTCGCTCAGGAACAGGTGATTCCGGCAATATTCCCTCTCGGCATCAAAAAACTCCTTGCTGCCGGCATCTACCCGCGAAAGCAGCTCCTCCAGTCCCCGAAAGCGGCTGGTCAGGTCGTTTTCCGGACGTACCTCGATAGCCGGAAGCGGTTCCGCATCGGCGTTGCAGCGCAAAGGATACTCATAATTGTTGATGAACACCGAACGTCTTCCCTTGCGCAGGGAATAAATCTTGTTCTGAGGTACCTTGCCTCGCATGGAAAGGTCGTATTTCTTCAGGATAAAGCACTGCGACTTGTACTTGTCTTTATGCAGATAAAAGAGTTTCCCCGTATCGTCGAGCGACTGGAAATCGGAAGCAAACATCAGCAAGCGTCCCGCCAGTCGCACCCGTTCGATCTGATAATAATACGAGTCGACCAGCATCAGTCCCGGATCGTGACTCTCGCGTACCGTACCCGCTGCCATCAGTTCCTCTTTCAGGGCCTGCAACTCACGGTCTACTCCCTGCAAGTTCAGCAGGTACCCTTCGGCACTCTGACGTATCGCCGCGCCAAGCATTTCTTCGGTAACACTTTTCTGCGTCACGTCGCTCCACAGACAGTGTGCCAGCAACAGACAGTCCGACAGACGGACAGCTTCCGAACCGTTCAGGAAAGCCGATGCGCGTAGCAGCTTGACCATCTTCTTCCAGCGGCGGTCGGATACATACAGCGGGAGTTCCGCCGACTCATCGTTCTGCAAGCGACGGTTGTAATCCTCTATTTTTTCCTTCAGCAGATGAATCACTTCGAAAATGGAGTAATGCAAGGTAATGCCCGCTATCTGCTGCTGCCATCCGCTATACTCCTCGTCGCCGATGGCAAGTTCCTCCGGTACACACGGCTCACTCTCGTCGGCCGAAGCAATCATCCGGTCGAAATCGGACAAATCTTCCACCCCTGTCACCATGACACGCAGCAGGAAACGGTCCCACAAAGCCTCCAGCCCCTGTCCTACCGCCGGCAACTCATTCGATGCCGCCACCAGTCCTTTTAGCGGAAGCTGCATCGTCACCCGTCCGTTGCGGAAAATCTTCTCGTTGACAGCCGTCAGCAACGCATTCTGAATAGCCGGTCCCGCCTTCCAGATCTCATCCAGAAACACCACCGTAGCCGAAGGCAGATACCCTTCGGTCACCCGTTCGTACGTATCGCCTTCCTTCAGTTTCGAAATGGAAACCGGTCCGAAAATCTCATCGGGCGTACTGAAACGCGACATCAGATACTCGAAAGCCTCTCCCCCACGGAAAGCCAGCTTCAGGCGGCGCGCCACCATACTCTTTGCCACTCCCGGAGGTCCCAGCAGAAAGATACTCTCGCCTGCCACGGCAGAAAGCAGCGACAGCGCGATGACATGCTCCTTGCCGAACACCCGTTCGTTCAGCTGCTGCAACAACTGTTGTATGCGTAATCTCAAATCGTCCATGCGTTACGGTTTTAGTTGGTTTCTCTTTGCCTGCCAGACCACCCTTCCCGTCTGCATCACGACAGACAGGAAAATCAGTCCCAGTCCCGTATAGAAGCTGAAGTTCAAGTCCTTTGCTTCCCGAAAGATAATCATTGCCAGAATGATGCTGTAAATAGGCTCCAGGTTGTACGTCAGATTGAACGTAAACGCCGAGATCTTCTTCAGCACCTGTATCTGAAGGATGTACAGCAGAACGGTACATACCGAAGCAAAGACCAGCAAATAGCCGAAATCGGTAGCCGAAGGCAATATGGTAGGTACAGGAAAGAAATACAGATACAAAGGCAACATGCAGGTCAGCCCGGCAAAGCCCCCTCCCATTTCATAGAGCAAGGTAATGCCCGACGGATAACCCGATGCCACTTTCTTGTTGCAGATGGTAAACAGAGAAGCCAGTGCCGACGACACCACTCCCAGGAGAATACCCGTCCGATAACGGGTATCGAAATGAAAAATGAGCACAATGCCCGCCACTCCGATCAGGCTGAATACGATTTCGCTTGCCGATACCCGGTGACGGTTGATAAGCGGATCGAACAAGGCGGTGAAGAAACTCATCAGCGACAGGCAGACCACTCCGATAGATACGTTCGAGGCCTTGATACTGCCATAGAAAAACAGCCAGTGTACCGCCAGCAACAATCCCACCGAGGCGATACGCAAAGCATCGCGGGCAGGAAGTTTCCGCAGTTTCTTCAGCAGGAAAAGGACGATATAGAACAGCACACCAGCCAACAACATACGATACCACACCAGCAGTCCCTCGTTCAGGGTAATCAACCGCCCGAAGACTCCCGTACCTCCGGCTATCAGTACCGAGAGGTGAAGTTTGATAAAAGCCTCTTTCATCCGTTTTATTTTTTGTCGCCGCAAAGGTACAAAACAATTTTGTAGCACGGGAGGCGAACGGATGCAAAAACATCCTTACTCAATCTTCATGGTCTGCATCTGCTCCTTGGTCGTTCCGAAACGCTTGCCATACCAGGTCCAGTAGTACGTGGCAGCCCAGAGAAACAAGCGTTTGTTCAGCGGCATGGTAGCCCGTATCGTGCGGTAACTCCCGCTTCCGACAGATTTCGCCAGCTTCTTGACCGCTCTGACCGCTACGTAACGGAACGGGGTACCGAGTATCGCCTCCCCGCTTCCCAGTGCCAGCACCGAACCCATCCGATAACCGTTCTTCCGGCAGAAGAAACGAAGCATCTTCAAGGCGATGTCGTTTTGCTGATGCTCCAGAAAACCACAGTTAATGAGGATCGACACCACCGGTTTCCGTTCCGGAGGATTGGCTTCCAGATGCTTCAGGAAATTCAGGAAACCTACCGGAAGCGAATCGGCATAAAGCGGAAACACCAGCAGCACATCGGAGTATTCCGACATCCTCTGGCAGAGTTCGGCATGATTATTCTTCGATATATTGAAATAATCCGACGGCAACTGGCAGTTGGTCGAAAAGATTTCGGCATACTGCCGTGAATTGGATTTCGGCGCCCTCGGGCTGCCGTTCAGAATCAGTACGTTTCCCATTTTTCTACAATTTCTTTCACCGCATCGTTCAGCAGAACTTCGGTGGTAAACTTCACTTCATAACTCTCAAAACTCATATTGATGGCATTACGGGCTATCAGCTGCCGGAAGATATCCTGCTCCTCGGGCGAGATGTCACCGTAGGCAAGAATCGTGGCTTTCTTCATCATCACGGCACGCTGCACGTGATGCGTTTCTCCCTTGTGAATGCGTATAAAGGCCTGCTGCACGGGAATGGCGCGCTCCAGCATGGTTTTCATCACGCTGTCGTAGCCGCCGTAACACAGCCGACTGACATACAGTACCGTATCGCTTGCGGCGATATACGGATACACCCGGGTGGCATCGTCACGAATCACACATCTGCCCGGCGTCTTCGTCCAGCATCCGAAGCATCCCATGCAGTTGGCTATCCGCAGGGAGGATAAATCGATGTATTTCACCGCCTCATCCTTCAGAAAACTTACGTCGACAGGGCGGTCGGTCATAATCAGTTTCATAATCTTTCTGTCTATGTTTAAAGGAAATTCAAATGTCTTTCAAACGGCCGAACCGTCTGAATCAGAACAAGGGTACTTTCACTTTAGTTCACAACTAGCCTGCCGTATACGTTTTTTTATGAAAATATTAGTTAACTGAATATGAACGGAAAAGCGCTGTAACCTTTTTTAGGTATCTACACCGTGCGTATTATAAAATCTTTACTATATTTGCCACCGACCTGATTTGACAAAAGCTATATAAAGGCTTACGCATTAACAAAAACTGCTTATACTATGGATAAAACCAACATTATCGGAGAAAAGATCAGAGGCCTCAGAATGGCCAAAGAAATAAGTCTGGATGAACTGGCAGACCGTACCGGGCTTGCCATTGAACAAATAACCCGCATCGAAGAAAACATTGATATACCGTCGCTTGCCCCGCTGGTAAAGCTGGCACGTGCTCTGGGGGTACGTCTGGGAACCTTCCTCGACGACCAGCCCGATGAAGCCGGTCCGGTAGTATGCCGTCACGGAGAGGCCGACGATACCATCAGCTTTTCGAACAATGCCCTCGATGCCCGGCAGCACATGCACTATCACGCCCTGTCGCGCAGCAAGACCGACCGTCACATGGAGCCGTTCATTGTCGACATCGATGCAGACGGAAACAGTGAGTTCAACCTCTCGGCACACGAAGGCGAGGAGTTTATCATGGTACTGAAAGGAACGCTCGAAATAAACTATGGCAAGTATACGTATCTGCTGGAAGAAGGAGATACCATTTACTACGACTCTATCGTACCGCATCATGTACATGCGTTCGAGGGACAGGAGGCCCGCATCCTGGCCGTTATCTATACGCCTATCTGACAAACTGACTATATATGATACAATTATCGGAAAGAACCCTGGGCGACTGGCTGGAACACTGGGCTGCCGAAACGCCCGACAAAGAATACATCGTATACTCCGACCGTAACCTGCGCTTTACGTGGAGTCAGTTCAACCGCCGTGTAGACAATATGGCGAAGGGATTGCTTGCCATCGGCATTACACACGGTACCCATGTAGGAATATGGGCACGAAACGTCCCCGACTGGCTGACGTTCCTTTATGCCTGTGCCAAGATTGGTGCGGTAGCCGTTACCGTCAACACCAACTACAAGCAGACGGAGCTGGAATACTTGTGCGAGAACTCGGACATGCATACTCTTTGTATTGTCGACGGAGAAAAGGACAGTAACTTTGTGGAGATGACGTACCGCATGCTTCCCGAACTGAAGACATTCGAACGCGGCCACATGAAAAGCAAGCGTTTCCCGCACATGCGAAACGTTATCTATATCGGTCAGGAAAAGTATCGCGGCATGTACAACACGGCGGAGATTCTGCTGCTGGGAAACAACATCGACGATACCGTACTCGACGAGGCCAAGAAAAAAGTCAACTGCCACGATACGGTAAACATGCAGTATACGTCGGGTACGACGGGCTTCCCCAAGGGAGTGATGCTTACCCACTATAATATCGCCAACAACGGACTGCTGACAGGAGAGCACATGAAGTTCACTGCCGACGACAAGCTCTGCGTATGTGTACCGCTGTTCCATTGTTTCGGGGTAGTGCTCGCCACCATGAACTGCCTGACACACGGCTGTACGGAAGTCATGGTAGAGCGGTTCGATCCGCTGCTGGTACTCGCTTCCATCCACAAGGAACGCTGTACGGCACTCTACGGGGTACCGACCATGTTCATTGCCGAACTGAATCATCCGATGTTCGACATGTTCGACCTGTCTTGCCTGCGCACGGGTATCATGGCAGGATCGCTCTGTCCGATAGAGCTGATGAAGCAGGTAGAAGAGAAAATGTTCATGAAAGTAACCAGCGTATACGGCCTGACAGAGGCTTCACCGGGTATGACACACAGCCGCATCGACGACCCGCAGGAGGTACGCTTCACCACGGTAGGACGCGACTTTGAGTTTACGGAAGTAAAGGTTCTCGATCCGGAAACGGGTGAGGAATGTCCCCAAGGCGTACAAGGCGAAATGTGTAACCGCGGATACAATACCATGAAAGGATACTACAAGAATCCGGAGGCTACCGCCGAAGTGATAGACCAGAACGGTTTCCTGCACTCAGGCGATTTGGGTGTAAAAGACGAGAACGGCAACTACCGCATTACGGGACGCATCAAGGACATGATTATCCGTGGAGGAGAGAATATCTATCCGCGTGAAATAGAGGAATTTCTCTATCAGATGCCGGGCATAAAGGACGTACAGGTGGCAGGTGTCCCCTCGAAAAAATACGGCGAGGCGGTGGGAACCTTCATCATCCTGCATGAAGGGTATACGATGAACGAATACGATGTCCGTGAGTTCTGTGAGGGAAAGATCGCCCGCTACAAAATTCCGAAATATGTTTTCTTCGTGAAGGAATTCCCGATGACGGGAAGCGGAAAGATTCAGAAGTTCAAGCTGAAAGACTTGAGTCTGGAACTTTGCCGGCAGCAAGGCATTGAAGTGATTTAACAAAAGAAGTCGCCTCAAAATAGAATTGCAAAAATAAAAATCTTACATACAGATTGAAACTTAGAAATAAAAAATCTCCTGCTTTTAGTAGGAGATTTTATGTTACCGGCACATACTGCCTCTCTGTTTATCAGCTTATTTTACAATTTTCACCAGAATCGTCTTGCCGTCCGGTTCACCCTTGGTATTGTAAGTTTCCGATTTTACCAGACCGATACCTTCGGCATACCATTCAGTCACACGGATGGTTTCCGATTTCAGCACAATCTTTGTACGCTTCAGGTATGAAATCTTGATACAATCGAACTTACCAGCCGTCGTGCTGACCTGTTCCGTTCCCATGTAAGCCGCTCCCGAAATAGTAACCTCATTCTTCAGCATGTTCGAAATCAGCGAATAAGAACGGTCGGGAATAGTTTCGCCTGCCTTCGAATGATTCTTGAGAGTGAACGAATTATCTCCTTTCAGCTTCAAATCTTCAGCCAACGCCTGACGTGCCTTCGAATCATATTTCGCCGGATCGGAATCCGATTTGATATAAGGACCATACATCAAATCCTCCTGACAAGTAGTCACGTTCCCATCGTAGCTCCAGTTATAGAGCGTATAGCTGGTATTGTTTTTTGTCTTGTTGGTTACAATCTTAGCCAAATACTGTGCGCTTGCTCCTGAAGCATTGTTCACACCATTATATACTGTAACCGTTTCGTTCGACAGGCTCTGTCCTGCCTCGTCATAATTTACGTAATGCAATTCCGTACCGTTCGTTGTACAGAAATATTGTGCCTGCATGGTATGACATGCCAGCAAGGCAACAATGGCCAACAGCATCTTTTTCATAAGTTATCTTTTTTATTTCACAGCTTTATTGTCGTGCAAACATACGAATTTCTTTCCAGCAAACATATTCATTAAGTTAATTTTCTACGTATCTTTGCAACACATTAACATAAAAAGATAAAATTATGGGCTTATTATCATCCTTATTCGGAGGAAACAAACCGAGCGAAGAACAACAGGCTAAACAAGATAAAAAGAATTTCGAAATCCTGAAATACGACGGCATACGCGCACGCAACATGCATCAGTTGCCTTATGCCATCAAGTGTTTCGAACAGGCTGTGGCACTGAACGATGAACCGGAAACCTTGCAGCTGCTTGCCAGTGCTTACGTGGAAGCCGGACGCATCGACGATGCACGTATCACGCTCGACCGCCTGATTGATAAGACCCCCGACAACATAAAAGGACTGCTCTCGCTGGCCAACATCTGCTACATGCAGGAAGATTACGAAAGCATGAACGATGCCTGCCAGAAAGCCATCCATCTCGACGAAACCAATGCACTGGCCTACTATCTGGCTGCCAAGGCTGCACGTGGCATGAAGAACGACTTGCAGGCTATCGTCATGCTGACCAAGGCCATTGCCCAGAACGAAGAATACGGGGCTGCCTATCTGCTCCGTGCCGAGGTATTGTGGGACATGCGTCAGGCAAAGGATGCCATGGACGACGTGGAAAAGGTACTCTCTCTTACTCCCGAAGATGAAGACGCTCTCCTGCTGAAAGGAAAGATACAGGCGGCACTCGGCGAGGTAAATGAAGCTTACGCCTCCTTCGACCAGGTACTGGAAGTCAATCCGTTCAACGAAAAGGCTTACCTGCTGAAAGGAGAAATGCTGACCGAACAGAAAGCATTCGACAAGGCTGTGGAGCTGTATACCGAGGCCATCGAGCTGATGCCCCAGAATGCCATGCTCTATCAGGAACGGGGACGCATCCGCCTGCTGAAAGGAGATAAGGACGGATCGGTAGACGACATGAAGAAGGCTATCGAACTGAATCCGGAAAACGAAAAACAAATTACCGGAAATTACGACAATTTCAAACAAAACTCTGCCCCAGGAATTTATTAAATCCCAACCTGACCATCCTTACAATAAAACAATAGCCCTATCATCCCCCAAATGGAGGTTGGTAGGGCTATTGTTTTATTAATCTTTATGTCTGTGACGGTTACTTTTCTAAAGAAAGAGACTGAGTACTCCAGTTATACACTACCGTATATACCGTATTGATAGTAACGGTTTCATTTTCCTCCGTACCCCATTCACCCTTCAAAACATTTTCTTCCGAATCTAAATTGGTAACAGACAACTGATAGCTGAAAGAAGTACCGTCTGAATGAGCAAAATAAGCAGTTTCCCCATTTGCCAGCGATACGACTCTTTCTCCCGAAGTGACCGTAAAGCTATACTCTTGTAACCAATCGCCCAGCACTGCCGAAAGATCCAGACTTACGGCAAAAGTAATCATAGGAACCTGAACCTTCAATCCGGTTGTTTCTCCCTTCTTTACGGAAAAAGGTACTTCCTTATAATACACGGGCTCACCTTTTTCATCGTTCGTCCAGTTCTTTTCCGTACCATAGTTCGGACTGTACACTTTCAACATATAATCGTCCGCGGTAGCCAGCTCGATCTTATCCTGCATATCTTCGGCCGATAATGTACGGAGCATCTCCTCTCCTTTCCACAATTCAACCGTCCAAGTGATGTCGTCTGCTGCCCGTGAAGCAACTTCTGTGTTTGTCTGTGACTGAATCTCTATTCCTCCAACCGACAAGAATCCTTCGCCGGAGAGTACCGTATCGTTTTCCTGCTGGCAACTAATCAGCAGGAAAACAGATAATATTGTATATAGAATCTTTTTGCTCATTATTCTTTTATTTATTTGTCATAAACCAAGGAAACATCATCAATAAACAATTCACTTCCTCGATGAGATGGTTCCGCACTATTACTTCCCATTAAACTACTGGTTCCATAATCTTTCACCTCAGAATTAAAACCAGACTTAAAAACCACAACTAATTTAGATGGTTCCATCTTCACATATTCAGATTTATATTCTATCTGCAAAGTTTCCTCCCTAAAATCATCTACGTTCTCAGACTGATTTAAATGAGCTTCTCCCAATATTTCTCCATCCACATCTTTTACTTGGATATAAATATCACTCGAATCTCCATTATAGGGAGCATATTTATAAAAGAAACGTAAACCAGTAGGGTGCGAATTAAAATCGATGCCATAATTCTTCACAGCTGTATCATCATTATGATTTACCTCTGTCAACGTGCCCAAGAATAATTCACTGGATATTATCTTATCAGGTGAAGTACCTCCATACCCATATCCCATAGTCATAATCCAGGCAGAAGTCTCCCCCGTACTACCTACAGGCACAGATGACGACGGACGTGTACCAGAACGACTGTTAAACGCTGTATTTCCCCATATCATAGCATGAGTATCATCACAAGTCAGCTCATTTAAAGTACACCATCCATTCCACTCGTATTCAGCCCCATACCGTGACGAATTCTTATCTGCACCTTTCACCACAGAAGCTCCTTCCAATCCTCCATTTTCCAGATTTACCACCGAATAAGTAGTAACGGCAACAGGATCACTATATATTTCATCACGATAAACGCCACGAATATAATACATCGTACCAGGATTTAGTCCATCTTTCCGCAAGTCATTGCCCAAGTCTGTCCAATCGGCTTCACCATCCGTACTGAATTGATATTTCATTTTCTGACCTAACAATTCATAATTTCCAGCCTTTACATCTTCAGCAGACAAAGGACTTACCGTAAACTCTTTCGTCCAAATATTTCCCGGATAAGCACTGACACTAAACTCCGGCTTATTACAAGTAAGCGTATACACCCGGTTAGCCGATGCATCCTCGCTTGCCCAACGATTATTAGCCTCAACATCCACTTCTACCGTCGATGCAACAGTAGTACCTTTATCCGTCATCAACTTGGGAATCAAGGAAGTAAAATCAAGACTGTCCTCCGTTGCTCCGATTTCCGGCAATGTAATACCCAACGCTGTTTCAACGGCTGACTTGTCTTCTGGATTCGACAACAAATATTCCTTGCCCTGTTCCAGTCCCGCAAACTTAGCATCTGCTGAATTAAACTTCAGTTTCAAATCCTGCAAACCAGACGAAAGTTTCAGACGAATAACAGCCGATTTCTTTTCTGTTTCGGCGAACGACAGTTCATTGTTCACAAAATCGTCCGACTCCAACTTCGGCTTTGGCAAATATTCCACAGGAATCGTTTCTGAAATAGAAACCGTTTCTGTTTCCAGCTTCTCAATGGAAATACCTACACCTGAAGTAATATTAGATTCATCCAGTCCCAATGTTACTTTTACATGAGTCTTTACCGGAATATTCGAAAACTGTTCCTGATCAGGTACACCGTAAGTCACTTCTTTTCCGGTTCCCGACAAAAGTCCATGGAAAACAAGCTTCACGGACGAGCCGGCACGGAAATAAGCACTTTTCCCTGAATCAGCATCCAAATCAACAGATTCACTGCCAACCGAAACCGTTACGTAATAAGATTCATACAGTTTATCCAGACTTGTCTTGTTATAAATGACAGACAACAACGAATTGGCCACAAAACACGGAATGGAAGCCGAAGTCATCTGTCCCTTTATCACTTCCTGTCCTTCCAAGGTTCCTGCATAATAAGGCGCATCCAGCGCAAGCACCGGATTGTCACCATACGTAGCAGTCAAATCGTACGTACCTTCCTCCAGCAAGATAAATTCCTTACAACTGCCTTTATAAGCTGACTTATCCGTACCACTATATACGACTTTCAACTGAAACATCTCCGTTACCGGATCTTCCAGTTCGGAAGGAGCTGTACGCGAATAAGCATGATGTTCCTCATCTGTCAATGTAATAAGTAATCCCGTTTTGCCAGACAAAGCAGTTTCTTCATCCGACTGACATCCTCCCAGTACCATACATAGTACCAGCAAACACAGGCAGCCTATCCATTTTATATATTCAATAACCGATTTATTCATAACCTAATTCAAATTCATCTACCCATAAAGTACTACCACTACCAACTTGACCAACTACTTTCAGACCATTAAATTCACCTCCATATTTGCTAGAAGTGGCTACAATAGTTATCGTTGCTGGTTTTGATTCTGTATCACTGTATTCTATATCAAACTCAAATTTCGTATAAGCAGTTACCGTTTCCGAACCAACAAACTCACCATAAGCAATTTCCTGACCGGATGCATTCCATAACTTAAAATAGATATGACACTGATCAGTTTTTAGATTTCCTGGAACAGTACCATCATTACTAATAGGCATCGGTTTATACTTATAATACCCACTCAACTTAGTAGGACGAGCCCCTGAATAAGGACGTCCAAACGACGGGCTGTCTACAGGCTTTCCTATATTCGTTTTATAGGTTCCGATAAATAAGTTACCAGCAGCTGCTCCTACCAACACAATATCACCATACGTATACATCTTGGCAGCTTTTCCTTTATAAGCATCACTACCTGTAACCGGTACCGTACTCGACTCCTTATAAATAGTAACCCCTTCATTTCCTGTAGCCCAATAAGCCTGAGGATCATCATAATTGTTGGCTACAGGATTCGGATACCAAGTTTTTCCACTCTGTGTCCACGTATCGAAATTCATATTGGGAAGAGTCACAATCGTTTCCGTCTGGAAAGAATATGCCTCGCCTTCACTACCTCCTGCAAGTGCACGTACTTCGTAATCTGTACCACTTTGTAATCCGGTAAGTTCAGCAGAATAAGAAGTATTTCCTGTTTTGGTAATAGCAGAAGCATCAAGCTCAGTCCATTCCTCATTACCCTTTACACGATATTCCACCGAAACATTCGTACCCGCACGGAAACTCCCGCTGACATAGGCTTTGGTAGCCCATGCATTTACCTTTTCTACAGAAGCCGCCACCGATGATTTCTGCACATCGACTGTCCAGTCGCATACATATCTGCCGTTTCGATAAGCCTTAAATACTCGCGGACGAGTAAAGTCCGTCACTGTTTCTGCTGGCGGATCAAGCACAGTCTTGGAACCTTCCAGATTCAATTTTTTAATCTTGATATTCCGGTAATCAGCATCCTCTGTTACATAAATAATAGCAATATGATTATGCACATCCAGCAAAGGTGCCGTTCCTGACTGATCTTCCACTTCAATAGTACGCTCTATTTCCTGAGTAACAACAACTTTCCACCAATAATTTTGGTATGTTTTCAGCAAGAAACTTACCGGATTGGTAAAATCGACAGCCGTATTGGCATTGGCAGGAAGTTCGTCCAACGAATTAAAGCTGAAATTTGGAAAACCATTCGGCTTAATACAAGCAGCCGTATCCGGATAAATTAAAGCCTCTGTATTAGCAACCAGCTTGGTAATCGGCAAACTATCAATAAAAGCGTCTTCGCCTATGGTAAGCTCGATAGTGCGAGCCTGATTATTGAACACGGCTTCTCCCTGCATTCCGTCCACCTGAATTTCCTGAATAACACCTTCAATATAAGGATAAGGAATGTCATTCTCAATACACGAAGACATGTTCAGTAACAAGAGTGATATAAAGCTAAACTTCAAAGCTTTTATAATCATAATTTGTCAATTTAAAAATAAGTACAAATACCTATATTAATAGAAAATATATTAATCTTAAAATCCGCCGAACTCTGACGATATGAGCCATGTTCTACCTGATTGGTAGTCTGTTCAATCCACTTGAAATCCAGACCAACGACATTAATCGACACCTCGACTGCCATATTGTTCGTAACGAAAGCTGTCAAACCCGGCGCCGCACCAATCTGCAAACGATGAGAAGTTTGATAAGTACCCGTTGCTTTCTCATCCGACCCAGACAAAGTTTTTCCCTGACCATATCCATACGTCAGACGAAGCTCATTGAAAAAGCCAAAAACTTTACTGTTTCCAAGTCCCATATAAGTACGCAAAAATCCGGCAGCAGTATATTCATGCTCCAGATACTTATAATCGCTGATATCGAATGTCAGGTCATCACCCAAATCAAGATTAATGTTACCAACATCTGCATAGGTACGATTATAATTCAGACGTACCCCGGCAGCCATATTATCTCGAAAAAAATACCCCGCATACGGACTTACCTTAAATGTATAGCCCTCACCATTTACATCGTTCAATATAAGAAACTTATAATTGTCTCCCGACAATTCGGTATACGAGAAAGTAACACCTCCCATCCACGAACCTTTCGGTACAAACAAGGAGGGCTTTATATTACGATCATAACCTTTTCGTGCGTAAACCGAAGTTACGCACAAAAAGGTTAATAATAGAATGAAATATTTCTTCATGTAAAATATCAATAGTATGACAATTCAAAATCATCTACCCAAAGGGTACTGCCTATCGCCAACTGGCCAATAACACTCATTCCACTAAAATATCCACCATAGCGACTGGAAGTAGCAACAATTGCAATTTTGTCAGGACGTTTATTTGTTACCGTATATTCTATAGGTATTTCGAAACGTGTATATTCTGAAACTGTTTCATTTGTTACGAAATGACCTTCACCGATAGTTTCATCTCCCGACCACAACTGAATATAAATATCACATTCATCTTTTTCCAACTTTTCAGAAGGAACACTTCCATCAGACATTTCTGCACCCGGCTGATATTTAAAATATCCAGATAATTTAACAGGACGAGCTCCTGTATATTCTCTACCAAATGTTACACTTGCAGCAGGATTAGACGTATTAGTTTTATAATTTCCAATAAAAATATTACCTGCAGCTGTTACTTTCACAATTAAGACTCTAACTTGTACTGTTTCTAACCTAGCAGCTAATCCTGAATGAGAATCTTCAACACCTGTACTATTAGAACTTCCACCCAAAGTTACTCCTTCATTACCTGTAGCCCAATAGCTATTGGAAGCATCAGCATTTGGATACCAGTTCTTTCCGTTCTGACTCCAAGTATCGAAGTTCAAGTTCGGAATGGCTACATACGATTCTGTAGTAAACGTACAAGTTTCGCCTGTCTTATCTCCACATACAATATAATATTCGTATGCTGTACCAAAATCCAGCGGAGCAACCTTTGCAGAATAATTCTTCGTTCCTTCTTCCTGAACAGCTTCTACTGTAATCCATTCAGATTCGGTTGTTTTCTTATAACGGAACTGTACCGGAGAAGTTACTTCTGCTAAGTTACAAGAACCCGACAGATAAGCGAATCGTCCCCAAACTTTTGAAACGTCGTTACGAATATCATCAGTAACCATATCCGTGCTTTCCTGCTTGGTCGGAACCATTACAGTTACATCGTACTGATGAATGGTCTGATCTACAGAAATATCGAATCCGGCATTACCTTCCGTGATATCCAGATTCACCTTATAATGATAGGCAGCTTCGGCTTTCGAAGTGATTTCCTGAGAGAAAGATTTTCCGTTGCCGAAATCAACTTTTACAGTCAGTGCCTGACCAGCCTTTACATAAGCGGCACGTGTTTCATCCTCACCAAAAGGAATGCTCAGTGCATCGGCACCTTCTACATAACAAGTACAACCACCAAAAGTAGACTTGAAGCTTTCTGAACGGTTTACCGAAACCATTGTCTGTGCCAGCTTACAAGTAATGCTTACAGTTTTTGCCTTGTTTGCTTCAATAGCCACACTACTTTGTCCTTCGTAATAAGGTTGTGCATCAAATCCCTGAGTATCCATTTTTTTGTCTGCTGAATACGCCTTTACGGTATAAGTAGCAACAGGCAATATAACATCGTCCAGGTTTTTCCAGTCGTCGGCATGCTGTACCATTGCATTCGACGCATCCAAAATATCAACAGCTATTGTTTCCGATGCAGTAATATCAGCACGAGTAATCACACTCTTGTTAACATCGACGGAAGACAACTGAAGATAGCCATATCCTTTGGCTTCATCTATTTCTGACTGACAGGAAGAAACGAGCCCTGCCCCCAGAAATAATCCGATCATTATATTTGTTAATTTCATATTCTTTTACTCCTTAACCTTTTGGATTTACGATAACAGTAATATCTCCGTCTTTAGTATTTACACCATCTGAAACGGCCAAGTTAAATGTACTGGTTCCTGATTCAACAACCTGTGGAATCAGAACTAATAACCCTTCTAACTTAAAGGTAAAATCTGTACAAGTTCCAGCGTGCAACTGAGTATATTCCTCCTCTGTAACAAGGCCCAGACCTACAATTTTTTCCTTAAGGGAATCATCCATATTACAAATATCGAATGTTTCAGGTAATTGTACCATACCTAAAAGTGCAGCAATCTCACCCGAAATAGTTACATTCAAATGCTTAATGCCATTAGGAGCCAAGATACGGACATCTTTTAAACCTTCAATATCAGAATCACCAGAAGTACAAGTATAAGTAGCAGGCAATCCTTCGAATGTAATAGAAGCTTCCGGTTCCTCACCGCCACCTTCACCCGGAGTTTCCGGACCTTCATAAATAATATTGCCTACAGGGATTTCGATTGTTTCACCAACTTCAGTGAATGTCAGATCGACTGTAATGCCGATAGAAATATAAGAATCAGTAGAACCTTCTTCTGTCAACTGGATATTGAAAGAATCTCCTCCTTCCAAATCAGATACACCACCTTCAGCATCAGCCGGTTTCTGGATTGTAGCCTTCAGTTCAACAAAATTTCCTTCTTCTGAAGTTGCCTTGATAGAAGCATTCAAAGTACTCTGATGTTCCGGAGTCTGGAAATAATACTTTTTACCAATAGAAGTCTTATCGAACGTCTGACTGGCACCGTCTCCATTGTCGATAATCACAGCGTAATCGTCTTTAAAGGCTTCTTCAAACGAGCTGGTCAATGACAATGAAACTTCCACACAAGCCAGCTTACAAGGCAGATCAACACTTGTTGCAACTCCTTTTTTTACAGAAAATGTCTGCTCACCCTTGAAATAGGGACGTTCGGATACAGTTACATTTTCTCCTTCATAATTGTAAGCAGTTACAGAATAGTCACCTTCGCTCAACGGGAGAACAACTTTTCCGCTTTCATTCTTCAGTTCGCTGACCTTACCCTTAGCAACTTCTTCCTGAGTTTCCGTATTTGTTACAACCAAAGTATAATTGTCAACATTGATATCTTCTTCATCAAAATTTCCGGTAGTAGTTCCGCCATCAACAGTTGTACTAGCACGGCTTACAGTAACACCGTTATAAACGGATGACAATCCAAGCTCCAGTGTGCCTGCATTCTCGCCAGCTTCTCCCTTACCCAAAAGTTCATCACGCATTTCGCAAGATGAAAGACTTATTATAAGGCCTAAAAGCCATATTAAACTCTTATATTTTTTCATTTTACTCGTATTTTATTTTAACTTGGAATGTAATCGCCTGGGATATCAACTGTAACATCTTCTTCTGTTACACCATCATCTACAATAATATCCAATCCTAACTTACCCCCCTGAATTTCTGTTTCATCAGGTTTGATAGTCAGGGTATAAGAATAACAAGGTTTCAGATCGACCACCTTTGAAGTTTCGAAGCCATCCACAGATACCGGATCGCCGTTCTTGTCAGTCAACGCGAAAGTTAAAGTAGCCTGTACCCCCTTATCGCCGGTTTTCAAATAAAGCTCCTGACCTGCATCCGCTTTATCCATTTCCCAAGCCTCATCCATATAGCTTGTCATGATAGAAACTGTACAATTCTGGAAATAATCCTCAAACTTTCCATCGTACACAACTATCATTCTTGCATTAGCAGGTTTACATACGATAGATATAGTTTTCTTATCGCCCTGAGATACAGTAAACGTTTCACTACCTTTTACATACAATTTATCGTAGCCCGCAGCTACATCCTCTCCATAGTAAGCAGTCAGTGTATAAGGAACTCCAAAATCCACACTTTGCTCCAGTTCCAAATCCTCATAAAGTCTATCCGTGTAAACAGGCTCTTCCCCTTTATACAAGGACACCTTATAATTGTTCACGTTCTGATAAGCGCTCTTATCTACTGAACGGCTGTAAGACAGGTCTGTCGACAAATCGACCATGATACTGCCTTGTTCTGAAACACTCTCTTTTCCTTCCTCATTCGAACAACTGCCTAAGGAAGCCAGTAATACCACTGAAGAAAGAATCTTTAAATAGTTTTTCATTTTCATTCAAATAATTATTAATTTTTCAACGTGCAAAGTAACTGAGATTTCACAAATCTGGAAAGGTCTTTTTTTTTATTTTTGTTCTATTTTTTACTTATTCCGATAAATTCATATTCTAAACCAATGAAAAACCTACTACTTACGTTTTTACACATAGTCTATTCTTCAAAAAAAATAAATATTTTAAAATAGGTTTCTATGTTCAAGATACTTTTTTCTCTATATTTGTAACTATTCAATAACACAAAAAAGAAGCTATATGAAATTCAAAAACATTTTAATCGGAACCTTTTTATCCCTTTTTACCATCTCCTGTATTCAGGATGAAGCGCTAAACGTGGAAGCAGCTATTGACGGGTGCAACGGCTCTAATATTCAATTGATAAATATCAACGATCTAAGCAGGGAAATCGACGTATTCGTTTTCGAAGGAGCTGACATAACGGCGCAGGAGCTGAACTTTACACTACCCGACGGAGCAACTATCTGCCCCGAAAAGCCTCAAAGCAATGACAATCCACCTTTCTATGATTTCAGCTCTGAAAAGAACCGTAAGTTCACCGTTACTTCTGAAGATGGAAACAATAAGGCTACTTATACCATAAATCTATATACAATAGAACTTCCATTGAAATACTCGTTTGAAAACTTGAAAGAAATAAATCCATACCATATATTTTACCTGACTGACATAAGCGGACTCATGCAATGGGCAAGCGGTAATCAGGGATACAAATTATGCGGAATGGCAAGCAATGCCATGCAATATCCTACAGTACAAGCCGATGGAGGATTCTCTGGAAAATGCGTAAAGTTGGTGACACAGTCTACAGGAAGTTTCGGCATGAACACAATTCCCAAGATGCCAATTGCAGCTGGTAACCTTTTTATCGGATCGTTCGATATAGCATCTGCTATTCTTGCTCCCCGACAAGCTACAAAATTCGGATTTCCATTTACACGAAAACCTATAAAGATGTCGGGCTATTACAAATATAAACCGGGAACCACACTCACGGATCAAAACGGAAATGTAATTCCAGACAAAACGGATACCGGTGATATCTATGCGGTATTGTACGAAGCGCCTAACAGTGATTTCTCACTTGATGGTGATCTATTTACTGCAGACAATGAGAAAGCTAAAAATATTGTACTGCTAGCGCGCATAGACAAAATGGAAGCAGCCGACCAATGGACTAGATTTGATCTGGATTTCAAACTTCAGAACAATAAGACCATCAACGAGGAAAAATTGAAAGCAGGGAAATATAAATTGACCATAGTTTTCTCTTCCAGTATTCAGGGAGGCTATTTCGAAGGAGCCATAGGTAGCGAATTATGCATCGATGAGGTAGAAATAACTTGTGAATAATATTGATCCTACAACCATCTGAACTGATTTATTATGAAAAAGTATATCATCATCTTGGCTGCAATGCTTACAGCCGGAACGAATTTAGTGAAAGCACAATCGAGCGAACACAAAGGATTATTGTGGTCGTCACTGCACGGATTAGACTATGAATTCAAGGCAGGTGTAAATATTGGAGGCACTTCTCCACTCCCTCTCCCCAAGGAAATAAGAAGTCTGGACAGCTATTCTCCCGGGCTTGCTATTACTCTGGAAGGAAATGCAACCAAATGGATTGACGCCAGACAGAAATGGGGAATAAGTCTTGGTTTACGCCTTGACAGCAAGAATATGAATACTCGCGCCACGGTCAAAAACTATGGTATGGCTATCTTTAACGATACAGGTGGAAAGGTAGAAGGCCTCTGGACAGGTGGAGTTAAAACGAAAGTGAAAATGTCGTATATCACTGTTCCTCTACTGGCTAACTATAAAATAAATGACCGCTGGAAAATCGTAGCCGGACCGTATTTCTCATATATGATAGACGGAGATTTCTCGGGAGATGTTTATGAAGGACATTTACGTACGCCTGATGCTACAGGAAGCCGCATCGACTTTGAAGGAGAAAATTCTGCTGCCTATGATTTTTCTGATAAGCTGCGCCATTTCCAATGGGGAGTTCAAGTGGGAGGAAGCTGGAAAGCGTACAAGCACCTCACCGTACATGCTGACTTGACGTGGGGACTGAATGACATTTTCCAGAAGGATTTCAAAACGATTTCGTTTGCCATGTACCCCATTTACCTGAACTTAGGCTTCGGCTACGAATTCTAATATTAATAATAAGGAGTATAACAATAAAATAGCTCTATCAAATTCCCTTGAGGAAAATGATAGAGCTATTTTTATCATAGGAAGGTCTACTTCAATTATGAAATAGATCCATACTTATCAAAAACGATAACCGACTGTTATCAAAAATGCAAGGTTCTTATTGTTTTCATCAACCCAGCTGTCCTTTATCATGTTGGTAAATCCATACTGACCTGTCAGGTTCAACAAATATCTATATCCCAGTTCAAAACCTACTCCATACTGCAAACCTACAGCAAAACGGTTCATCATGGCTTCATCGGCTCCATCTATTTTCTTAAACAATTTGGTACCAACTTCAGCACCACCGTCTTCAACAGTCATTTTTCCTCCCAAACCAACGCCTACATACGGACCTGCATTGATTACGAAAGTATTTCCTTCACTGATAGGAAGTTTTACAGCTGCAAGCAAAGGGATATCCAGATAAACAGGGTTAAACTTAGCTTTTACTCCCTCAACAGATTCCTTACAGCCTTTGCTTGTAAAATTCAGACCTGTCTGAAAGGCCCACATATCCGTAATAGCATAGTCCATTCCCACACCTACCGAGTAGCCGATCTTTTAATCTGCTTCACTGTTAGTGATGTTTGCCATAGACATACCAGCATGTACATCGAATTTTGCCTGGGAAAATCCAGCAAGCGTACATAGTCCTAAGACAACGGTTAATAATAATTTTTTCATAGCGTTCATCGTTTTTTAAGGTTCCTGCCCCCTAAGAATCCTAGGTTGTTTTATGGAGTGTAGGGGCATCTCCTTTTACGGTACACTCCTGTTTGTTTTGTGTCTTTAGCAAAGTTATAGAAATCTTTTAGAATAACAAATTTTAAATGAAAGAACTGACGCAATCACAAACCATTTTACATAAAAAAGAACCCATCCATTATCTGAACGGGTTCTGACATGAAAATCTATTTTATAGTTTAACTTTTTTCTTTACAGCCTTCGATTCATTGTGCAGTCGGTCGAGTGCCGTCACAACATAACGGTACTTAGTCTTACCATTCTCATAAGGAAGTTTATAGAACGTATCGTTGGTTATGGCAACAATGTGAGAAGGATCATTCAGGTTCACTTTTTCCTTGTTGTCGAAACGATACACTACATACTGCACAGCCCGATCCATTTCATCCTTCGCTTTCGGAGCTGTCCAGAAAAGAATATAACCGTCGGCTGTCCAGACCGGTTTCATTTTTTTCACTTTGCCTGGAGCTTCGTTATCAATAAAAGGTGAAGTTGGAACCAGTGCAGGATATTTATGATAAACATTAGCCAGCATATTACGGTAATTGCCTTTATTCTCTACTACAGCCGCAGCATACCACTGACAACTACCCTGCACGGTAGGGAACATGCGCTGCAACTTGTACTTGGCAGGCATCTGGTTCTGAGAAGGATTCTTCGGGTCTGCCTTTGTTACTGTGCGTACTACATCCTGTCCAATAAACAGCGGACGTGCTGCCGAATTGCGTGCCCACCAGCGAATCAATTTATCATAATCGGCTGCCGGATGACCAATTTCCCAGTAAATCTGCGGAATGTTATAGTCCACCCAGCCATTGTTTACCCACAACAATACATCGGCATACAAGTCATCGTAGTTCTGGAGTCCGTTTGTATCACTACCGTTCGGATCAGATTTCTTGTTACGGTAGATGCCAAAAGGAGATACGCCAAATTTTACCCATGGCTTGCAACTGCGTACCGTTTCATGTATTTCCTTTATCAATACATTCACATTATCTCTGCGCCAGTCTGCCTTATTGGTAAATCCGCGTCCGTAGGCAGCAAAGCTGACATTATCGGGAAAATCTTCTCCCGGAATGGGATAAGGATAGAAGTAGTCGTCCATGTGAATGGCATCAATATCATAACGGGAAACAATATCGCGTACTATTTTGCATATATAGGCTCTCGATTCAGGATAGCCCGGATCGAAATACAACTGTCCGCCGTAGCGTACAAAAAGTTTGGGATATTTGTTGTAAGGATGCATGGGAGACAAGGCAGTTGTACCTTTTGTCTGTGCCCGGTAAGGATTGATCCACGCATGAAGTTCCATTCCGCGTTTATGACATTCTTCCACCATAAACTGGAGAGGATCCCATCCCGGTTGCGGCGCTTTTCCTTGCAGTCCGGTAAGGAAACGGCTCCACGGTTCGTAAGTCGACGCATAAAGAGCATCACATTCGGCACGAACCTGAAATATCACAGCATTGATACCTGCCCCTTTCAAGTTGTCCAACTGACTGATCAGGGTAGCTTTCATCTGCTCTGTCGGCATACCTTGAAACTGCCCGTTCACACATTGTATCCATGCACCGCGAAATTCACGCTTTGGATATAAAGTCTGCGCCTCAACGCTTCCGGCAATCAGCAAAAGCATTGCCAGCCAAACCAATAAAACTTTTGATTTCATATTTTCCATTCAAATTATAATCGAGAGGGCAAAGATAACAAAAAATAATCACCTGCTTTCTTTTTATTAAATCGTTGCAAAAGAATATTGTTACATGAGATAGCATTTTGTTTCGATAACAGAGTAAAGAGCGATGCATTTACCTAATTTTGCCGGTAAAGAATGAAAACTTCTTTAAAATATATCACTATCTTTGCCTATTGAAACTAAACGATTCTAAGCATGTCTGATAGCAAATACATATCTATAAAAGGTGCAAAGGTAAACAACCTGAAGAATATCGATGTTGATATACCTCGCAACAAGCTAGTGGTCATTACCGGATTATCAGGTTCAGGAAAGTCCTCGCTGGCTTTCGATACCTTGTATGCCGAAGGGCAGCGCCGCTATGTGGAGAGTCTTTCCTCGTATGCTCGCCAGTTCTTGGGACGCATGAGCAAACCCGAATGTGATTTCATCAAAGGTATTCCTCCAGCCATCGCTATCGAACAGAAGGTCATCAGCCGAAATCCGCGCTCTACGGTAGGGACTTCGACGGAAATATACGAGTATCTCCGTCTGCTTTTCGCCCGTATCGGCAAGACTTATTCTCCTGTAAGCGGGCAGCTTGTTAAGAAAGACAGCCCGGAGGATATCGTAAACTGCATGCTTTCGTATCCCAAAGGTACACGTTATACGGTACTTACTCCTATCATTCCACGCGAAGGACGCAGCGAAGCCGAACAGATAGACATGGACATGAAACAAGGTTTCACCCGTCTGGAAGTGAACGGTGAAATGGTACGTATGGAAGAATATCAGTACAATCCTGCCGATACCGTATACCTGCTGGTAGACCGCATGAGCTGCGACGATGCGAAAGATGCCATCAGCCGACTGACAGACTCTGCTGAAACAGCAATGTACGAAGGCGACGGAGCCTGCCTGCTGCGCTTCTATCTGCCCGACGGTACAACCAAACTGCATACATTCAGCACGAAGTTTGAGGCAGACGGCATGAAATTCGAAGAGCCGAATGACCAGATGTTCTCATTCAATTCTCCTATCGGTGCATGTCCTACGTGCGAGGGGTTTGGAAAGATTATCGGCATTGATGAACATCTGGTAGTTCCCAACCGCGCCCTGAGCGTTTACGACGGTGCAGTCATGTGCTGGCGAGGTGAAAAGATGAGCGAATGGCTTACCGAATTCCTGCGGGAAGCGCCGGCTCACGATTTTCCGATTTTCGAACCATATTATAATCTGACTCAGGAACAGAAAGATTATCTCTGGCACGGACCACGTGATAAGGTGTGTATTGATTCATTCTTCAAAATGCTGGAAGAGAATCAGTATAAAATACAATACCGTGTAATGCTGGCACGCTATCGGGGTAAGACTACTTGTCCCGAATGTCACGGAAGCCGTTTAAAGAAAGAAGCTCTTTATGTCAAGGTGGGAGGACGTACTATCGCAGAACTGGTGGAAATGCCGGTCTATCAGTTGAAAGAGTTTTTCCGTACCTTGAAACTGGATGAGCATGACCAGTTGATAGCTCAGCGCCTGCTGAACGAAATAAACAACCGACTCAGCTTTCTGCTCGACGTAGGATTGGGGTATTTGACTTTGAACCGCCTCAGCAATTCGCTTTCGGGTGGTGAGAGCCAGCGCATCAACCTTGCCACCTCATTAGGTAGTAGTCTGGTAGGTTCTCTTTATATTCTGGATGAACCGAGCATCGGTTTGCATAGCCGCGATACGGACAAACTTATCAAGGTACTTCGTCAGTTACAGCAATTGGGCAATACAGTTGTGGTTGTAGAGCACGATGAAGAAATCATCCGTGCTGCCGATTACATCATCGACATAGGTCCTAAGGCCGGTCGACTGGGTGGAGAAATCGTTTATCAGGGAGATATGAAAGACCTGAAACCCGGAAGCAACAGTTATACGGTAAAATATCTGCTGGGAGAAGAAACGATCGAACGTCCGCAAACTCACCGTTCATGGAATAACTACATAGAGATAAAAGGTGCAAGAGAGAATAATCTGAAAGGAATAGACGTACGTTTTCCGCTCAATGTGATGACGGTTGTAACCGGAGTCAGCGGTTCGGGTAAAAGTACGCTGGTTCGTGATATTTTCTACAAAGCATTGAAACGGGAATACAGCGAAAGCAGTGACCGTCCGGGTGAGTTTGTCTCTCTGGAAGGCGATATTCAGATGGTAAAAGACATAGAGTTTGTCGACCAGAATCCGATAGGAAAGTCATCACGCAGCAATCCTGTAACTTACATCAAAGCTTACGATGAGATAAGAAAACTGTTTGCCGACCAGCCTTTATCCAAACAGATGGGTTATTCGGCCGGATATTTTTCTTTCAATACCGAAGGAGGACGATGTGAAGAATGTAAAGGAGAAGGAACCGTTACCGTAGAGATGCAGTTCATGGCCGACCTGGTACTGGAATGTGAATCATGTCACGGCAAACGTTTCAAAAGCGATACGTTGGAAGTACGGTACGAAGGGCAGAATATTTACGACATTCTGGAGATGACAGTCAACCAGGCCATCGAGTTTTTCGACAAGCACGGACAAAAAAAGATAGTAAAGAAACTTCAGCCTTTACAAGAGGTAGGACTGGGATATATCAAGTTAGGACAATCGTCTTCTACCCTTTCTGGAGGAGAAAACCAGCGTGTAAAACTAGCTTATTTCCTAAGCATCGAAAAGTCGCAGCCTACTATCTTTGTATTCGATGAACCGACTACCGGACTTCATTTCCACGATATCAAAAAGTTGCTCGAAGCTTTCGATTCGTTGATAGCACGCGGACATACTGTCGTTATCATCGAACATAATATGGATGTCATAAAATGCGCCGACTATGTAATCGATCTCGGTCCGGAAGGAGGAGATATGGGAGGCAATCTGGTGGTTTGTGGCACCCCCGAAGAGGTCGCTCGTTGTGGAGCATCGTATACAGGGCAATATTTAGCCGAAAAGATGCAATAAAAGACTTATTACAGACAAAAAGAAGTACAGAAAAGATTTTTTTTGAACTTTTTTATAAAAACAGCAAACAATTCTTATTTGTTTGCTGTTTTTAGTTTTTAGACTTAACCTAAAACGAGAGATCTTATGAGAAAAAAATTGCTTTTAATCTGTACTTGCCTCTTCGCTTGTATCAGCATAGCGATGGCACAGGTATCAACGGTGACAGGAGTTGTCACTTCAGAAGAAGACAATCTCCCAATTGTAGGAGCTTCTGTTCTTATCAAAGGAACCAACACAGGAACAGTGACTGACATTGATGGAAAATTCACACTTGGCAACATTCCGGCAGATGCCAAGAAGGTAATTATCTCGTTCATCGGTATGCGTAGCCGTGAACTGGATATCAAGCCGGTATTAAATGTAATATTACAGTCAGATACAGAGGTATTGGACGAAGTTGTGGTAACCGGTTACGGCGTAACCAAGAAAAGCACATTTACAGGAGCTGCCAACGTGGCAAGTCCTACTACCCTCGAATCTCGTACGGATGCCAACTTTATGAAAGCATTGGAAGGAAGCATGCCGGGGGTACAGATGAACAATTCAACCAGCATGCCGGGTGCTCAGGCAAACGTCTACATCCGAGGCGAAAGTTCCGTGAATTCGGGAACACAGCCTCTTTACATTATCGATGGCATGCCGATGAATTCGGATACGGATGCCGCATCGTCCAGAGACAACCGCGCATTCAACCCGCTGGCAAATATCAATACAGCCGATATAGAAACCATTACAGTCTTGAAGGATGCCAACGCTACGGCCATCTACGGTTCGCGTGCGGCCAATGGTGTGATTGTCATCACGACCAAAAAGGGACAGGAAGGTGCCATGCACATCGACCTGGACATCAAACAGGGATTCACAACCATTGCTCCCAACAACTTCTCTTTCTGCAACGCACAGCAGACCGCCGACATGTTTGCAAGAGGTCTGGTAAACAGCAACCCCGAGAAGTATACTTATGAATCGGCTATGGCCAAGATCAAATCGGATTATAACTGGGACGGTATCCAGAGCTACGACTGGATTGACGCCATCACACGTACCGGATATTATCAGGACTACAACCTCAGCTTCAGCGGTGGAAACGGCAAGACACGCTACTATGCCAGTGTAGGTTACCTGAATCAGGAAGGCGTAACCATCAACAGCGGTATGAAACGATACTCTGCCCGCCTCAATCTGGAAACATCCTACAAATGGTTCAGCTTCGGGTTCAATACCTCGTTCGCGCTGGCCGACATGGATGTTTTCTCACAGTCAACCGGAGGTTCTTTCTCGAACCCGTTTGTCAGTGCTACCCTGAGGGCAACCCCTCTTGATCCGTTCTACAACGAAGACGGTAGTTATAACACCAGTATCTCGTACAACCCGCTTGCCGTTTACGACAAGGATGAAGGAGATATCTATAACACCAAGACAACCACCATTAACCTGAACCCGTATTTTGCCATCGACTTTGGAAAAGGTTTTATTCTGAAAACCTCATTAGGTATCAACTCGTACGGCACACGCCAGTACGATTTCTGGAGCTGGTACAACAATCAGGGAGCCAGCGACAACGGACGTGGTATGCAATACAATTCGAACACCACCACCATCACATGGACCAATACCCTAAACTGGATGCATACTTTCAACGAAAAGCATAACCTGAACATCATGCTTGGACAGGAAGCACAGTGGAAGAACTACTGGAATGAATCGTATGCCGGAATCAACTTCCCGCTGAAAGGATACCGGGAACTGAATATGGCCGGTTCTTCTTACGGTAATCCGTCGTATGTTACCCGTCAGGCCCGTCTGGCTTCTTTCTTTCTGAATGCAAGTTACGACTATCAGGGCAAGTATTACGGACAGGTAAGTTTCCGTCGCGACGGTTCGTCTGTATTCGGCAGCAACAACCGATGGGGTAACTTCTGGTCTGTAGGCGGCAAATGGCGTATCTCTGAAGAAGAATTCCTGAAAGACAATGATCTCTTTACCAACCTGGCACTGCGTGCAAGCTACGGAACGGTAGGTAATCAGGATATTGACTGGTATGCGGCTCGTGGTTTCTACAGCGCCGGATACAATTATGACAGCACACCGGGTATCGTTCCCGTATCACTGAATCTTCCCGACTTGGGATGGGAAACCAGCAAGAAGCTGAACATCGGAATCGACCTTACACTTGCCAGAAAATGGAACCTGACAGTAGATTTCTACAACGAGGCGACTTCCGACATGCTGTTTGAACTGCCTATTTCTCAGGTTACCGGCTTGAGCAAAGTATATCAAAACATCGGCTCTATGAGAAACAGAGGTGTTGAAATCGGACTGAACGGTACCATCCTGCAAACCAAAGGATGGACATGGACTGCATATGCCAACGTGACACTCAACCAGAACCGTGTAACGAAACTTTCTGGAGGAAAACCCATTGAAGGTACCTATACAATTCAACAGGAAGGCTATCCTTTAAGACAATTCTATATGGTAGAATATGCAGGTGTAGATCCAAATACCGGAAATCCGTTATGGTATAAAAATGAAACAGGCGACGAAACCACAACCAACTGGAACGAGTGTGCCAAACGTTACCTCGGTTCGGCCGACCCTAAGGCTTATGGTGGTTTCGGTACACGCGTACAATGGAAGAACTTCGACTTCTCGGCCGACTTCAATTACCGACTGGGAGGAAAAGTCTATGCCGTTTCGAACCGCTTCTTCAACGCTGCGGGAAGTCAGGGAAACGTCACTCCTACAACTTATCTGTATGAAAATGCATGGACTGAAAACAACCGTTACACCAATGTTCCGAAATATGTATACGGAAACACTTCCGGAGAAAACAACCATTCTTCACGGTTCCTGTACAGCGGAAACTTCCTGCGCGTAAAGAACCTGCAACTGGGATATACACTGCCTAAACAACTCTTGAAGAAAGCGTTGATAGACAACATGCGCATCTATGTATCGGTAGACAATATCTATACATTCAAAGCAAAGGATTTCGTTGGTTACGATCCGGAAACATACACAAGCGGATTGATTTCATTCCAGTATCCATCTACACGAACATTCCTTGCCGGAATTACCCTCGGGTTTTAAATAAATATGTTTAACGAATCAAACAAGAACAAAATATGAAGAAGTTTATCACTCGCCTGCTTATCTGTTCGGCTCTGGCCGGAAGCTTTGCCTCCTGCAACAGTTTCTTCGATACGGAATACAACGAAGGAATAGACGTTGACAACGGACTGACAAGCGTAGACAACCTGAAATATGCCCTGAACGGAACTTACTATCAACTGTTCGCATTCTATTTTGCCGGAAACTATTCGCTTACCATCGGTGACATGGCCGGTGACATGGCTTACCTGAACGGCTCTGCCAACCACTGGATGACCATCAACCATTATAGCATAACCCCCGACGACCCCTACTTGAGTGGCATCTGGCAATATGGATACAAGGTAGTAGACAATGCTTCACGTATCATCAAAGCGGGAAAGGAACTGGAAGCAACTACTCCCGATGCCGACAAAGCTGCATTGAAACAATATATGGCAGAAGCCTACGGATTGAGAGGATATGCCATGCTGTATATGACCAATATTTTTGGTAAACAGATTAAGGTAAACGGAACGACAGACAACAGTGATGCCATCGGTGTAGTGATTGTCGACGAACCGGTCAAAGCCTTTGAGGATGTCAGCCGTTCTACCGTAGGACAGTGCTACAAAGCCATACTGGATGACTTTAGCAATGCTCTTAACTGCTACAAAGAAAGCAAAACCGAAGGAAGAGGTACCAACCAGTATCTGTCTGTAGCAGCCATCGAAGGCCTGCTGGCGCGTACTTACTTGTATCTGGAAGACTTCAGCAACGCCGAGAAATATGCATCGAATGCACTCCAGCACTCAGGAAAGAAAGTTGTAGCGTATACTATAGACGACTACAAGAAACTATATACAAGTGGCGACAGCAATTCGGAAAGCATCTTCCGTCTGGCCATCGATGTAAACAACAACTGGTCTGCCAATGCTTGCGGAAATGTATGGACTACCTACGGAGGTCTGCCCAGCCAGCGCATGCGCAGCCTGATAGCAGACACCGACTGTAGAGGTTCCCTTTATCTTCCTACCATCAAGAAAGGTTCATATACCCAGTTACAACACGGAGGTAAATTCTGGTTCGGAGGAGGAAATGCATCATATGCAACCAACTACGTCGTCAATGCTCCTGAAATGGAACTGATCATCGCCGAATCGAAACTGCGTGCCGCACAGCCCGACCTGAACGGTGCCAAGGAAGCGCTGCTCACTGTTGCCAAGAGAAATTCGAAGATTACCAGTACCAACGATTTAGGCAATACGAAAGAAGAAGTATTCGCATTCCTGAAGAACGAACGCGCCCGCGAATTGTTCCAGGAAGGTTTCCGCTTCTACGACTTGCGCCGCTGGGGTGAAAAGGCTGATGTATATGCCAACGTCGAAGACCAGGTTTCGTACAAATATACCAACTTCGATATTGCACAGTTCTGCTTCCCTGTACCAAGCGATGAAATCAATGCCGGATTTGGTATCAAACAGACACCGGACTGGAACAAGTATCTGCCGAAATAAAGTCACTTACTTAATAACACTGAACAAGTAACCCTACTCTATAGACCAGACATCGGTTATAGTGTATAAATCATTCTTTAAACTGCTTCGACAAAATCCTGAGACACTGAATATAGTGGAATACAAGGATATCATCTGTCGAAGCGGTTTTTTCTTTTTTTTATGGGAATTGAAATTATTTTTTTCGAAGACACTTCCTCCCCCTTATCCTAAATTCTTGTTATCTTTGCTATCAAAGGGTTAGTGACACATTTAATACTATTAAGACATGAACAGAAAACTTAGCACACTCATGGGGTTGGGAATGTTCTTGTTCGCAACTCCGCTCATGGGACAGCAGTTCCCTTATCAAGACCCCAATCTTACTCCTGAACAAAGAGCATCCGATCTACTGGGACGACTTACACTGGAAGAAAAAGCCGCACTCATGCAAAACACTTCACCCGCCATTCCGCGACTGGGTATTAAGGCATACGACTGGTGGAATGAGGCGCTTCACGGCGTAGGACGAGCAGGCATTGCGACTGTATTTCCGCAAACAATCGGTATGGCAGCGTCGTTCGATGACAATCTGGTATATAAAGTCTTTACGGCCGTGTCCGACGAAGCTCGCGCCAAATACACGGAATTCAAGAAATCGGGTAATCTCCAACGGTATCAGGGACTGACTTTCTGGACTCCGAACATCAATATTTTCCGCGATCCCCGCTGGGGAAGAGGTCAGGAAACTTATGGAGAAGACCCTTACCTGACCAGCCGGCTGGGAATATCCGTTGTCCGCGGACTACAGGGACCGGCAAATATGAAATACGATAAGCTGCACGCATGTGCCAAACACTATGCCGTACACTCCGGACCGGAATGGAACCGCCACAGCTTCAATGCCGAAAATATTGCCCCACGCGACTTGTGGGAAACCTACCTGCCGGCATTCAAGGTGCTGGTAGAAGAAGCAAATGTCAAAGAAGTGATGTGCGCCTACAACCGTTTCGAAGGGGAACCTTGCTGCGGAAGCAACCGACTATTGATGCAGATACTGCGCAACGAATGGAACTATAAAGGTATTGTGGTATCCGACTGCGGCGCAATCAGCGATTTCTGGCACAAAGGTGCTCACGAAACTTATCCCGACCAGCAGACAGCCAGTGCGGGAGCCGTACTGAACGGTACCGATCTGGAATGTGGAGACAATTACAAATCACTGCCTCAAGCAGTCAAAAAGGGACTGATAAACGAAGAGCAAATCGACGTTTCCGTCAAACGCTTGTTGAAAGCCCGCTTTGAATTAGGAGAAATGGACGAACATGTATGCTGGGACTCTATCCCCTACTCGGTAGTAGACAGCAAAGAACATAAAGATCTGGCACTGGAGATTGCACGCAAGAGTATCGTTCTGTTGCAAAACCGCAATCACGTGTTGCCGCTGAAAAAAGATATGACCATCGCCTTAATCGGACCGAATGCCAACGACTCCATCATGCAATGGGGAAACTACAACGGATTTCCTTCACACACTACAACTTTATACGAGGCTTTGAAACAGCGCATTCCGGCAGATCGGTTGATTTACGATCTTGGGTGTGACCGCACCAACGACAGCAGTCTGGAAAGTGTTTTCGGACAATGCAGCATCGATGGTAAGCCCGGATTCAAATCGACTTACTGGAATAACATCAAAATGGAGGGTAAACCCGCAACTATTACATATACAAATACCCCGTTCCACTTCACTACACTGGGAGCAACCGTTTTTGCAGCCGGTGTAAATATCCAGGATTTTTCGGCACGCTATGAGTCTGCTTTTACTGCACAGCAGACAGAAGATATTGATTTTCATTTCGAAACAGAAGGAGCCATCCGCCTCAGCATAGACGGAAAGGAAGTAGCCAAAGGAGTCTTTCTGAAAAACAACATGAAACTGTATACCCTGAAAGCCGAAAAAGGAAAGACATACAACATTCAAATTGATTTCGTATTCTTCAGCAACGACCGGGCAGCTTTACTGAATTTCGATATGGGACGCCCTGTTCCTGTTAATCTGCAAGCCTCCATCGACAAGGTAAAGCCTGCCGATGTAATCGTGTTCGCAGGAGGTATCTCGCCTTCACTGGAAGGAGAAGAAATGCCTGTCAGTGCAGAAGGCTTCAAAGGCGGCGACCGTACCAGCATCGAACTGCCGGCCATACAGCGCCGTCTGGTCAGCGAACTGAAGAAACTGGGTAAGCCCATTATCTTCGTCAACTATTCCGGTTCATCTGTCGGACTGGAACCCGAAAGCAAAATCTGTGATGCCATTCTTCAGGTATGGTATCCCGGTCAGGCAGGCGGCACGGCAATAGCCGATGTACTGCTGGGTGAATACAATCCTTCGGGCAAGTTGCCTGTTACTTTCTACAAGCATACCGACCAGCTTCCCGACTTTCAGGATTACTCGATGAAAGGACGTACCTACCGCTATATGACCGAAGCTCCCCTATATTGCTTCGGACATGGATTAAGCTATACACAGTTTGAATACGGAACGGCTTCTTTAAGCAGCAATACCATGAGCAAAGGCAAGGAAGTCACCCTTACCGTTCCCGTACGCAACACCGGAGAAACAGACGGTGAAGAGGTTGTACAAGTATACCTGAGTCGCCCAGACGACAAGGAAGCACCCTCACACACTCTCCGTGCCTTCAAGCGCGTATCTGTTCCCAAAGGAGAAACCGTCAACGTTAACTTTACACTTAACGACGAAACCTTCCAGTGGTTCGATACCAGTACGAATACCATGCGTCTGGTAAACGGCAATTATGAACTGCTCTATGGTGGAACTTCCGACGTAAATGCTTTAAAGAGAATAAGTATTCGTATTTCCGAATAAAGATACCACATCGGCAATTTAAGTACGACACAGAAAGACATATCCGGACAGAGTTATCATCTTGACAAGTAAGAGATGAACGGCTGATAACTTTACCGGATATGTCTTTTATTTTATCCCGAAGTCTTTCTAAAAACGTCCTGACATTTTCTGAAAATTTGTACAAAAAAATTTTTTTTTCGTACAAAAAATCAAGCAACGTTCTGCTTGTTCCTTCAAGAAAGCCTTCAAAACTCCGTAAGTTCTCGTATGAATTATGTATTTTTGTGTTCAGACATCAAAATACACATATTATGATAAGACCGGTAACGCTACAAGATGCCCCTGATATTGTGGCAATCTACAACGAATACATTGCACACAGTACGATTACTTTCGATATGAATCCTCTGACTGCACAGGAAATGCAACAGCGGATATCCGAAATCTCTCAACGATATCCTTATTTCGTATACGAAGAAGACGGAATAGTAGAAGGGTATTGCTATGCACATGCGTGGAAAGAAAAGGAGGCCTACAACCGCACACTCGAAACCACCGTATACCTTTCACCCGCATTTACAGGAAAAGGCATCGGCAGAGAACTCATGCAACGACTCACAGACGAGTGCAGACGTCGCGGCGTTCATGCCCTGATAGCTTGTATTACCAGCGAGAACACCGCCAGCTGCCATTTCCACGCATCCTTAGGATTCAGACAAGTTTCTTCTTTCAAGGAAGTGGGCATGAAGTTCGGACGATGGCTTGATGTAGACGACTATGAACTGATTCTGTAAGACGAGATACATCACCAGATACTGTCGGGATACAAAATCATATCCTTTGCCTTTCCCTTTACGGTTATTTCCGGACGTACGGCAGCAGCTTCCTCCTCGGTAAGCAATCCTTTGGCACAGAGTCTTCTGGCAATCAGGTGAAAATATCCTTCCTGATTCTCACGCAGGGTAGCATCGGCATTGAACACCGAACGGAAATGCTTGGGCTTCGGTACAATGGAAGCCAGAAAAATAGCTTCTTCCACCGTCAGGTCGGAGGGCTCCTTGTCGAAGTAAAAATGAGAGGCTTCGCATGCTCCGTAAACCAAAGGTCCCCACTCCACGAGGTTCAGGTAGACTTCGTACATGCGCTCTTTCGAGGTAAGGTGCTGATTCTCTATCAGCCAGACGATAAGTGCCTCCTCCAGTTTGCGGGCAATGTTCTTATGACGGTTCAGAAAGACATTCTTCACCAGCTGCATGGTGATGGTACTTCCCCCGCGCGCAAAGCGTCCTACCTCCAGATCGTAAGCCAAGGCTTCCTGAATGGCTCCCGGCAGAAAGCCCTGATGATAATAGAACCCGCCGTCTTCCGATTGCATAATCGCCATCTGAAGCAGAGGAGAAATGCGGTCGAGCGGACGGAAATTGGGATTCGACGGACCAATGAAGAATGTTCTTACGGGCCGGTCGTTCTCGTATGCGGTATATTCAAACTCACCGTTCATCTTGGTAAGCTCACTTCCTCCCAGACTTTCGATACGGAATCCATGCCCACGCAGGTCGGAAGAAAATTTCAGACTATCCAGATGATTGAAATTCACATCGAGCAACAAATCATAACTCAGCTTGCCCGACGTACGAATGCCTTGCACATGGCGGAACAAACCTTTCGGCAGCGAAGCAAACAAGTCCTCTGCCGGAAACGCCGGACGATGGATGCTTGCCGTATAATGCCACTTACGGTCTTTCTCAGCCCGCAGGTAAGGATGAAAATTCAGGCGGTTGAATATCACGGTAGACGCACTGTCCAGCTCAAAATAGTTGTCGCCTACATGACAGGTATACTCCAGCCTTCCCTGATCCAGATCGATGGTATCGGGAGAAAGTGCTGCATGATACACTTCCAGTCCGTCGACAGAAGCCATGCCTTCCAGTGTCAGCGGTGCAGAAGCTGAAGACAACTCCGACAATTTGAAAGCAATGGAATCGAATTCCACCGTCGCATTGTAATGAGGGCGTATATATGGAAGCATTACTTTCTCATCCTCATCGGCAGAAGCTATGCTGCCTTCTATCAGACGCATGCTGCGTGCCAGCGTACCTCTGACCTTCCATTCACGCTGCATAGCGCCTTCTTCTACCTGAATGGCGGAAGCAAACTGGCTGTTCGTAAGAATAAGTTCGGGAATCAGAAAGCGAGTTTGCAAGGAATCACGGCGTGCCGTCACCTTCAAGTTATGCAACTCTCCATTCTCGGGCAACATCCGGAAAATCAAATGAAGTGTCTGCTTTACCCGTACATCGTATCCACCCAAAGCATTTGTCTCCGTATCCGAATCGTCCTTCTCTCCGTCCTTCTGACGAAACAGAAAGTCATAATTCGAAATTCCTCCCTCTTTCACGAAAGAAAGCGTCATGCCTTCCACATCGACCTGACGCACCGATATTTTTCCTCCCAACAACGAAAGCAGACTGAGGTCGACCTCCACTTTGTCGAGGTTCAGCAATGTATCCCGATCTTCAGGAACAACAGTCAGTCCTTCCAGACGGACAGTAGAAAGAGAAGGCATAGTCAGTTCGCGATAAGCAATCTGTAACCCGTAATTCTGTCCCAGCATTTCCAGTTTCTTCCCGGCAACATGCCGCAACAGGGCTCCCCTACATAAGAAGAGTCCTGTTCCTGCCACAAGCACAACCAATATTACTCCTGCGGCAATTCGTTTAAGTACTCGGCTTTTCATAATATCTCATTGATATTTGCCGCAAAATTACGCTTTACTTACATCTTGTGCAAGAAAGATTTTTCTTTTGTTTGCTTAACCTGCTTTCCTCCTTCCTTTCCATTCGGGCGTACCGGACGACGGTTAACCTTATGTTCTGATTTAGAAGGACGTGTCACCCTGTTCGGAGCCTTATCGGCAGGACGGGAGAAACCCGGACGTGCCGGACGACTGTTTCCCGGTTGAACCGGTCGCTTGTTGTCGACTCTAGACGGACGCTTCTCGGGTTTAGGAGCGGGTTTGGGCGCAGGCCGTACACTACTTCCGGGACGATAAGGCGGACGAGCTTCGGGACGGTGTGCCGGAGCTCCCGGTTTCGAAGGACCAACCGGAGTAAAATGGTATCCCGGATTCTTGGCCGGACGAGGAGCTATGAAGTCGTGCTTTCTGAACTCCGGACGGCTATGGAAGTTTCCTCTATATACGGGGTGCTGGTACCGGCCGGCATAATGCGTACGGTAAAAGCCCGTGTTCCGGTAAAACCGTCGGCTGTGAGCTCCGCGATATGTCAAGTAATGTACCGGACGTCCGAAATAGAAGAAATCCCTATTGGGATATACTTTGTACACACGCAGGTAACATACATTGTTCAAAGCATAAATCGGACGGAAGAAATATTCTATTGCCAAGAATCGTGCATAAGCAGAGCTGGAAAGTACCCAGCGCAGGTCATCGTTTCTTTCATCCAAATATCGGTAATACGCATCAAGAGCGGCAGCATCGGCACAAGCCATCCCTGTCAGATAAGGATCTACTCCACTCAGAAAATCGAAGTTTATTTCAAACAAATCATTGTACTGGCTCTGATTCAAGTTCAGTTCGAAAGCCATACGGTCTGTCAGAAAGCGGGCATTGACACGAATATCGCCAAAAGAAGAGGCACGTGCCGACAAAAAGCATGCACAAAGCATGAAACAAAACAGTAATGTGAACTTTCTGGTTTTCATATTCTATATATTTTTCTGATTTCCTGATACAAAAATAGGAGGATAAAAATCCTCCTGCAACGGAAACTTTCTATTTGCCAATAGGGAGTTTCCTATTTCTTTTAGGGATAATCACCTGCGACGATGCTTGCGGTGCTGTTTGCGACGACGCTTGTAAGCCAGTACACGCCGACGTATCTGCCAGATACTCAGCCCGGCTACCACTACGAGAATCAGAATAACAATGCCGCTGTTCAGGTTATCACCCTTGATACGCGACCATATCTCGAGCACGTTTACCGTCTTGTCGCCAAAATCGCGTATCATGGAGCAACGGTTGACGATGGAGATATCCGGATATTGTGTATTGCGCAATTTTACATTACGCCCTTCCGGTCCGAAGAAATAGCTGGCATCCACCGTTTCGGTAAGTGTGGTATCGATGCAAGCCTCCATGATTTCGGGAGCCGCCACCGCACTGACATACCCATTTTCTTCCATGTTGCGCAAAGCAATATCAGGACGACATAGGAAGTTGATGAAATAACTTGCCGCCTTCACGTTCTTGGCATACTTGGGAATCACCCATCCGTCGTACCAGATATTGCTTCCTTCCTTTGGAATGGAGTAAGCCAGATGTACACCTACCCGCTCGGCTTCTTCAATTGCCCACTGTGCGTCACCGCTCCAAGTCATGTTTATCCACGCCTTCCCCTTGGTCATCATCTCCTTTCCGAAGTCGGCTTCCCAGCCCGCCACATTCGGTTTCAACAATTTCAGGTACTTTTCTACCGTATCCATGGCGGCAGGAGAATAATCGTTCATCAGTTCGGGAACAGAAATCGTACCATCGGCAAGTTGCTTGCGATAAGCATATAGCATAGCCGTACCGTAAGCATCCCGGTAAGCGTCCTTCATCAGAATACGTCCCGCAAAGCGTTTGTCCCACAGACAGCCCCATGTCTCCATATCCTGAGCAGTTACATACTGCGTATTGTACAGCAATCCGGCAGTTCCCCACATATAGCATACCGCATACCGGCTGGCCGGATTCTCCGTGGTACCCAGTTTATCTATCTGACGGCGGATATAGGGAGAAATTCCTTTCATGTAGTTGGGTGAATGTGCGAATACCGTATCGATAGGCAGCAGCAACCCCTTATGCAACATACGTTCAATGATGTATTCCGAAGGACATACCACATCGAAATCCTCATGCCCCTTTTCAATCTTGGTAAGCATGATTTCATTGATATCGAAGGTCTGATACACGATACGTATATCCTCTCCGGTCTGTTCCTTGTAATATTGCTGAAAATCTTCCAGCACCCCTTCTCCGATATAGTCGGCCCAGTTGTATACTTTCAGTATATTCTGACGCGATTCGTCGGCATTATAGCAGCCCGTCATAGCCAGACAAGCCCACAGGCATACGATAACTTGATAAAATCTTTTCATTCTACGTTTCGGCACACGGCTTTATCTCTGCAAAGCCTTATTTCTTCGGAGCCTTTCCGGCTCTACGGTTAATAATAATCAGCAAGATCAAGATAACGACAAACGTCAGGGCGGACAGCGGACGAAGCTCCGGAGTCAATCCTCCCTTTCGGGCATCGGCATAGATATAAGTAGAAAGTGTTTCCAATCCCTGGTTTCCGATGGTAAACACGGTTACGGCAAAATCGTCGAACGAGATAGTCAGTGCCAGCAGAAAACCGCTGATCATACCCGGACGTATCTCAGGGATTATCACTTTCCAAAGTGCCTGCATCGGAGTTGCCCCCAAATCGAGTGCCGCTTCATACAGGTTGGGATTCATCTGCTTCAAGCGAGGAAGCACACTCAGCACCACGTAGGGCGTACAGAACGTAATGTGAGCCAGCACAACGGTTGTAAATCCCTGTGTAATGCCCAGCGAAACGAAAAGCAGGAACAACGAAATACCGGTTATGATATCACCGTTCAGAATAGGAATCGTATTGATAAACCCTATGGCTTTCCGGCTGCGCGCACGCAAATTGAAGATACCGATGGCAGCAATGCTCCCCAGCAAGGTAGAAACCGTAGCTGCAATCAGGGCAATGGCAAGGGTATTGATGCAGGCGTTCATCAGTGAATGATGTGCACCGGTATTCATCAATGACTCATACAGCTTGAATGAAAAGCCGGTCCAGTTGCCCAGCACTTTCGCCTCGGTAAACGAATAAACCACAATAATCAGAATAGGTGCGTAAAGCAATATCAGCAACACCCACAAATATGTCTGCTCGATGATTCTTCTTACCATACGCCTCCTCCTTTCTCCGACTCGTCCTTATTCTCGGGAGCAAACAAGGAAGTGGCGGCAATCAGGAACAACATGATGAGCGAAAGCGCCGCTCCGTAGTTCCACAAGCTGTTGTTTATATTCTCCTGTATGGTTGTTCCAAAGAGTTTGATGTTGTTCATTGTCAGCAGTTCGGCTATGGCAAAGGTCGAAATGGTAGGCATGAATACCATCATGATGCCACTTACTACCCCCGGCATGGACAAAGGGAAAATCACTTTCCAGAATACTTGGAAAGAATTGGCTCCCAAATCCTGTGCCGCCTCGATGTAACTTCTGTCCATTTTCTGCAACGTATTGTAAATAGGATAAATCATAAAGGGAATGAAATTGTATATCATACCGAAAATAAGCGCTCCTTCGCCCAGCGGCAACCGACAAAAGTCGAACAAGGCAACCGTAGCGAGCGTACGCACCAGAATGTTTACCCACATCGGAAGGATGAACAGCATGATCAGCGTGCGCGAATAACTCAGATTCTTGCAGTTGTTCAGAATCCATGCCACCGGATATCCCAGCAAGATACATCCCAGCGTGGTAAGAATGGCGATACCAATAGAATAGACAAAAGTATTGACCGACTCCGAATGAGCAAAAAACTTGCTGAAATTGGCCAACGTAAGATGTCCCATGTCGTCGGTAAACGCATATACCACAATCAACAACAGCGGGATGATAACAAATATGACCGAAAAAATGAGATAAGGCAAAACCCAACTCTTGCGCGAAGAGAAAAAATGTTGCAATTTCTTCATTATCCTTATATTAACAAATTACACGAATAGCCTCAGCAGGAATGGTAATACCCACGCGGTCGCCGTCGTCCCACACATCGTTGGTATCGACAAAAACATTTTCGTCCCAGTCGGACAAAACCGTGAGATGATAATGGTTTCCCTTGTAAAGAATGAACTTCACCTCTCCGGTAAGCATTCCGTCTTCTTCATTATCCTGCAAGATCACCTTGTCGAAATCAACTTCCACCTTCACATGCTTCCAGTCGCGTGACGAGTCACTCATATCCACCCGCGGACATTCGAACTCGCAACCGAGGAATTCCACGTGTGTTTCGTCTATCATTGAGGCTTCGAACGTATTGCATATCCGTTCTTTCTGCATGATATGTATGTCCATCGGCTTGATGAGCAGACCAACTTCCGAACCTGCTTCGAAAGCATGATAGTCTTGTACCAGAAATTCATAATCGCCTACAGCCACTGCCATCTCGTAATGTACCCCCTTGAAGATGCACGACTGCACCACACCACGAAGCTGTGCCGCATCGGACACGGGGAAAATATACAAGTCTTCCGGACGGATTACTACATCGACAGGAGCATTTTCGCCAAAACCCTTATCCACACACTCAAACTCCCGTCCGCAGAAACGTACCAGACAATCGCGCACCATCGTTCCGTTCAAGATATTGCTTTCACCGATAAAATCGGCAACGAACGAATTGATAGGCTCATTGTAGATATCGGTCGGCGTACCGATCTGCTGAATCTTTCCTTCGCTCATGACCACAATGGTATCGCTCAGCGTCAAAGCCTCCTCCTGATCGTGCGTAACATAAACAAAGGTGATACCCAGACGGCGGTGCATTTCCTTCAGTTCCATCTGCATATCCTTACGCATTTTCAGGTCGAGTGCTGCCAGCGGTTCGTCGAGCAACAACACTTCCGGCTCGTTTACAATGGCACGGGCGATGGCCACACGCTGCTGCTGTCCACCCGACAATGAGTTTACGTCACGATATTCATAGTCGGTCATACCCACCATCTTCAATGCTGCCTTCACCTTTTTCTCCATCTCTGCCTTCGGCATTTTCTTCAGTTTCAGTCCGAAAGCAATGTTATCATATACATTCAGGTGAGGGAACAGCGCATATTTCTGAAACACCGTATTCACCGGACGACGATGAGGAGGAGTCTCGGTAATTTCTGTCCCATCAATATACAACTCCCCTTCCGAGGCAGTCTGGAATCCCGCAATGAGTCGCAGCAACGTAGTCTTTCCACATCCAGAAGGCCCGAGAATCGTCACGAATTCCCCCTTGCGAATAGACAAGTTAATATGGTCGAGTGCCGTCTTTTCGCCAAAGAATTTCGACACGTTTTTTACTTCGATAATAGGTTTATTGTCTTGTTGCATAAGCATGTTCTGATTTCAGCCCGCAAAGGTACACATTATTATTAACTTATCTCGTTAAAAAGGAAGAGTTTTGTACCTATAATAAGATAAGCTCAGAAGGTTTTTCTGAAATCGAACATCAAGTTCAACTGTAAGCCTTTATCACCTTTCTTTATGCGAATATTACCAGGCTGACTATTTGGTCCCTGTTGTTCAATAGGCTTAAACGAACAAATGGCTGGGATATCAAGCAAAAAAGAAATATCTCCTTCAGGAAAATCAGGCATTGTCTTTTTGGCACTATATTTTGGCTCCACAGGTGTAAAGATACGGTAAAAGATTCCATCTGTACGCGAGTAAATCGTAAAGGGGACCTCATCACTTTCTAAAGTGGCCCAGTATACATTAGCATGATAACCTTTAAATTCGGGATACACCAGATTGTCATAGCTTTCCCCAGTTATGGTATTATTGTATTCCTTATGCCAAATATTGTAGTTGGTACCTGCTATTCGATTTTTCCAGACACGATAAGGTCCTCTTCCCATCCACTTCATGCCCTTGCAATTTTGCTCCGGATAAGAAAACGTAATTCCAAGATTATAAACCTCCGTATCCATAAAAGCATCATCAAAACCGCCTCCTCCCGAGGCACGGTTCAACAGTACAGCATCCATATAGAGCAGCCCCTGAGGAGTAAGTCGCCACACTATCGAATCGGCTCCACCCTTATAATGAGCACAAAACACAGCCCCGTCTGAATCCTGACGTACATAGCTCTCGGCTGGCTGATAAATCATTTTCATACCTACCGCCACCGGACCGTCCGTAAAGGGAACTTCTTGTCCATCCGAAAGTATACGGGCAATCATTCCCGTACCAGCATCAAAGGTTATGCTGACCTTATCGCTTTTCAAGATTATCTGTTTGCCATCATTGCAGACTGATACCGGGCCAGAAGATGCCGACCGACAAGTATGAGATAAATGGCTATCAAAATATTGACTTGCCAGATGGATAGGGTAAGTCCATTCACAGATACTGCGTTTTTCTTTATCGAATGCTTCCAACTTCAGTATATCTCCCTCACGAAAAGAAGCAGGCAGAGAAAAATGTGCCTTTCCTGTTTCTCCAGGAGCTATAGAAGAAAGTACAACCTCTCCGCTGGCAAGCACACGTGAATGTGCTCCCTGCATAGGAATATCACATGCAAGTACTTTATAAGTCATCCGACAATCTTTCAAATTGGTATAAGTATATTCGTTTGTAACGAAGAAACTTCCGTCGAAATGATCCGTAATAAGCAAAGGTTTTATCTGCACAGGCGACCATTGCGACCTGATAGCATAAAAACTTCCTTCTTTTTCCCTTCTCGGACCAACTACTCCATCGGGAGCATTCGAACCGTCGGAATCGAGCATTCCTCCCCGGTCGGAACGCTTGGGAGCCTCATCACTAAATGCCCAGATAAAGCCTCCGGCAAACATAGGATTGGTCATCCACCTGTCCCAAAAATCGCGCAGTCCAGCTCCTCCGCCCTGATCGTACATTGCATGCATAAATTCTGTAGGCATAAACACTTCATACCCATTGGTAAATCGTGCCACCCCCGTAAGATAAGCTGGATAGTGATGCGTATCAAGCCCGTTAAAATCGGCCCACGGATGGATAACATGACGTTGCTGATACTTATCGTAATCAGTAAAAAGAACATCGTTCGCCGTATTCCATCCACCTTCATTCCCATTACTCCACAAAATGACAGACGGATGATTTACATCACGTTCCACCATTTCCTTTACCAGCCGTGCACCAGTTTCCGTATCATAACACCCATGCCATCCGGCAAGCTCATCAATATAAACCAATCCGAGAGAATCGCACATATCGAGAAAATGTTCATCGGGCGGATAATGGGAACGTACAGCATTCATATTCATTTCCTTGATAAGCAAAGCGTCTTGCAGGCTCATTGCAGCACTCGTTGTCCGTCCACCATCTACTGAGAAAGAGTGGCGGTTAATGCCTTTCACCACCAGCCGTGTTCCGTTCAGATAAAGTCCGTCTTGCGGAAAAAACTCGATGGTCCGAAATCCCGTTCGCACCTCACGTTCCTGGACTATTTTCCCTTCACGGTCTTTCAATATCAAACGTACTCGATAGAGTTCGGGCGACTCCGTATTCCATACCTTCACATCGTGCCACCAGGTTTCGACATTCGTTTCTTTTCCTGCACAACTTATCCGACAGGTCATTTCTTCCTTTCCTTCATCAGTTTTCAGAAACTTGCCATCTTTTAATCCTTGTACCGATATAGACAAAAAATAGCCTTCTGAATCACCACTCGTACGCACCGAAGCGCGGAAATGTCCATCGGCACGGGCATCAATCACAAAATGTTCCATGGATACTTCAGGAACAACTTCCAGCCATACCGGACGATAAATTCCTCCAAACAACCACCAATCCGCACGACGTTCTGCCGCATTTACCGATTTGTTAGCCGACTGTTTGGCAACTTTCACTTCAAGTTGATTTTTCCCTTCTGTATTTAACAGTGAAGTAATATCGTAAGAAAAACGGTAAAAAGCCCCTTGATGAATATTTCCCGCAGGTTTTCCATTGATCAGCACTTCTGCATCGGTCATGACCCCGTCGAAAAACAACTTGACACGATCGTTTCTCTTACACTTGGGAGTCTGAAAGTAATAACGATAGATACCGATTTCATCGCTGGGTTTTGCCCCTTTCACCATATAATAGCGCCCATAAGTATATTCACCAAAGCCCTGCAACTCCCAGCAACAAGGTACTTCGATGGGGTTCCATTTACCAGAATTTAGACCCTTGGTACAGAAGAATTGCCATGTACGGGTATTGTCAATACCTGTACCCGACAAATAAATCCGTTCGGGGTGAGGGGCTTGCGCCTGTATATTTAAAACCGAACAAATACCCAAAGTCATTATAGCATGACGAAAAATGTGTTTTTTCATACCCAAATACCTGATTTAGATTTGTTGGAACAAAGATAGGGATTCGGCAAAAGGGAAGAAATGGAAATTAGTACACATAAATGAAAATTTATGCACGACAGCTATTATCAGATACATACAGAGATCTCTGTCGAAGCATGACGCCCTTTCTCTAAAAATGTCTCGACGTTTTTTTATTTTTTGTACAAAAACAAAAAAGATTTGTACAAAAAACAGAAGGATTTCGGCGAGACAAAAAAATCCCTCACTTCCTTTTCTGACAATCTTCGGCATTTGTTCCGAAAAACGTAACAGGAAAGGAAGTGAGGGAAGTATTCCTTCTTATCGGATGGTTACCATGGTAGCTCCAAAACCGTATTCACGGAAAGAAGCATCCTGGCTGGGATAATTCTTATACTTGCGTTTCAGCTCATCCAGAATGGCACGGCGCAACACACCATCGCCTTTGCCATGGATAAAGACGATCTTTTGTCCTTTCTTATTCTTGTATTCTTCCAGTGTCTTACGAAATACATCCAGCTGATAATTCAGCATTTCGGCATTTCCCATACCGGTCGTATCGTCCAGCAACTCGTGGATATGCAAGTCGACTTCCACGATATCATTTTTCACCTTATGCTGTTTCTTCTGCAACTTTGCCGGAGCGTCGGATGCACTTTTCTGCAACAAGGCTTCCTTGATGTCGTTGGCCGAAACATATACCTGCTTCACTTCTTCATCATCGCGTACAATGTCGTACACCAACGCCGGTTCTGCAAAGAAATCGGTCTGCTGGAAGGTATGCAGTTTATAGAATTTTACGGTATCAATGCGCACTTCCGTATTGACCGCATTCTTCAACAGAAATGTACGGTCGTCCTTGTAAGCCAGCAGTTGTACTGCCACATGCTCCATACTATTCAACGCACTTTTATCGAATTCTTCCAGATGCATTTTCATGTTCGGCTTGATGGTACCGCGACTACGCAATGTCCAGCTTTTGCCTTCGGCCGACAAATAGAGGTAATCGATGAAATAATTGCTGTCGTTTACCAGATAAGCGTCGAAAGCTGTCGAGGAAATTGCCTTTACATCCTGAGGCACGTAAGCCAGATATACGTTCAACACATCGTTTCCACGTATTTCCGGAGCACGGTATGTAATCGGTTTTTCTTCTTCCACTTCCTCTTCCGGTTGCGGAGCTTCAGGCTTTTTGGCCGATTTAAGGGGAATATTGTAATCATCGGTCTGAATAACGACACACTCTTTTATCAGCATCGGAATCTCGAAGCCATCGTCACCTTCTACCAATGCTACGTCTTTTCCTTGAAATCCTCTCACGATACCGCCTCCCACTTCACTGAGGAAACGGACTTTATCTCCTATTTTCATCGTTTTATCCTCCTTTTTATTTATAATAAAACTGCTCTATTTAAAAAAGAACTTCAGTTGCATACTTTAAGTAAAGAACCTTTACCTTCATTCAAAATTCCTCACAAAAATACGTAGTGCAAAGATAATGGTTTTATTCCGAAAACAAAAGATGCAACCTAGCTGCCTAAAAAGCAGCAAATTCACTGCTGGCAAAAAAATTATCCTCTAAACAGAACGTTTTTCTCATACTGGTTTCCTGACTCCTACACTTCCAGACGCCCTGTCCATCTGCACAAATTTACTTTTCAGTTTCTCAAGCCAGAGCCGACAAAGAGCAAATTTTCGAGGAGCTATACGCTGATACCCGAAGAAATTCTGTAATTTTGCACCCACGTAAATCATACTACTCAACGCTATGACAGAAACTAAGCACATAAAAATCAGCGATTATAATTACCCGTTGCCCGATGAGCGTATCGCAAAATTTCCGCTTCCGGTACGCGACCAGTCGAAACTGCTCGTATACCAACATGGAAAAATCAGTGAAACAATCTTCACTTCTCTGCCCGATTATCTGGAACCGGGCATGTTGATGATATTCAATAACACCAAAGTGATTCAGGCTCGTCTGCACTTCCGCAAGGAAACAGGTGCACTGATTGAAATCTTCTGCCTGGAACCTATCCAGCCGAATGATTACGCATTGAATTTCCAGCAGACCAGTCACTCGGCATGGTTATGCATGATCGGTAACCTGAAGAAATGGAAAGAAGGTGCGTTGCATAAGGAAATGACGGTAAAAGGCAAAACAATCACGCTGACAGCCCAACGTGGTGCTTGTCATGGAACAAGTCATTGGGTAGACTTTACATGGGATAATCCGGAAGTTACTTTTGCCGACATCCTCGAAGTGTTTGGTGAACTACCTATTCCTCCCTATCTTAACCGCGAAACTCAGGAAAGCGACAAGGAAACATATCAGACGGTTTACTCCAAAATAAAAGGTTCGGTGGCCGCTCCTACAGCCGGATTACACTTCACCGAACGAGTATTGTCTGCACTGAAAGATAAAGGTGTCGACTTGGAGGAAGTTACTCTTCATGTAGGAGCCGGAACGTTTAAACCGGTCAAGAGTGAAGAGATAGAGGGACACGAAATGCATACCGAGTATATCTCAGTCAACAAGACTACCATCGAGAAACTGATTGCACACCATGGAGAAGCTGTAGCAGTAGGAACCACTTCCGTACGCACGCTGGAAAGTCTATATTATATAGGTGTAACAATCAGTCAGAATCCGGATGCCAGTCAGGAAGATCTGCACGTAAAGCAGTGGCAACCTTATGAATCGAATCCCACTCTTAGCACGACAGAGGCTTTGCAATGCATTTTAGATTACATGAACCGTCACGGGCTCGATGCGCTTCATACCAGTACACAAATCATCATTGCTCCGGGATATGAGTACAAAATAGTCAAACGCATGGTTACGAACTTTCATCAACCGCAAAGTACGTTGCTGCTACTTGTTTCAGCTTTTGTGAAAGGTGACTGGCGCAACATTTACGACTATGCACTATCGCACGATTTTCGTTTCCTGAGTTATGGAGATTCATCGTTGCTCATTCCCTAAAATCTTTTCTTTGACCTAAATCAAGAAAAGAGGCCATTGCCCGTTTTTTCTTGCAAAAATGCATAATGGATAAATAAAAACGTGTAATTTTGTGTTGTAAAACATAAAACAAGACTAACACTAACTAAAAACAACTCTCCTAAAAAGAGAGCGACGAAACAAAAAGACTCGAATTTATAACACAAAAACAAGGAAAGGATAACATTATGAAACAAGTAAAAAATCTATTCAAAGCTATTAAAAAGAACTTGAATGCAAGTGCAATGGCAATGTACGGTCAGTATACACGATAATATACTCCGTACTGTTTATTAAGAAAATTCAACACATCATCCATAATTAAGGGACGAAGGGTTTTAATAATCCTTTGTCCCTTTTTTCGATTTAATAGATTTATCAATCTTTCAATACAAAACTCAAATCTGTCAGAAGACAACTTAAGAAAGTGATTGCTATCAAGTTCTTTTTTTTAAGCTGGTGAAACTTTATGCGTAACCCCATTCATAATCGGGTGAGTCGATTATACCTTTCTGCTTCAAGCTTAATGGAACTTCACACCGGATTTATTAAGCTTTGATTTCTTCAATTTTACAAGAAAACCTTTCCGGCTAAGTTCGCAAACAGACTCAGACAAAATAAAAAAGCATCCTAGGGTAAACCTAGAATGCTTTCAATAACTGTTGGGCTACTCGGATTCGAACCAAGAAAAACAGGACCAGAATCTGTTGTGTTACCATTACACCATAGCCCAAACTTATGTTTACGGTATCTTCTCCGTGAAGACTTCCGCTTATTAAAGATGTTGGGCTACTCGGATTCGAACCAAGAAAAACAGGACCAGAATCTGTTGTGTTACCATTACACCATAGCCCAATATCAAGTATTTTGTCAATCATTTCGTTTTTGACGCTGCAAAGGTACTACTTTTTCCTAATATAGCAATAGTTTCGCGCTTTTTTTTCAAAAAAATACAAAAGAAAAAGAGAATTAAGCTTCATTCCTTCGTGATATACAGAAAAGCAAGTATATTTGCTACATTATTAAATAGTAAATACTAAAATAAAAACAGAAAACAATAATAATGGACGAAACAAAGAACTTAGTAAAGAAAATTACAGAAGGCATTCAAGAAAAAAAAGGAAAGAAAATCGTTATAGCTGACTTAACCAATATAGAAGATACAATCTGCAAATACTTCGTTATCTGTCAGGGAAACTCACCTAGCCAGGTTCTGGCAATCGTAGATTCAGTAAAAGAATACGTTCGGAAAGAAACCGGCAACAAAGTATATGGAATGGACGGAGTACGTAATGCACAATGGGTAGCCATGGATTACGGAGACGTGCTGGTTCATGTATTTTTACCGGAAGTAAGAGATTTCTATAACTTGGAGCATTTGTGGGCTGATGCCAAGCTGACTTCTCTACCCGACATTGATTAATTTTATATGTAAACGTGTATGAGCGAAAATTTAAACAACAACAATAAACCCAAGATCAACGTACCGCGTCCAAGCTTGAGCTGGCTGTACGTGATTATTGCTCTTGTTTTCGGGTTCCTTTACTTTTCCAGTGAAGACGGAAGTGCAAGCAAGGAAATAACCTATACCGAATTCAAGGAGATGGTAAGCAAAGGTTACGCAAATAAAATCATAGCTTACGATGACAATACTGTGGATATGTTTATCAAGCCTGAGCACATTGTCGATGTGTTCGGAAAAGATGCAAGCAAAGTAGGCAGAAGCCCTTCGGTCAATGTACAGATAGGATCGATGGAGTCGCTTGATAAATTTCTTGATGAAGAACAGAACAACGGACATTTTACGGGTTCCATCAGCTACGAAAAGCATACGAACTACTTTAGTATGATATTCTGGAATGTAGCTCCTTTCCTGTTATTAATAGGTATATGGATGTTCATCATGCGCCGTATGAGCGGAGGTGGAGGTCCGGGCGGTGCCGGAAATGTTTTCAATGTAGGAAAAAGCAAGGCTCAATTGTTTGAAAAAGGAGCCAACCGCATTACGTTTAAGGATGTAGCTGGTCAGGCTGCTGCCAAACAAGAGGTAGAAGAAATTGTAGAATTTCTGAAACAACCGCAAAAATACACGGAACTGGGAGGTAAAATTCCTAAAGGTGCATTGCTGGTAGGCCCTCCGGGAACCGGTAAGACCTTGCTTGCCAAAGCAGTTGCCGGCGAAGCTGATGTACCGTTCTTCTCTATTTCAGGTTCCGATTTCGTGGAAATGTTTGTGGGAGTGGGAGCTTCACGTGTACGCGACCTCTTCCGTCAGGCAAAGGAAAAGGCTCCTTGTATCATCTTTATCGATGAAATTGATGCAGTGGGCCGTGCCCGTGGAAAGAACCCCAGCATGGGAGGTAACGACGAACGTGAAAATACGCTAAACCAGTTGCTTACAGAAATGGATGGATTCGGTTCGAACAGTGGAGTCATCATACTGGCAGCTACGAACCGTGTAGATATTCTGGATAAGGCCTTGCTGCGTGCCGGACGATTCGACCGTCAGATTTATGTCGATCTGCCCGACTTGAACGAACGTAAGGAGGTCTTCGGAGTACATCTCCGCCCATTGAAACTGGATAATACGGTAGACGTTGATCTGTTGGCACGTCAGACTCCGGGATTCAGCGGTGCTGATATTGCCAATGTATGTAATGAAGCTGCCTTGATTGCGGCACGTCACTCGAAGACATCCGTGGGAAAAGATGATTTCTTAGCAGCTATCGACCGTATCGTCGGCGGTCTGGAAAAGAAAACAAAAGTAATGACCGCAGCCGAAAAACGTGCCATTGCTCTGCATGAAGCAGGACATGCTACCATTTCATGGTTCCTGGAACATGCCAATCCGCTGATCAAGGTCACAATCGTTCCGCGAGGACGTGCACTGGGAGCTGCATGGTATCTGCCTGAAGAACGTCAGATTACGACTAAGGAGCAGATGCTGGATGAAATGTGTGCAACCTTAGGTGGTCGTGCTGCCGAAGAAGTTTTCATCGGACACATCTCAACCGGTGCCATGAACGACCTGGAACGAGTAACCAAACAGGCTTACGGCATGATAGCATACGCAGGTATGAGCGACAAGTTGCCTAACCTGTGCTACTACAGCAACGATGAATATACGTTCAACAAGCCTTACAGTGAACATACTGCCGAACTGATTGACCAGGAAGTGCAAAAGATGATCAATGAACAATATGCACGTGCAAAGGCATTGCTGCTGGAACATAAGGAAGGTCATAACCAACTGGCGGAACTGCTGATAGAGCGTGAAGTAATCTTTGCCGAAGATGTAGAAAAGATATTCGGAAAACGTCCGTGGGCTTCCCGTTCGGAAGAAATCATGGCCGACGAAAAGAAAGCGCTACCGGAACCAGAAAAGAAGGCAGACGAACCTTCATCCGAATCGGAAAACAAAGAGCCGGAGGCTACACAAAGCGAAGGTACAACTGTTTCCAATGAAGAGAAACAAGCCTGAGAACATCATTATCATAACAGAAACAAAGCTTTTGTCATTCAGCCGACCTGCATGGTCTGCCTGAGTGACAAAAGCATTTTAATAACAAACATTAAATCCCTTACTGCCGTGAAAAGCAATTTTCTTCAACGAGCCATAACAGGAGTGATATTCGTAGCCGTATTGGTAGGCTGCATTCTGGGAGGCCCTATCTCGTTCACCATTTTGTTTGCGCTGATCAGTGCACTTACAATCAATGAGTTCGGCACCATTGTCAACCGAAGAGAAAACACACGTATGAACAAACCTATCTCCATTCTGGCAGGTCTGTTCCTGTTTCTCTGTTTCGGATACATCGGAGTAGTACCGGGAGCGAATGAAATTTTCATTCCTTACCTGTTTCTGATACTTTATCTGTTCATCAGCGAGTTGTACAAGAAACAGCCTAATCCACTCAACAACTGGGCATACGCCATGATGAGCCAGATATACATTGCTCTATCATTCGCCTTGCTCAACGTACTGGCTTACCACAGTACCGCAGTAGAAAGTATTTCACAATACAATCCGATATTACCTTTGTCTATTTTCATCTTCAACTGGGTAAACGATACGGGGGCTTACTGTACCGGCATGCTGTTCGGAAAGCACAGATTGTTCGAACGTATTTCTCCCAAGAAGTCGTGGGAAGGCTCTATCGGAGGTGCCGTATTCAGCATCATCGCTGCCATCGTGCTGGCACACTTCTTTACATTCCTGAGTACCGGCATCTGGATCGGATTGGGACTGACTGTTGTGGTATTCGGAACATGGGGTGACTTAACCGAATCGCTGATGAAACGTACACTCGGCATCAAGGATTCGGGTAATATCCTGCCCGGACACGGAGGTATGCTCGACCGCTTCGACAGCACCCTCATGGCCGTTCCGGCAGCAGTGGTATACTTGTATGTAGTAGGACTGATTACTGCTTAAAAAACAGAAAGTGCCCTTCCTATCTTTCACCCATTCTGAAAAGGCTGTCAAGCCTGCAAACAATTGATTCAGAATATAATAACAAGTGAAAGAAAGGAAGGGCATATTGTTTTTAAGATTTGTACAAAAAATCTGAGAATTTGTACAAATTTTCAGAAAAGGTCACGACGTTTTTTCAGAAAATCGCCCACGTTCGCACGAACACTCGCAGACGAATCATAAAAGTCACCTCAACCCTTCCGGCGTGCCTTCAGCAAAGCCGTAATCTGAGCCGCCGCACGTTCCGACGCACCCGGCTCTCCCAAAATACCAATCAGCCGATCGTACTCCGAAAGCATGCGCGAGCGTCCGTTTCCGCCCGATATAATCTTAGCCAACTCCTTTTTTATATTAGAAACCGTCATACCGTCGGCCACCAGCTCCATCACCACCTCCCGATCGGCTATCAGGTTTACCAATGAAATATACTTCACTTTCAGGATATGCCTGCGAAGGAAAGAAACCAGTTTGCCTGCCGATATGTAGTAGCATACCACCTGAGGCACACGGAACAAGGCCGTTTCGAGCGTAGCCGTTCCCGAAGTAACCAGTGCTGCCTCAGCCTGCTGCAACAAACGGTACGTCTGTCCAAATACGATTTTCGTACTGCTGTCGATATATCGCTTGTAAAAATCGGGCTCAATGCCGGGAGCTCCCGCCACCACAAACTGATATTGCGGAAAACTACGTGCCGCCTCAATCATGCGCGTCAGATTATCCTTGATTTCCTGCCGGCGACTTCCTGCCAGCAAAGCGATGATCGGCTTATCTTCCAGCCCGTTGGCTGTGACAAATTCACTGAAAGTTTCCTGTCCTTTCCTGCGAAAATCATCCACCGCATCCACACACGGATTGCCCACATAATGTATCGGATACTGATGCTTCTTGAAGAAATCGACCTCGAAAGGCAGGATAGAAAACAACTCATCGACATCGCGTTTAATATTCTTGATGCGGTACTCCTTCCACGCCCAGATTTTCGGCGAAATATAATAGTAGACAGGTATCTGCGTGTGCCGCTTGATGTATTCGGCTATCTTCAGGTTAAACCCCGGATAATCGACCAAAATCAAGACATCCGGCTGCCACGCTTCGACATCCTTCTTGCAAAAATCCATGTTACGGAAAATGGTTCGCAAGTGAAGCAGCACGGGAATGAAACCCATATACGCCAGTTCGCGGTAATGCTTTACGCAAGTACCGCCCACCGCCTTCATCAAATCGCCTCCGAAGAAGCGAAATTCTGCCTGCGGATCTTCGTGCTGCAAGGCACGCATCAGGTTCGATGCATGCAAGTCGCCCGACGCCTCTCCTACTATCAGATAATACTTCATACGTTCCAGTTCCAATGTTTCAAATCATCCATCAGCGAATACGCCGTTACGTCAATCTGTGTGGGTGTAATTGCCACATAATCATGTTCCAAAGCCCAGTGGTCGGTATCCTCGGCATCCGGCTCGTTGTTCTTGTATTCTCCCGTTAGCCAGTAGTAGCAACCGCCACGCGGATGTTCGGCCTTGACAAACTCGTTCGTCCACACTCCGTCGGTCTGCCGGCAGATACGCACACCTTTCAGTGCATCCGTATCGGGAAAATTCACATTCAGACACTTACCTTCGGGGAGTCCCTTGGCAAGCACTTCCTCCACGATGCGGCGTACATAAGGCAGCGTGGCCGAGAAATCCGCATCCGCACTATGGTTGCACAATGAGAATCCTACCGAAGGAATCCCCTTCAAGCAGCCTTCTATCACCACACCCATCGTACCGGAATAATGCACATTTACCGACGAATTGTCGCCGTGATTGATACCTCCTATCACCATATCGGGCTTGCGGGGCACCAAAGCATGTAAAGCCAGTTTTACACAATCGACAGGACTCCCCGAACACTTGTAGACGGTCAGTCCGGGCTCCTGGCGTACCTTTGCACAACGGAGAGGATGTTCGGAAGTAATGGCTCCCGATGAACCTGAACGCGGCCCGTCGGGGGCTACGACTATCAGGTCGGCAACCGGGCGCAATGCCCCTACTAATTCTCGTATTCCTTTGGCATTCACGCCATCATCGTTCGATAGTAATAAAAGAGGTCTTTCGTTTGTCATATATTTCATTATTAATAATTGCCCGTAAAGTTACAACAAATATTAATCTTCTCAAACCACGGCACATAATTACACAGAATTGCGTATCTTTGCCTCGCCGAAGTTATTAACAAAAGCCGTAAGTTATCAACATTTTCAAGAAATGCAGACATTTGCTGATACATACTTTCGACGATTATTTGTTACTTCGCAATCAGTAAACTGATTAATATGGGAAAAATTATTGCTTTAGCCAACCAAAAAGGTGGCGTGGGTAAGACTACGACAACCATTAACCTGGCTGCATCATTAGCCACTCTCGAGAAGAAAGTGCTGGTAGTCGACGCTGATCCGCAGGCAAATGCTTCATCCGGTCTGGGGGTTGATTTAAAGGACATTGACTGTTCTATTTACGAATGCCTTATCAACCAGACAGACATCAGGGAAGCTATTTACACAACCGATATTGACGGATTAGACATTATTCCTTCTCACATCGACCTCGTGGGAGCAGAAATTGAAATGCTGAACCTGGAAAACCGTGAGAAGATTATGAAAAAGGCCTTGGAGCCGATGAAAAATGAATACGATTATATCCTGATAGACTGTTCACCGTCGCTGGGACTGATTACCATCAATGCCCTGACGGCTGCCGACTCGGTCATCATTCCGGTACAATGCGAGTACTTTGCACTGGAAGGTATCAGTAAACTGCTGAACACCATCAAGATAATCAAGACAAAACTAAATCCTTCGCTGGAAATAGAAGGATTCCTGCTCACGATGTTCGACTCACGTCTGCGTCTGGCCAACCAGATATACGACGAGGTTAAGCGTCATTTTCAGGAACTGGTGTTCAAAACCATTATCCAGCGAAACGTCAAGCTGAGTGAAGCTCCCAGTCACGGAATACCTGCCATCTTGTACGATGCAGATTCTACGGGTGCCAAGAATCACCTGGCTCTGGCAAACGAAATTATAAACAAGAACAAAGAAGCATAAAAGCTGAAAGAATAAAACGAATATGGCCGTACAGAAAAAATTTGCACTGGGCAGAGGACTCGACGCGCTGATTTCTACCAACGACGAGGTAAGGACTTCGGGCTCTTCTTCTATCAACGAAGTGGAACTGAGCAAGATATCCGTCAACCCGAACCAGCCGCGACGGGAATTTGATCCGATTGCCCTGCAAGAACTTGCCGACTCAATAGCTGAAATCGGCATCATACAACCTATTACCTTACGCAAGCTGAATGAGGATTCATATCAGATTATAGCAGGAGAACGACGTTACCGTGCCTCTATTCTGGCAGGACTGAGTACTATCCCTGCTTATATCCGTACTGCCGACGATGAGAACATGATGGAAATGGCGCTGATAGAGAACATTCAGCGTGAAGACTTGAACTCGCTGGAGATCGCACTCGCCTATCAGCATCTCATCGAACAATACGAACTGACTCAGGAACGCCTGAGCGAACGGGTGGGGAAAAAGCGTACTACCATCGCCAACTACCTGCGACTGCTCAAACTTCCTGCTACAATACAGGTTGCACTGAAGAATAAAGAAATAGACATGGGGCATGCACGTGCCTTGCTTGCGCTGGACGACCCGAAGACACAGATACGTATTTTCAACGAAATCATTGCGCAAGGGTATTCCGTACGCAAGGTAGAAGAAATAGTAAAGGCATTGTCCGCGGGTGAAAGCGTGGAATCGGGAGGCAAGAAAATAGCTCCCAAAGGCGCCAAACTGTCCGAAGAATATACCATGTTGCAGAATCATCTGTGTACATTCTTCGGTACCAAGGTACAGCTGTCGTGCAGCAACAAAGGAAAAGGTAAAATCAGTATCCCCTTCAACAACGAAGCCGATCTGGAAAGAATCATGGAGATACTGGACTCATTGAAACCAAAAGAATAAAAAGAACAAGTCTTGAGACAACGACCGTTTACATATATAGTATATATCGTACTGCTTTTCTGTCTGGTATGGGGAGGAAGTACAGAGGGATATGCACAACGTGCACTCAAGCACCGGAAAGGCATACTGACCGCCGACTCGATACGTGCGCAAAACGTAGCCGACAGTCTTGCCTTACTCGATACGCTGAATATACGCCAGCAGCGCATCGAAGAACTGGAAGCTCCGGTGGATACTGCCATGCTCATGCGGCAGAGTGACTCGCTGCAAAGCCGAAAACCTCAGGCCATCAAGGAAAAGAAGAAGTGGCTTCCTATACCGAACAACTCTATCTGGCTATCGCTTGCCATACCCGGTGCAGGTCAGATATACAACCGGAAGTACTGGAAACTGCCAATCATTTATGGAGGTTTCGCAGGATGTACCTATGCTTTAACCTGGAACAGTAAAATGTATAAGGATTACACACAGGCATATCAGGATATCATGAGCGATAATCCGAATAATGATAGCTATATGAACTTCCTGCCGGCCGGATATACCAAGAAGGATGTGCAAAACAGGTTGGATTATTATCAGGAACTATTCCGCAAGCGAAAGGATGTCTTCCGCCGTCAGCGAGATTTAAGTATAATCTCTTTTATCGCAGTATATCTGTTGTCGGTCATCGACGCGTATGTAGATGCCGAACTGTCGAACTTCGATATATCGAACGATCTGGGAATGACACTGGAACCTACAATATTTAACGATGCATACCGCAAGCTGCCACAAGGAATAGGCTTGCAATGCAGTATTAAATTTTAAAATATGAAGAAACTATGTATTGGCATACTTGCCTTCCTTAGCTTTTCGAATCTCTTTGCCCAAAAAACGGAACAGAGCATTGTTGTCCGTTCAAGCTCTGGCGTAGAAGAGAGTTTCGACTTGCCCGAAGGTATGCTTTCCGAAACAGACAGTCTGTATCTGGACTGGATTTCGAAAAACTATATCAATTTGGGAGAAAACTGTACCGCAACTTCCGCCAATCCGGAAGTCAGCGACTCTATCTATATCGACCGGTTGCAACGTATTCCGGCTATCATCGAAATGCCGTACAACGAAGTGGTACGAAAATTTATCGACATGTATGCTACCCGCTTACGTCAGAAGGTTGCATTCATGCTGAGTGCCAACAATTTTTACATGCCTATATTCGAAGAAGCACTCGATTTGTACGACCTTCCGCTGGAGCTGAAGTATCTTCCTGTCATCGAATCGGCCCTGAATCCGATGGCCACTTCCCGTCAGGGAGCTGTGGGCTTATGGCAGTTCATGCTGGCAACGGGTAAAATCTATGGCCTGCAAGTAACCAGTCTGATAGATGAACGCCGTGACCCGATCAAGTCGACTCGCGCTGCCGCACGCTATCTGAAAGACTTGTACGACATTTATCACGACTGGAATCTGGTACTTGCTGCCTATAATTGCGGTCCGGGTACAATAAACAAAGCCATCCGCCGTGCCGATGGAGAAAAGGATTTCTGGAAACTGTACAATTATCTTCCCAAAGAAACCAGAGGATACGTACCGGCATTTATCGCTGCAAACTACATTATGACGTACTATTGTGAACACAATATCAGCCCATTGGAAATGAAAATGCCGGAAGGAACTGATACCATTCACATATCGCGTCCGTTGAATCTTCAGCAGATTGCCGCAGTATGCAATACGAATATTGACGAACTTCGTGCACTGAATCCGGAATTTAAAAAAGACATCATTCCCGGAAATGAAAAGCCTTATGCTTTACGTCTCTCCAACAAAATGATGAGCTGCTTTATCGATAACGAAGACAGCATATACAATTACAAACCGGAAGTCTACCAGACTCGGCGCAGTAAAGTAGAAGTTGCCGCCGTTAAATCGTCTGCCAAATCGGGAAAAGCCGTCTACCACAGAATCAGAAACGGTGAAACTCTGGGAGGTATCGCGGCCAAATACGGTGTAAGTGTAGCACAGTTACGCCGGTTAAACGGAATAAAAGGCAGCAGCATACGCGCCGGACGATCATTACGTATCCGATAGACCTCATATTTTACACCCATAATCTCATAGAAAAGCTCTCGGTTATCCACAAAGACTAGCCGAGAGTTTTTTTGTTTTCAGGCTTAACTTTTCAAACAATACCCCAAGAAAAAACTTGATTCTACTTGTAAAATTCTTTATTTTCTTTATTTTTGCAATTATATTAAGGGAGGAATATAATGACGGATGATAAACTTACACAAGAGCAAACCGATGAAAAGCAGATAAATGATGCCTTTCAAGAACTTTTAGATCGATACCTGGAAAGCAAGCACCGCAAAAAAGTAGAAATAATTACCAAAGCGTTTAATTTTGCCAAGCAAGCACATAAAGGAGTACGACGTCGCTCGGGCGAACCTTATATACTGCATCCTATTGCCGTAGCACGCATTGCGTGCGTAGAAATAGGCTTGGGATCGACTTCCATCTGTTCGGCTTTACTGCACGACGTGGTAGAAGATACGGACTATACAGTAGAAGATATTGAAAATCTGTTCGGTCCTAAAATTGCACAAATCGTCGACGGGCTGACAAAAATCTCCGGAGGTATCTTCGGCGACCGCGCCTCCGCGCAGGCAGAGAACTTCAAGAAGCTCTTGCTCACAATGAACGATGACATCCGGGTTATCCTGATAAAGATAGCCGACCGCCTGCACAACATGCGTACACTCGGCTCCATGCTCCCCAGCAAACAGTATAAAATTGCGGGTGAAACCCTTTACATCTATGCTCCTCTGGCCAACCGTCTGGGGCTGAACCGTATCAAGACCGAACTGGAAGATTTGAGCTTCAAATACGAGCATCCGGAAACCTACAAAGAAATACAAGACAAATTACAGGCTACTCAGGCAGAGCGTGAAAGTGTTTTCACCGAATTTACAGCTCCTATTCGTGCACAACTGGATAAAATGGGTATTCCTTATCGTATCCTGGCACGTGTAAAATCGCCTTATTCCATCTGGAACAAGATGCAGACCAAGCATATCACGTTCGAAGAGATTTATGATATTCTTGCCGTACGTATCATCTTTACTCCACGAAATGAGGAAGAGGAACTGAATGATTGCTTCGATATTTATGTAGCTATCTCAAAAATTTACAAACCACATCCCGACCGTCTGCGCGACTGGGTAAGTCACCCGAAAGCCAACGGCTATCAGGCACTGCACGTCACACTGATGAGCAACAAGGGACAATGGATTGAAGTACAGATAAGAAGCGAACGTATGAACGACGTCGCCGAACAGGGATTTGCCGCTCACTGGAAATATAAAGAAGGAGGAGGCAGCGAAGATGAAGGCGAACTGAGTAAATGGCTGAAAACCATTAAGGAAATTTTGGACGATCCGCAGCCGGATGCGCTCGATTTCCTCGATACCATCAAACTGAACTTGTTTGCATCCGAGATATTTGTCTTCACACCGAAAGGGGAAATCAAGACCATGCCGCAAAACTGTACGGCACTCGATTTTGCCTTTTCTATCCATACATTCCTGGGAAGTCACTGTATCGGAGCAAAAGTCAATCATAAACTGGTTCCGCTAAGCCACAAACTGCAAAGCGGCGATCAGGTAGAGATCCTTACATCCAAGTCGCAGAAGGTACAGCCTTCGTGGATTAATTTTGCTACTACCGCCAAAGCCAAAGCTAAAATACTGGCTATCCTGAAGCGTGAAAAGAAGGAGATGCAGCAGAAAGGCGAAGACATGCTTACCGATTTCTTTAATCAGGAGAATCTGCCTGCCAGCGATGAGAATATCAAAAAGCTCTGCAACCTGCATCATGTAAAGAATTACGACGAACTGACTCAGAACATCGGTCAGGGAGTTTTCACGCTGGGCGAAGCCGACAAAAACGAACTGAAGGAAAAGCCGTCGCCAACCAACTGGAAAAAGTATATCAGCTTTGCTTTCGGAGGAAACAACAAAAACAAACAGGAAGAGAAGCAGACAGAACAGGCTACCCTGAACATCGACAAGAAGAAAATCATCAAGCTCACTCCCGATGCTATTCAAAAGAACTATATTCTTGCCGATTGCTGTAAGCCTATCCCGGGCGACGATGTACTTGGTTACATCGACGACAATAACCGTATCGTCATTCACAAACGCCAGTGTCCGATAGCAGCCCAACTGAAGACCAGCTTCGGCAACCGGTTGCTCGCCGTGGAATGGGAAACGGGCAAGGCACTGAACTTCCCTGTCAACGTCTATATCAAAGGAATTGACGGTATCGGAGTATTAAATCAGGTGACACAAATTATTTCACAGCAACTCAATGTGAACATCCATAAGCTGAATATTGAATCGAACGACGGTATCTTCGAAGGACGTATACAACTTTATGTGCATGATGTGGATGATGTAAACACCATTTGTACCAATCTGAAAAAGATAGAACAGATAAAGAAAGTAACTCGTATTGAGAATTTCGAAGATACGATAGCCGATTAAAGAATATACAACTTCAGCTATTGGTTATAATCGATTGAAACAAGTCCAACAAAACATAAGAAATGGCATATAAAAAGAGAATCAACCATTCTTTTTATATGCCATTTTTAGCAATACGCATTCGTTTGTACCAATCGGGAACAATATTTCATCCAGATTCAGCTGGATAGGGTTAGGCAAACAATACCTAAAGGATTATTTGCGACTTACAAATAATATCCATCTTACAAACAAAAGCAACTTATACCGGCAGTGTCAGGTAAGATAATCCAGTTCTTTCCGCATACTGAGCAAGTCTTCTCTGATACGACGCAAGCGGTCAATAATTTCAGCCGTATCGCGAACCCCCTCCTTATTCTGTTTCAAGCGCTGCTTAGCTCCGGCAAGTGTCATACCCTTTTCCTTTACCAAGTGATACACCAGACGAATGTTCTCGATATCTTCCTTTGTATATTGGCGGATATTCCCTCCTGCTTTCTTGGGAGCAATCATAGGAAACTCTTTCTCCCAATAGCGTAAAAGCGATTCGTTGACATCAAACATTTCCGCTACCTCACGAATGGAATAATATAATTTCAGTCCCTTATCAGTCTTTAAAGCCATGATTTGTTCTTTTTTATCTACAACATTAATCAAATACCTTACCGTGATTGGCGGCAATCTGAATCATCTTGTCATAATCATCCGCATCTAGATCCATGAAATAATAGTTCACCGGATTCATGATCTGCCCTTTCAGATGAACCTCGTAGTGCAAATGCGGTCCGGTACTCTTCCCTGTAGTTCCTACTTTACCTATCGTTTCTCCACGTACGACCTTCTGTCCTACTCTTACATCAATCTTACTTAGATGAGCATAACGGGTTACATAGCCAAAACCATGATTTATCACGATACAGTTGCCGTACAATCCTTCCCAGCCAGCCTTCTGCACCGTACCGTTTCCCGTGGCATATACCGGCGTACCTACGTTGGCAGAGAAGTCCATGCCCGCATGAAACTTCACTGTTTTATAAATAGGATCGATACGATTTCCATATCCCGATGCCGTCTGCTTCAAATCTTTATTGGCAACCGGCTGGATGGCAGGAATACACGCCAGCATATCATCCTGTTTCTTGCACAAGTCCACCACCTCATCAAACGATTTCGACTGCATATATATCTGGCGTGAAAGCAAGTCCATCTTCTGAGTAGTATTCACAACCAACTTTGCATTTGCCATATCCATCAGGTCCTCGTAACGATTCGTCTTGCCATAACTGGCAGAACGCAAGGCATCCGCTACGGGATCTGCCTGCATGATCACCCGATAAAGGTTGTCGTCACGCTGCTGAAGCTGCTGCATTACGTCAAGCGCCTCATCCAGACGGGTAGACAAAATATGATACTGTGAAAGCAAACGCGAATTTTCCACACGAAGATCCTTTTCCGAAGGAGAACCGAAGATAAGCAACAAGATGATAAAGCATCCGGCACCCAGTCCCATCCCCACAAACAAACGCCTCAGATAGCTCATCGCCCGCTGGCGCATAGTGGGATAAATACGGTCGTATGTACGCGTTTTCGGATTATAAATATAATAGACTTTCCGCATTCAAATCTTGTTTTGAAAAAATTTAAGACGCAACACATCAAGTTTTTGCATCAAACATACGGACAAAAATAATAAAACCGATTATCTTTGCAAATCAATTTTGAGAATATTAACTACAAGACATTATAAGCATTATGTTGACAGCAAACGAAATCCGCGACTCATTTGTAAAATTCTTTGAGTCGAAAGGACATCAGATCGTGCCTTCAGCACCGATGGTCATCAAAGACGACCCGACATTGATGTTCACCAATGCAGGTATGAACCAGTTTAAAGATATTATTCTGGGCAATCATCCTGCGAAATACAAACGTGTAACCGACTCACAGAAGTGCTTGCGTGTGAGTGGAAAACATAACGACCTAGAAGAAGTAGGTCACGATACATACCATCATACCATGTTCGAAATGCTGGGTAACTGGTCTTTCGGCGACTACTTCAAGAAAGAAGTTATCGGATGGGCATACGAATATCTGGTAAAGGTATTGAAACTCGATCCGAAAGATTTGTATGTAACCGTATTCGAAGGAAGCCCTGAGGAAGGACTTGCCCGCGACGATGAAGCTGCCGGATACTGGGCTCAGTATTTCCCCGAAGATCATATCATCAACGGCAACAAGCACGATAACTTCTGGGAAATGGGTGATACAGGTCCTTGCGGCCCGTGTTCTGAAATCCACATCGACTCGCGTTCGGCAGAAGAAAAGGCTGCTGTTCCGGGACGTGAACTGGTTAACAAAGATCATCCGCAGGTTATTGAAATCTGGAACCTGGTGTTCATGCAGTACAACCGCAAGGCTGACGGAACACTGGAACCACTTCCTGCAAAAGTAATCGATACCGGTATGGGATTCGAACGTCTGGTACGTACCTTGCAGGGCAAGACATCCAACTACGATACCGACGTTTTCCAGCCTATCATCAAGGCTATCGGTGATTTGTCGGGCAAGAAGTATGGTGAAGACGAAAAAGTAGACGTAGCTATGCGTGTGGTAGCCGACCACATCCGTACCATCGCCTTCTCTATCACCGATGGACAGCTGCCATCAAATGCAAAGGCTGGTTACGTAATCCGCCGAATCCTGCGTCGTGCCGTTCGCTACGCTTATACCTTCCTCGGACAGAAGCAGGCCTTCATGTACAAGCTGGTTCCGGTACTGATCGAAAATATGGGCGGTGCTTATCCTGAACTGAAAGCTCAGCAGGCCTTGATTGAGAAAGTAATGAAGGAAGAAGAAGAATCATTCCTCCGCACACTGGAAACCGGTATCCGCCTGCTCGATAAGACAATGGCTGAAGCCAAAGCTGCCGGCAAGACTGAAATCAGCGGTGTAGACGCATTTACACTGTACGATACTTTCGGATTCCCGTTCGACCTGACCGAACTGATTTTGCGTGAAAACGGTCTGACTGCCGATGTGAAAGGCTTCGAAGCTGAAATGCAGAAGCAGAAACAGCGTGCACGTAACGCTGCTGCTGTAGAAACAGGCGACTGGGTTACCCTGAAGGAAGGCGAAACTCATTTCGTGGGTTACGACTATACAGAATACGAAACCAGCATTCTGCGTTACCGTCAGATTAAACAGAAGAACCAGACTCTCTACCAGATTGTACTGAGCGAAACTCCGTTCTACGCAGAAAGTGGTGGTCAGGTAGGTGATACCGGCGTACTGGTAAGCGAATTCGAAACCATCGACATCATCGATACCAAGAAAGAAAACAATCTTCCTATCCACATTGCAAAGAAACTTCCGGAACACCTGGATGCTCCGATGATGGCATGTGTAGATACCGACAAGCGTGCAGCTTGTGCAGCCAACCACTCTTGTACTCACTTGCTGGACGAAGCATTGCGTCAGGTACTGGGAACTCACGTAGAGCAGAAGGGTTCTTTGGTTACTCCTGATTCATTGCGTTTCGACTTCTCTCACTTCCAGAAAGTAACTCCGGAACAGCTTCGCGAGGTAGAACATCTGGTAAATGCTAAGATCCGCGAAGATATTCCGTTGACAGAATACCGTAACCTGCCTATCGAAAAGGCAAAAGAACTAGGCGCAATTGCCTTGTTCGGCGAAAAGTACGGCGATGAAGTACGTGTCGTACAGTTCGGTTCGTCTATCGAATTCTGTGGTGGTACTCACGTATCGGCTACCGGAAAGATTGGTATGGTGAAGATTCTTTCTGAAAGCTCTGTAGCTGCCGGTGTCCGCCGTATAGAAGCTGTTACAGGTGCCAAGGTAGAAGAAATGTTCGATACCGTACAAGATACATTCAACGACCTGAAATCGTTGTTCAACAACGCTCCCGACCTGAAAGCTGCCATCTCAAAATACATCGAAGAAAATGCCGGCTTGAAGAAACAGGTAGAAGAATTCATGAAAGAAAAAGAAGCTACTGTAAAGAACAAGCTGATTGAAGGTGCAAAAGAAATCAACGGTGTGAAAGTCATCAAGAGCGTACTCCCGATGCCTGCTGATGCCGTGAAGAACATTGCCTTCCAGTTGAAGGGACAGTTCCCCGAAAACTTGTTCGTTGTAATCGGTAGCGTATTCGAAAACAAGCCGTTGCTTACCGTAACTATGAGCGACGATCAGGTTAAGGCCGGACTGAATGCCGGACAACTGGTTCGCGAAGCTGCCAAACTGATTCAGGGTGGCGGTGGTGGTCAGCCTCATTTTGCAACTGCCGGCGGTAAGAATCCGGACGGACTGAGCGCAGCTGTCGATAAGATTGTCAGCCTGGCTGGTTTCTAATCTCAGATTACAGAAATAAATAAAAGAAGGTTCTATCATTTTCCCGCCAGGGGATGATAGAACCTTTTTTATTACAGATCAGGACGGATTGGCTTATCAATCAATTATCCTGTTTGGTAAGAGTATTTAATTTTCTCATAGAACAATGATATACAATCAATTATCCACAAATTTCAACGATGTAGTCTCTCAACAAGAACAATACCAACAAGCAACTATTTATATAGATTTACCGGACACGAATATAAATAATTGCTCCTTTTCCTTGAACTTGCATACTGAACTTCCCTTTTTCCTCCTTTTCGTCACATTTCTCTTATCCTACAAATCCAGATAAGTCTTCAGTGCCTTCACATACGCTTCCATCGCCTTTCTTCCCGTTTCCGTCATCCGGCACGATGTGCGAGTTTTCTTCCCCACAAACTCTTTCTCCACCTGAATATATCCTGCCTTGCTCAACTTATCAAGTTGTACACTAAGATTGCCAGCAGTAGATTCCGTCTTCTCCTTCAGGTATACAAAATCGGCCTCATCCACCGAGAGCAAGATAGACATAATTGCCAGGCGCAGTTGCGAGTGTATCAACGGATCCAGTTCAGCAAGCATAAGCAGCAGCTTTTTTATTCAACAAATGTCCCGGTATCACCATCATCAGCAAGAAAGAAAAGCCGAAATAAAGATTCCATTCCGGAGCCACACTTCCGCCGTTGGTCAGTATCATCAGCATATAAACAGCAACCACAAAGGCGACAAGAGGTGAATATACCAAGGCCGGAACCCGAACAATAAGACCGGTAATGGAAGTGCCTATACCGGCATACAACAAGCACAACGGGAGCATCAGGCCAAAATGGCACGAACCAATCACCAGCCCTATCAGTATCATGACCACAACAGTCAATCCGAACAACGATCCTACGATGCACCATGTATGAGCTATCATCTTATCCATGTGCGTTACTACAGAAGGTTTCTTACGAGCCTGAAGTATTTTCATGACGATGGCGGGAACAAACATCAAAAACCACAAGGCATTCCACAGCGGCCTGCCCGTGAGATTCACGGCTGCATACACCACTACCGAAAGTACTACCGCAGCATATCCGTACACCAGAAAGACATTGCCGCTACCCCGCTCCAGATTTTCCTTCGTCACCTGAATCATCTGGGAAATCAATTCCAGACTTTCTTTTTCCGTAAATTTCTTTTCTTCCATATTCCTTAGAATTTTAAGATAGTAAAGTAGTTTATTTTATAAACCATAGTTACAAAAAAATAGAAATCCGCGCGTTTATTCCTATTCTTTTTGTTTTACAAATATAAAGTAGTTTATTTTATAAACCAAATAATTCTTTGTTTTTTTCTAAGAAAAGCGATTTTACCGATAAAAGGTAACTGATAACACCCCATGTATCGGGTGTTTTCAACCGAGAGCACACGTAAAAAAGAACTCCCTTCGGAGGCTTTTTCCATAGCCTCTGAAGAGAGTTCCTATCTTGTCTCATTATTCTTTGTCGGTTGATTGCATCTTTCATGAAAAACGTCTCGACGTTTTTTTATTTTTTGTACAAAAACAAAAGAAATTTGTACAAAAAATAACCGGAACCTAGTGACGTATCTTTCAGTTCCTCCGCTGGGTGAAATCAGATATTCCGGAAATAAGTATCGAGTAACTTCTTTGCAGCTGAAAACGAAGTAGCCTTTCCCTGCAACACTTCCCGTTCCTGAGCAGCAAGCATCGAAGCAATAGCCGGATTGTTGTAGAAGTTGTCGCGCAGATGCTCGTTGATGGTTTCATACATCCAGTATTTCGCCTGTTCGTTGCGGCGGTAATCGAAATATCCGTTCTTCTTCACAAAATCGATATAACTGTACACCATGTCCCAGATTTCCTTGATACCGATGCCGTAGAAACCGGAATACGTGAGTACCTGCGGTGTCCATCCCGACTCCGGAGCCGGAAACAGATGCAACGCATTGCGGAAATGAGCCGCTGCCAGCTTCGCCTTTTCAATGTTGTTTCCGTCGGCTTTGTTGATGATAATACCGTCAGCCATTTCCATGATTCCACGCTTGATACCCTGTAGTTCATCGCCTGTACCGGCAAGCTGTATTAGCAGGAAAAAGTCCACCATCGAATGGACAGCCGTTTCACTCTGCCCTACTCCCACTGTTTCGACAAAAATTTTATCGAAACCTGCCGCCTCGCACAAGATAATCGTTTCACGGGTCTTGCGGGCTACGCCGCCCAACGAACCAGCCGTAGGGCTGGGACGGATAAAGGAATCGGGATGAACGGAAAGTTTTTCCATACGGGTCTTATCACCCAGAATGCTGCCTTTCGAACGTTCGCTACTGGGGTCGATAGCCAGTACGGCAAGCTTGCCGCCACGTTCCAGCACATGCAGGCCGAATACATCAATCGACGTACTCTTTCCAGCACCGGGAACACCACTGATACCTATGCGGATGGAATTGCCCGAATAAGGCAGACACTTTTCAATCACCTCCTGCGCCACAGCCTGATGCTCGGGCTTCACGCTTTCTACCAGCGTAACTGCCTGACTCAGTATGGTCACATCACCTTTCACGATACCTTCCACATACTCGCTTACGGTAAACTGACGGCGTTTCGGCTTCTTCCTTAATTTCAAATAAGGATTGATACAAGCGGGTTGCTCAATACCCTTGTTAACAGTCAATCCCTTGTATTCTTCGCTGTTTTCAGGGTGTTCCATAGTCTTAGTATTTTAAGTTGATAATAAAGCCTCGACAGAAACTATCAGGGCTGCTTGATTTTTGCCTTTACCCGGATGGTAACCGAAGGTTTTTTCGGGTCGTTGGTAATCATCAGTACACGCGGAGTACCTTTCACACGCGAAAGGTTATCGCCCAATACAGTGATCTTCAGTTTGGCAGACTCGCCCGGCTTCAAGACTGTCTTCTTCAAGTTGACGGCAAGGGCAATGTTGAATACCTGCATATCCTGAATCACCAGATCGTTTTTCCCCGTATTGGTGATGATGACATTCTGCGATTTCTTCTGGTTCGGTTTCAGCGGAGGAAACTCCAGCTGCGTTGTAGAAAGCGAAATCTGCGGCGGATTGTTCTTCTGCTGTTCGGTCAGTCCGGAGAAGTCGGGTAGCAGAACGGCCGAAACAGGAATTTCATTGTCACTGCCTACCTTGTCGCCCGGATAACGCGACAAGTATACCGATGTACGGGTAATACCGAATTTCGGTAGCTTTTCTGTATCGAGTGTCACGATAATCTTACCGTTCTTTCCTCTTCCCAGTACTTCGGGAACTGCCTTTGCACTCAGATATGGAGGCAAATGCATCAGCACGGGAGAATAAGCCTTGTTGGAAGTGTTGGCAACCAAGATGTCGAATTCCGGATGATCTCCTTTGTTCACATCATTAAATTCGATTTCATCCTTATCCAGACGTATGGCTCCGAAAGCTACAGGATGCGTAAACGAATAGTTCTTTGCGTCGGCTGTCACCTCACCGTTGAACTCCAGATAAATGGGACGATAAGAAGCATTGCAGTAAATGCCGACTTCCTTGTAAAAATGTCCGATAGCTTCAGCATCGAACACTGCCGTTACCGTACCTTTCTCACCGGCAGCAATCGGAGATTTTGTCCAGTCGACCTCTGTACAACCGCACGAAGAAGTTACTTTCGAAATAACCAGCGGTTTGTCACCTGTATTGGTAAAATGATAAGTAATGGTCACCGGATTGCGCCAAAGCACATATCCCAACTCCTGCACATTCTTGTCGAATGTAATTTTCGGCTGTGCCTGAGCAGCCAAGACAGCGGCAAACAATATATTGAGAATAAATAAAATACGTTTCATCTTTCAAAGTGTTACTTGTTTAGAGTGAACAAAGATAACTAGAAAATCAAAGACGAACAAAGGTTGCTAGTGAATTAATATAAATTTGCCGATACAGCCGGGAAAAGAAAAGCAGGCTGAAACAGCCTCTTCTACAGAGAGAACTGCCTCAGCCTGCCTCTTTTTATCGTTTTTTATTCTACTGTCAATGTCTGCCCTCCGGTGTATCCGCTGAACTCAGGAGCGTAAACCGACTGGATAGTTGCGGCACCAGCCTGATAAATTCCCGAGCGATCCAGATAAACAGTATATTCCAGCGTATACGTTCCCTTCGGCATCCGGTCGATAAAGAACTCGGTAGAAGCGTCGCGATTCACCTGATAACATCCTAATCCGTTGCTCCATCGATAGCCGGACAACTGCGTATCGGGTTCCATGCAGGCAGCACGCTCATCCTTCACCCGAATAAAATCCATGTCGCGGTCGGCCTTTATCGTCAGTCGTACCGTCATCTTATCTCCGGCGTGCAGCACCGTCTTTCGGGAAATCTGCTTACCGTCCATCCACCATTCACGTGCGACCGAAACACCATTTCCTTTTGCCGGAAGCACTTTATCCATCTCTTCCAGATATTGTGCATATACAGCTCCCCAGCCTATGCCGGTTCCCGATTTCGAAACGACCACACGTTCTACATGCGTATCTGTTCCAGTCAGTGTCTTTCGGGTATATCCCAATACATCGTCGGGCGTCCGTACCTCCACGTTACCGGCTACTGCTTTCATCGTTCCATTTACTTGCAACCGGTTACCCGAACCATTCAAGAAAGCATATACCGCATCGGCTGTAGCAATGCTACTTTCCCACACCTGAACCTGCTTCTGCTTGAGCAACCAAAGCTTCATGCCTGCCAGCATATCCGCATCGGGGGCAATCTGCTGAATGGCTTCCATAGCAGCTACCTGTGCAGGGATTCTGTAATTATTCCATGAATATGGTGCTTTCGGCGTATCGAAATATACACCCATCTGCGGCGTACTTACCGTATATTCCTTGATAGACTGAACCAGTTCCTGTGCCTGACGCTGTCTGCCACCGGCTTGCATAATGAGTCCAATCATCGCCTTCTCGCCGATAGAATACTCAGCCGAACGGTTTTCCAGCCTGTCCGTCATGTAGGCATTCACCTGCTTGTCTGCCAGCAAAGCAGCCTGCTTGTCGAGGGCACAAACGTAGAGATAGTGTACCACCTGACTGTTGGGAACAAGAGTTGTCGCACCTTCCTTTTCCAGTTTCTTCATTGTTTTATAATCTTCCTTCACAGCTTTCTGCAAATAGCCCAAGGCCCGCGTATACATCGGAGCAACCTTTCCGTCCAGTGTCACGTTCATGTGCTGCAAACGTGCCAGCATCTCCACTATCTGCGTTGTAATATAGCGGCTGCCTGTCATGCCTTTATACCAGCTCCATGAGCCGTCTGCCAGTTGCAACTCCTGCAAACGTTCTATCGAAGTACGCAGACGGTTGTCCATCGAATTCAGATCGAACAGCAACGCAATACGCCGCTTCTGTTCGGATTCTTCCGTAGCTTCAGAAATCCACGGAGTTTCTTCGAGCAACAGATTCTTCAAATCCTGATTGCGTTCGAGATTACTCAACAGGGTTTCCTTGCTGCCTCCCTGAGCCATCCAGGTATCGAATACTTGCTTGATGCGGGGATTTGCCTTCACAATAGCCGCAGCCAGTGAATTGGCATAATAAGCAGTCGCCCACGAAAGTGCATCTTCTTCTGTCGGATTGCCGACAACAGGCAGTGCCTGCACCGCATACCAGTCGGGATTGGCCGTCAGTTCCACCGTCAGCCGTCGTTCGGTAGCCGTCTTGCTCTGCTTGTTGAACAAGTCTTCCGTTCCGACTTCCGTCATGCTTTCTCCATCCAACTGCACAGGAACGGTTTCCGTCATCCACTGTTTGTCGGTCAGTACCGGCAGATAATGCTGCTCACCGTCGCTATATTCTCCCGCCTCAGCAGTAATCCGGCAAACCAGCATATCGTACGTATCCGGAATCTGGCAGTCGAACCGAACGACTCCCGTTGTTCCTTCTGCCACACTGAACGGCTGCTGATAGTCGTACACCACCTCTTCCGTCACCGGATCGTATAGTTTAATACCGGCATTTCCTTCAATCTTGTCCATCGACAGATTGACCAATGAGGCAGCAATAACGGTACGGTCGCCTTTACGAACGAAGCGAGGCATATTGGGCTGCACCATAAACGGCTTGCTCGTCTTCACGGTCTGCGTCAACATACCGTAATCGACAGCCTGCGTATGTGCCAGTCCCGTGAACTTCCACTCGGTCAACGCATCCGGCACGGTAAAGACAATACTTACACCTCCCAATGAATCGGTCCGCAGGTTCGGATAGAAAAAGGCTGTTTCTGCAAAGTTTTCACGCACTGGAATCATCGCTTCTTCATCCTCCGCAGCTTCTACGGCAGCGTCATTATCTACAATCTGCAAGACTTCCTCCACTTCGGCACTGCCACTATCTTTTTTAAAGTTAGACGATATTACATTCGGAGCAGCAACTACAGCCGATTCCTCTACAGTCATTATAGGTTGAGACTTCACCTCTACGACATCTCCTGCGCTCTGTTTGGCAAGCATACGGGTAGAAGTACCCAGCAAGTTGACACCTCGCGTATAAACGGTTCCAGAGAATACCAGCAAAGAACTATATTCACCATTCAGCAAATCCAATCCCGTATAAGTTCTTACGTATGGAAAACCTCCATACATGCCGACACGCTGACTGGCCGACAACATACCTGCCTGAATCCACGGAACGGGACGAGAGAACCAAAGGTTAAAACGCCAGTCGTGCTGGTACAGCTTATCGAGCGAAGCATCGTAAAGCGATGCCATCAAATTGGCTCTTACCGGCTTTCCCGTAGCATCCGTCACACGTATCCGCCATTCTTCCTGACTGCCAGGCTGCAATTTATCTCTGAAAGTTTCCCATTTCAACGTCAGTTTCTTTTCCGGTTCCGGTCGGATGATTGTCGCCTGCCTGCTGTACAGACTACCGTTCCGCATAAAAGCAAAGTTTACGGAAATGCCATCACCATACATTTTCTGATAGGGATAGCTGAACGTTTTGATTTCATCACTCAGCGTCAGCCGTTGAGAAGCAATTCGTTTGTTTCCACTATACACGTCGACCAGCAAATAAACATCCTTTTCGCTGGTTCCGACATACAAAGTCGCCGGAGCCGAATCGCTGAATTCGTTTCCATCCTGATAGAACCAGTCGACAGCCGGATAAGGAAGTCGAGTATCCAAGCGTGAGAACAAAGTAAAATCCTGTTCTGCCGTACAAGTCCGTCCCTGCGCATCCGTTGCCGAAATCTCGATACGATATTTACCGGAAGGCAATGCCAGCAGGTCGGAAGGTACAAACGACTGCTGTGCCACAGCCTTACCTTCCAGTTGCTGCTTACCCTTATTACCTTCCTGATCCAGTGCAAACACACGGTAACGAACCTCTGTCTTTACAGGAGTACCGTTCAGATTCAATGCCATGAACTGCACCTTCTCCTGTTTTTCACGCATAACGAGATCCGACAGTCCTCGTATCTGCAAGCCCAACGACTGTTCGCCTACCGGAAGAGATAAAGACCCAGACTGTGTTTCACTGGCACCATCCGTCACCTTCGCCTGTACTTCATATACATAGTAACGGTAACCCAGTCCACCCCAATCGGTTGTTTCGGGAGCAGTAAGTACCATGTTCACCCGAAACTGTCCATCGGCATCGGTCTGAACTTCTCCAGTTTCCAACTCAACCTTATTGATACCTCCCATGCGGAACCAAGTTCTTTCGGTACGGGAAACCGTATATCTCACCCTCGCCATGCGGACAGGTGCGCCGGCAAACGTCTTTGCTTCCCCTTTTACGGTAAGGGAATCGCCCATATTGTACGTATCTTCGTAAGGAGTAAAGACCACATCGAAAGTAGGGCGCTTGTATTCTTCGACCTTGATAATGGCAGAAGCTCCGTCTGTCGACACATAATACGTGCCGGGAAGCAGGTTCTGCGGCAAAACAAATTCGCCCGACAGTACACCAAAATCGTCGGTCGATGCCGCACTCTCCGCCACACTTTGTTCGGAAGAATACAATTTCAGGGAAGTCTTTTCTCCCTTGACCACCCGAAGAGAATCACCGTTCTGTTCGTAAACTATACCGGAAACATAGACTTTCTGTCCCGGACGATACAGCGAACGGTCGGTAAATAAGTTCACTTTTTTCTTCCATTCTTGTACCGTTTCTCTGACAAACGATGCGTTTCCTCCTATGCTCGAGATAGCAGCAAAGTCATTTCCTGCCATACGGACATTGTAATAAATCCTGCCCAAGCGGGGAATGTCGACCATCGTACTGCCTTTTCCATCGGTTTTGTATACCTGAAGAACGCTGTATTCGTTGCTGTTCAACCGATACGTAACGACTTCCGCTCCCGGAACAGGTTTACCCGTCAGCTTATCCACCACAACAAACTCCTTACGTTCCTCGGACACAGGAATGCTGATGCACTGATAAGGAGAAACAAACAGCAGTGAATAATCGATGCCTTTCTCCGCCTCTTGAGGAATCTGTTTCAGCATGTAAATTCCTGCTTCGGGCAAAGTATAGTGCAATACCGTGTCACGCTTTTCGTAATCGGGAGTCGGCGATAAAGCATAATGGCGCGAAGCTATTTTAGTTCCGTAATTCTTTATCAAGGTTTCCTCCTTCAGATTGCCGCGAAGCAACGAAGAAGCAGGTGAAATCTTCAGACGATACAGTTCGAAAGATACACCTTTCAGGTTGGCATACGTCACATTGATATCTGCTTCCTGCTTAGGATATACCAGCGGAATATTGACCGAAAGATACGGACTGGAAGCAAAATCGATGTATGAACGCAACTGAGATACCCATTCGTGTGCAGGGTATTTCTCAATTCCTTCGCGTGCAGCCTCAACCGACTTGAGTGGCTGATTGTTCATGCGATAAGCATAAGCCAATTTTACATATACATCGGCACAGACAGGCAAATCCTTGTACTCCTCTGCCAGCTTACGCAATTCTTCCACTGCTTTCTCCGGTGTCAGTGCCTCACGCACAATACTACTTCCTGCACCTTCCCAGCAGTACAACACGCGCGCTTCTTTGGTTAGCAAAGCCGCCTGACGATTATTATTGTCGCCATAAAACGTTATTAAGTCATCGTACAAAGCCAATGCTTCCGACACACACTTCTGACAATCGCCCATGAAACGATAAGCCGACAACCGGTCGATTGCCTGCCGCGAAAGCAGATCGAACATATTATCATTCAGGTATTTCTCACTCAGTTCGCCGGAAGTCGTCATCGGACGGAAGTCCTTTGCAGAAGTTTTGCCCAATACCTCCTTGTCTTTCAGTGAAAGACAAAAATACCGTATGGCATCATCTTCCGTACCCAACTGCTGATTATCCAGTATCAGACTACCCATTATATGGTTCAGCGCGGCACGTGCCACCAAATCCGTTTCACTTTCCGCCCATCGCCGGATGCCATCGTACTCTGCCAGTGCGCTGTCCGGAGTAAGCCGGATGCGTGATTCGGCACGTACAATGTAAGCCTTCATCATTTGAGGGATGTTCTTTTCACCTTTTGCCTTAGTGTATATTTTATCAACTACACTAATCACCGTTTTCGGCAAGTCCTTCTTCTGGCTTACTTCTACCTCTTTCCAAAGTTCATCGTAACTTTGTGCCTGCAAGATAGAAGGGAATAAACTGATAAACAGCACCAGCCAGCTCAACAGATGTACTTTCTTCATATTGTGCATAGTTTGGTTTCACATAACATTGTTCTATAAAGAAAAGAATTATTTCCTTAAAGGCTGCACTGATTTTAATTAAATTATCTGAAACTCCGCCTAGCTTTCTCTGAAAACAGCAAAATGTCACATTTATCAGCTGAAACTTCTTTCGAAATCCCGCCGAGGTTTGATAAGAAACATGCCCACGTTTGCTCCAACTTCCGCCCACATTTTTTCTAAAACCCGCCCATGTTTTTTTAAGATATTCCATAGAAAAAGGAGAATACCCTCCTTCACTTTTGCAGAAAGAGAGTATTCTCCTTTATATATGTTTCGCGTATTTACTTATTTATGCGTCTTTACAACCTGAGTCGGTGCCAGTTCAGCATTCCGTTTTTCGGTTTGTGCTACGACATTGCGTGCCAGTTCCAGGAAAGCCTGTCCGGTAACAGAGGTTTCATCCAGCGCAACCGGTGTCCCTTTATCTCCGTTTTCGCAGATGCTCTGTACAATAGGAATCTGTCCCAGCAACGGCACATGCAATTCTTCTGCCAGCCGTTTAGTTCCTTCCTTACCGAAAAGATAATATTTGTTCTCGGGAAGTTCTGCCGGAGTAAACCATGACATATTTTCTACCAGTCCGAGGATAGGAACATTCACCTTATCATTCATGTACATATTGATACCCTTACGTGCATCGGCAAGGGCAACTTCCTGCGGAGTACTTACAATAACAGCTCCCGTAATGGCAAGCGTTTGAAGCAACGTCAAGTGAATGTCACTGGTACCCGGAGGAGTATCGAGAATAAAATAGTCAAGGTCTCCCCATTTCGCATCGCCAACCAATTGTTTCAAGGCGTTGCTTGCCATACCTCCACGCCACAAAGTAGCCTGATCCGGATCGACAAAGAAACCGATAGAGAGCAGTTCAATGCCATATTTCTCAATCGGCACGATCAAATCACGGCCGTCTACCATTTCAGCATACGGACGAGCATCCTCTACCTGAAACATCTTAGGCACAGAAGGACCGAAGATATCGGCATCGAGCAAACCAACTTTATAGCCTAACTTGGAAAGTGCTACAGCCAAATTGGCTGCTACTGTAGATTTACCTACTCCACCTTTACCGGAAGAAACAGCTATCACATTCTTCACCTGCGGAAGCATTTTTCCCGGTTCCGGACGAGCCGCCTGACGGCTTTCGGTAGCGATTGTCACTTCTACCTCCTTTGATACGTAGGTATGAATAGCTGTTTCGGCAGACTTGACTACCGATTTCATAAACGGATCGGTCGGCTTCTCAAAAATTAATGAGAAGCTTACCTTCATCCCGTCGATACGAATATTGTCGGCCACCATTTCGGCTTCCACAATATTCTTTCCGTTTCCCGGATAACGCACCGTTGCCAGTGCATCAAGAATCAGTTTTGGATAAAGTGTCATCATATTTACCTATTATTATTTACTTGTTTTCAGTCCGCTGCGCTTACTGCGATTATAACTACGGTAATCATCCAGTTCGATTTCTACGTCAGGTTCCTGTAGCTCTCCTTCCTGAGGCAAGCGGAATTTAATGTACTTTATATTCAATCCCCGATCCAGCCATTGCTGTTCGTAATAGGTACGGATGCTCAAAATATCGTCATCCATCCCCGAATGATACAAATCGTCGGTGATAAATTCTACTGGCAACTTATTGGCTTCTATCATGTACTTGGTATACGTAAACATGAAATTGCTGTCCGTTTTCAAGTGTACCAGTCCATCCGGCACAAGAAACTTACGGTAACGGTTCATGAAATACGTAGAAGTCAGTCGCTTGGTAGCTTTCTTCATCTGCGGATCGGAGAACGTCAGCCAGATTTCACTCACTTCTCCTGGAGCAAAAAAGCGGTCGATGATTTCGATGTTGGTTCTTAGAAAAGCCGCGTTTTTCAGTCCTTCATTCAGGGCTTCGGTAGCTCCCGTCCACATACGTGCACCCTTTATATCCACCCCGATGAAATTCTTGTCGGCATAACGTCGCGCCAGTCCCACGGTATATTCACCCCGACCGCACCCTAACTCCAGCACAATCGGATTCTCATTTTTAAAGAAATCGCGGTTCCATTTTCCTTTCATCTCGAACGGAACATCATCTACTACCGAATACGGATATTCGAACACATGCGGATATTCCGCCATATCTGCAAACTTTGCCAGCTTTCCTTTTCCCATCTTTACTGAGTTCTTCTTGTTTTGGGCACAAAGGTACGTTTTTTCGCCGGAACGGACAAAAAAGAATCACCATAGAAAACAGCGGACAGACAGAGGTCTGTCTTCCTCTGCCTGTCCGCATATACTGTGGTGATTTATAAATCAATTATTATTCTCTTCTTCGCTTACATATCTATCGCTTAATTCTGCCTTCAGGTCTTCATAGAAAGCAGCACGAGCCGTATTCATGTAAGGTTGCAAGAACAGCAATCCGATACCCAAAGTCAATATAGATAAAATCATCCAGCCGATAAAGCTCAAATCGAGCAGAAATAACTTCATCTTATAGCCGTCCATCATACGCATGCTTTTTTCGATAGCTGCATTGTATTTCAATTCCGGCTCATCCTTTAATATAAAAGGAGTCAAAGCGTATGAATACGATTTGACAATACCTGGAATAATCAACAAGCAGGTCCACAGAATCGTATAGATAGCAACTAAAATCAACGTTCCCCAGACTCTTCCAAAATCTTTGAAACCATCGAACAGTTTTCCTATATCAATAGGCTTCCCCTCACGGAACAAGTCGAGAAACAATATTGCAAATCCATACGCAAGCGGATACGTTATGATAATGGCAAGTACACTTCCTGCAACAGGAATGGAACTAACCCCTCCTGCTATCAGCAGATAAACCAATGTAGCAAGCGCAGCCATCATCCAGTTACCCGACAATGTTGTACGCGAAACAGCTCTTAACTCTGAGTTTAGTTTTAACATAGCATTAAAAATTTAAGGTTGATTATTTATAGTTTATCAGTAATAATTACTCTACAATCATTACCCATCCGTACGGATCAGCCTCGTCACCATACTGGATTGCACGCAGTTTGTTGTACAGTTTCTCACTGACAGGTCCCGGTTTGCCATCTTTTGCAATGACATACGACTTATGGTTTTCCAAATCGTCGATACGCTCGATCGGACTGATAACGGCTGCTGTTCCACATGCGCCAGCTTCTTCGAATGTAGAAAGCTCTTCTTCCGGAATCGGACGGCGTTCTACTTTCAGTCCCATGTCTTCGGCAAGCTGCATCAAGCTGCGGTTTGTAATAGACGGAAGGATAGAAGTCGACAACGGTGTCACGTAGGTATTGTTTTTGATACCAAAGAAGTTGGCAGCACCACACTCGTCAATGTATTTCTTTTCCTTAGCATCCAGATAAAATTCGCTGGCATAACCTGCATCGTGCGCCATCTTATTGGCACGAAGACTGGCAGCATAGTTACCGCCCACCTTGAAAGTACCGGTTCCCAGCGGAGCAGCACGGTCATATTCACGAATGATAACGTACGGATTGGTAGCAAATCCACCTTTGAAATAAGGACCTACCGGAGTAACGAAAATCACAAACAGATATTCGTTTGCCGGATGAACACCGACTTGTGCTCCTGTACCAATCAGCAACGGACGGATATAAAGAGAAGCTCCGCTTTCATAAGGAGGAATGAAACGTTCGTTTGCCTTTACAACCATACGTACTGCCTCACAGAATTTCTCGGTCGACAGTTCAGGCATCAAGATACCTCTACAAGTACTTTGCAGACGTTCGGCATTGGCCTGCGGACGGAACACACGAATCTTGCCGTCTTTACCACGATAAGCTTTCAAACCTTCGAAAGCTTCCTGTCCGTAGTGCAGACAAGTTGCAGCCATGTGAATATTCAACGTTTCTTCCGAACAAAGTTCCAGTTCACCCCATTTCCCGTCACGATAGTAACAACGTACATTGTAATCTGTCTTCATGTAACCAAAAGACAGATTAGACCAATCAATTTCTTTCATTTTACTATAATGTTTATGTTTTACATTCCGTTATAAGTGTTCGAACAAAAGTAAGGCTTATATTTGCAAAATCCAACTTAATCACTGCTTTTTTCCACAGAACTGCCTTCATCAAGCATCTTTTTGATTTCGACATCTGCCTTATACAACTTCTCGCGACAATATTTTATCAGCTTTTGAGCCTCCTTTAAATTGTCGCCCAGTTCATCAATATCGAGTTCATTGCTTTCAATTCGTGCTACGATAGCTTCCAGACGCTTCATAGCCTCGGTATACGTTTCCTTTTTCGCTGCCATAATTATATCACTTTACTCTTAAATTCTCCTTTTGCCACCCGGGTAGTTACTTCATCTCCCGGAAGAAGCTGGGATGCATCTGTCACTGCTTTTCCATTCTTTAGGGTGATGCTATACCCTTTTTTCAACAATAAATCCGGTGAAGACGATTTCACCTGCTGTTCCAGCATAGCCAAACGGTGCCTCTCTCGTTGCAGGATTGATTCCAACGCCACGGCTATCCGGCGGTCTACCTGCAAACGATACTCCTCTTTCAACAAACGGGTCTGCCATCCCATCTGCAACTGTTTCGTCAATCGCTCCTGACGGAAACGTTCATGTTGCAGACGCATCTGCACCCGTACCGGAATACGTGAAACCCATTGTTCAAACTGTTCCTTCCGGCGAAGAAACAAGGCCGGAAGTTCTTGATAAAAAAACTGAGAATATTCTTCCAGACGCTCTGCTGTCTGCCTCATATGGTCTATCAAAAACTCGGCAGCTGCCGTCGGAGTTTTAACTCGCGTATGAGCTATCATATCGAGCACCGTATCATCACGCTCATGCCCGATACCTGTAATGATAGGCAAGGGAAACTGAGCACAATTGGTTGCAAGCTCGTAAGTATCGAAACCCGACAAATCGGACGTAGCACCACCACCCCGGATGATTACTACAACATCCCAGTGTTCGCGCTCCGCATTGATTTTTTCCAGCGCACGGATAATGGAACTTTCCACACGGTCGCCTTGCATAACAGCCGGGAACAAACGAGGATAAAAGATAAAGCCAAAAGAATTATGTTCCAGCTGATTACAAAAATCACCATAGCCAGCCGCCGTAGCCGAAGAAATGACAGCGATCCGTTGCGTCAATTCCGGCAACTCCAGTTCTTTGTTCAGCGTCAAGACACCTTCTTCGTTCAGTCGTTTCAAGATTTCTTTCCGGCGAAGTGCCATATCGCCCAACGTATATGTCGGATCAATATCAAGAACAGTCAACGAATAACCATACAGTTCGTGGAAATCGACACTCACCTTTACCAGCACCTTGATGCCTGAAACAAACGCCTGTCCCGTTTCCCGCTCAAAATAGGCCTTCAACGGATAATATACATTGCTCCAGATAATCCCCCGTGCCTTCGCAACTAGCATATTGCCTTTTGCATCTTTCTGTACAAACTCCAGATAACAATGTCCCGAATAATTGGCACGTACATCACTAAGTTCGGCCTGTACCCAATATGTATCGGGCAGGCACGTACGAATACTTTTACGTACCAGTGAATTTAGCTCCAGCAAAGATAAAGAAGAATGTTCCATAAATCCCATAATTTCATCGATGCAAAGATACGGAAAGTTTTTCCCTTATAGGGAATTTTAAGTACCTTTGCTCTGATTTTTAATCGTAAAAATAGTTTCATGACACAAAAAGGAACAGCAACAGAACTGGGAAACCAGCCCATCGGCAAACTATTGATGCAATACGCCATTCCGGCCATTATTGCAATGACCGCATCGTCACTCTACAACATGGTGGACAGTATTTTTATCGGACACGGAGTAGGCGCAATGGCCATTTCCGGTCTTGCCATCACTTTCCCCCTGATGAACTTGGCTGCCGCTTTCGGCTCACTGGTAGGTGTAGGAGCTTCTACCCTCGTTTCGGTGAAACTGGGACAGAAAGATTATGATACGGCGCAACAGATTTTAGGGAATGTAGTATCTCTGAACCTGATTATCGGTATTGTCTTTACCATTATCGCACTAGCTTTTCTCGATCCGATCCTGTATTTCTTCGGTGCAAGCGAAGCTACACTGCCTTATGCACGCGACTACATGGTAACCATCCTTTTAGGAAACGTGGTTACCCACATGTATTTAGGGCTGAACTCCGTACTCCGCTCGGCAGGACATCCGCAGAAAGCCATGGTGGCCACTATCCTGACGGTGGTCATCAATACCATACTCGACCCGATATTTATTTACGGATTCGGCATGGGAATACGCGGAGCAGCTGTGGCAACCATCCTGGCACAGATCATTTCTCTCTGCTGGCTCATCAAATTGTTCTGCAATAAAAGTGAACTGCTTCATTTCCGCCGAGGCATTTACCGGTTGAAAGGTGTGCTGGTAGAAAACATTATTGGAATAGGATTGGCGCCTTTCTTTATGAATGTAGCGTCGTGTATGATTGTCATTCTGATCAACAAGGGATTGAAACTGTACGACGGCGACCTTGCCATCGGTGCTTTCGGAATAGTCAACCGAATCACTTTCCTGTTTGTTATGATCGTCATGGGACTGAACCAAGGTATGCAGCCCATTGCCGGATATAATTTCGGCGCCCAGCAGTATCATCGTGTAAACCACGTCATGAAACTCACGGTCATTGCAGCCACAATCGTTACCTCTACCGGATTTCTGGTAGGTGAACTTATGCCGGAACTTGCCGTATCTGCCTTCACAACCGACCAAACCCTGATAGACCTGTCGGCACGAGGACTGCGCATTACCGTGATGTTCTTCCCTATCATCGGATTCCAGATGGTAACATCCAACTTCTTCCAGAGTATTGGCATGGCTAAGAAAGCTATTATCCTTTCACTTAGCCGACAAGTACTGATACTGATTCCGTGCCTGCTGATACTCCCTTTGTTCTGGGGAGCGGACGGAATATGGTTCAGCATGCCTATTTCCGATATAACGGCCAGCGTGATAGCCGGTTTCATGCTATACAATCAGTTCAAACAATTCAAACATAAAGCTGCTCAAATGAACTAAATTGTGATTTTTCTTTGCAAAATGGAACAGGTTTCCTCACAAGAGATGGAAAATATATAATTTTTTATTTATATTTGCCTTACGAACCAAATATCAGTCATTATGAATAATCACTATATCATTAATCTTGGACGTCAACTGGGTAGTGGCGGAAAAGAAATTGGTGAGAAACTGGCTAAAGACTTAGGTATAGCTTTCTATGATAAAGAGCTGATAAACCTGGCTTCCAAAGAAAGCGGACTTTGCAAAGAGTTTTTCGAGAAAGCAGATGAAAAGGCTTCTCAAAGCATATTGGGAGGATTATTTGGAACACGCTTTCCTTTTGTGACCGAAGGTGCCTATCCTTATAATTCATATTTGAGCAATGATTCATTGTTCAAGATTCAGAGTGACGTGATACGTCACTTGGCAGAACAGAAGTCATGCCTGTTTGTCGGTCGCTGTGCCGACTACATTTTACGCGATTTTCCACGCTGTGCCAATATCTTTGTATCGGCTTCGCCTGAAGCACGTATAGAAAGACTGATGAAACTGCATAACATCAGTGCAGAAAAAGCAGAAGAACTGATGGAGAAAGCAGACAAGAAACGTTCTTCGTACTATAACTATTACAGTTACAAGACATGGGGAGCAGCTGCAACCTATCACCTCTGCATCGATTCTTCGGTTTTAGGCATTGACGGAACTGTTGAATTCATCAAACAATTCGTAAAGCTGAAATTACAGCTTCCTTAATTTTTTCACAATCATTGATTCATTAATCTATTTTATACTATTCTCTATTCATATGGATATAATAAATCCTCAAATATTAACACTAATTACTACATATAAATGTACTGCCGCATGTGAAAATTGCTGCTTCAACTGTAGTCCACAATATTCTAGATTAATGTCTATCTCAGAAATAAAAGAATATATATCCACTTGTAAAGCCACTTTCCCTAGTATAAAAGTTGTTGTCTTTACAGGTGGAGAATGCACCTTATTAAAAGACGACTTGATATCTGCAATTAGTTTTTGTGCTAATCTTGGTCTTAAGACAAGAATTGTATCCAATGGTCATTGGGGTAAAAGTTTAGAAACAGCTCAAAACTATATCAAACTATTGACAGATAATGGACTTTCTGAATTAAATATAAGTACCGGCAAAGACCATTTAAAATATGTACCACTAACAAATATCATAAACATTATACAAGCAGCAGATCTCAATGACAAAATAACTGGTATCGTAGTTTCTATTGAGAAACGAGAAGATTATAATGGCAACAATCCAATAAAGATTTTAAGAGAAAAAGCAACCCTCTTAAAACATAGAGAAAAAACTTTTATTGTTGAAAGTCCATGGGTTAACTTTAGGAAAAGGAATATTTTATTTAATCACCAAGAAAGAATTGAAAAAAGAGAAGGATGCAAAAATATTTTTTCTGGAATACAAATAAATCCTAATGGTCAATTACTATCTTGTTGTGGTTTAGCCTGTGAATACACCCCAGTTTTAAAATTAGGAAAATTTACACAAGATAGCCTACTAAGAAAATATAAGCAGCAATTTAACGATATATTGAAATTATGGCTATATACAGATGGACCTTTAAATATACTAAACCAAATCAACGAAACATCTAAAATAGAATGTAGACATGATTGTGATTATTGCTTAGAGTTACTGACAAAATCTAATAATATCAAAAAGCTATTGGACATTGATAATAAGAGAGCTAAAGAAATAGTCCTAAAATATATAATAGATATTAAAACATTAAAGAAATGAAAAACAAAAAGATCAACTACAAAAAAAGCATATTACCGATTTTAGCAGCATCAACTGCTTTATATTCGTGTAACTCTGAATTACAAGAAACCGAATGCTTATCTGCAACAGATTTCACCAAAGACACTGAAAATGGATTTATATTATTGCCTATTAACATATATATTGGAAATAACTATTCAAAAGATATTGCTTTTATAGATTCATTCGTAACAAATATATTATCTAACCACGAAGAAGCATTAGCATTTAATGAAGATAGGGATAGTATATTGAAAAAATATAAATTAGATGAAATTAATTTTGACAAAGATAACCCTGAAATACAATTACTTTTTGCTTTGACAGATGATGAAATATTAAAAGCAATAGAAAATAATGATGTGAATACATATATACATTTACTCCAAAAGAAGGGATTTTTTCAAACTGAAAAATTTAAAAGGATGATTTCTCTAATAAATACGCCACACCCCTATATCACAAGAGCCGATGATCTTGAAGACAGCCTTTTTCCTGTCGCCATTTGTTTTTTAGGCGTTGGAATATATGTAGCCCTTGCTACTGTAGCAGAAACCTATGTAATGATACATTATGGGTTTGCCATGTATGGTGCTACTACTGAAGAAATATCTGAATTAATAACAGAACAAGTTACCGAAAAGAATGTAATAAAGCTGTGGCAACTTCGAGGAAACGATACACACACATACGATATCACAAATAACTTACACAATGCTATTATTAAATTAGCCACAGATATTGCCAATATTAATAATTTAACAAAAGAAGAGCAAGAAACCATTTATGGAGTATTAGAAGGAACTATTAATCATAAAAATATTGAAAAATGAAATTTTTTTTTATTCCTGATAAAACTATTATTACAATATCAATATTGTGCGCAATAGGAATTTATTTCATGATAACTTATGTTATCAATGCACACAAATGGTATTCTACTATTCCTACAATTTTAGCAATTGGACTTTTCATCTTTTTTATTCTAAAAACACCTTATTGTACCTATATTGAAAAGGAAACTATTATTGTAAAACAAGTATTTGGCTCTATAAAAATCACTGACATAAAAAGCATTAAGCCTATTAAAAAAACAGATTTAGCAAATACTACTAGAGTACTTGGAAACGGAGGTTTTTTAGGATATGTTGGAACTTTCCACTCTCCTAAATTAGGTAAGTTTTATATGGCAGCTATAAATAAAAATGAATTGGTTAAAATTGTAACTTATAGTGGCAAAATTTATGTCATCAACTACCCACACTCTTTATTAGAAGACAGAATAAACGAATAACCTCTCCCTACAAATCCTCACTCAATATTTTTCTTATACAAATACTGATAAAAATCATATTGAGCACGTACTTTCGGTTCGTCGGGAGTACGCTTGAAAATATTCTTCAGTTCATTGTCTACCCAGCAAGCTTTCCAGTTGGCACGAAGCTGAATATCGAGCATATCCATCAGTTCCTGCTTCAGGTCTTTATCCAAGACCGGAGTTACTGCCTCTATCCGACGGTACAGATTACGTTTCATCCAGTCGGGAGAGCCGATAAACAACCGCGGATCTCCATTATTACCGAAATACCATACCCGGGCATGTTCCAGAAAACTGTCGACAATACGGGTAACACGAATATTACGACTGAACGATTCTCCGGGCACCAGACAGCAGATTCCGCGCACGATGAGGTCGATTTTTACACCCGCCTCGCTTGCCCGATACAGCTCGTCTATCATGGCAAGATCTTGCAGCGCATTCATTTTAAGAACAATCCGGCCTTGCTTGCCACTCTTTACCAAAGCAATCTCATGGTGAATCATCCGTTTTAACTCCGGAAGCAGGTTGAAACGAGCTATCAACAGGCGCTTAAACTTAGGTTCTTCTACTTCTTTCCGCAAGAAACGGAACAGTGTATGCATGTCTTCCACTATCACCTTGTTGCAGGTATAAAGTGCAATATCCGAATAAATTTTAGCCGTCTGCTCATTGAAATTACCCGTACTGACGTATGCATAACTGCGTATTTGTTCGCCTTTCTTGTTGTAGCGCAACACGAGTGCAACCTTGGCATGCACTTTCAGTCCCGGTATGCTGAACAGAATCCGGATTCCCGCCTTGCGCATCAGCTCGGCAGTTGCCAGATTATTCTCTTCATCGAAGCGGGCTTTCAACTCAACAAAGACCGTTACCTGCTTACCGTTTCGTGCTGCTGCTATCAGAGCATTGATCACTTCCGAGTGTTCCGCTACACGATACTGGGTAATCATGATTTCCCTACAGAACGGATCGTGTACTGCCTCATACAAGAAATGAATAAAGTGATCGAAACTATGATAGGGATAATGCAACATCAAGTCCTTTGCGGCGATACGGCGATACATGAAATGCTTTCCGTCCAGTCCGGCAAGCCGCATCGGGGCAGGCTTTATCAGAGGTTTCACCTCAGGATTCGGATTTGGCAATGACGACAAGTCCTCCAAATTCAGATGTTTGTCACCCGGCACAAGCTCTTCACTGCTGATAGAGAAAGCATCCATCAGAAAAGCCAGAAAGTCGGCAGGCATCTTGCGGTCGTATACAAAACGGGCTATCGCACCGATCTTGCGCCTCTTGACTTTCTCTTTCAACTTTTCCACCATACTCTCGGAAGGAACATCGTCGACAAACACATCGGCATCGCGCGAAATCTTGCAGCAATAACTGCAATCTACCTCATAGCCGATAAATATCTCTGCCAGATTTGCCTTGACAATATCTTCCAGAAACATCAGGTAGTAATTCTCTCCCTGCCGAGGAAGTTCCACAAAACGAGGCAATTTGCTGTACGGCATTTTGATAATATAATACTCCACCTCTCCCGTTTCGGCGCTACACACCCGTACAGCCAGATACTGTCGTTTGTCGCGGAGGAACATGCGTACCCGTCCTTTCTCAATCTTTACCGGCTGAAGGTATGGAAAAACTTCTTCCATAAAGAAACGATGTACAAAATCGCGATGAAAAGGCTCAATCTCCCGCTTCGACTGATAGAAAATAATATGATTATCCCGTAAGCCGGGCAATATCTTCTGCTCATAAATCCGGATTCTGTCTTCCAGTTGCGCATTGACAATTTCCGCAATCCGCCGGATCAGCTCATGTGCTTCGTCTACCGTCATGTCTTCGCTTTTGCCACCCGAAGCTACAGCTTTATGCTCGGCTACACGCACCTTGTAGAATTCTTCCAGATTAGACGAATAGATAGCGATGAAGTTTATCCGCTCATACAACGGCAAATCGTCATCGTCGGCCTCCAGCAGGACCCGATGATTGAACGACAGCCAACTGATATCACGGTTGAAATATCTGTATTGTTTTTCCATAATGTCACGAATCAAGGTTGACTCAAAAATACTATCTTTGCCTGACAAAACCAAAGAAATATGACAAGAATCGGATTATTATCGGACACGCACGGTTACTGGGACGAGCGTTACCTGAAATACTTTGAACCATGCGACCAGATATGGCATGCAGGTGACATCGGTTCGATGGAAATCGTGGAACGGCTCGAAGCCTTCCGCCCCTTGAAAGCTGTATACGGAAACATCGACGGACAGGACATGAGGCGGCTGTTTCCGGAAATCGCTCGCTTCACAGTCGACGGAGCCGACGTACTGATGAAGCACATCGGAGGCTATCCGGGAAAATACGATGCTTCGATACGCTCCACCTTGTTTGCCAACCCTCCCCGGCTTTTTATCAGCGGACACTCGCATATTCTGAAGGTGAAATACGACAAGTCGCTGAACCTGTTGCACATAAATCCGGGAGCAGCCGGAATATACGGCTTTCATACCGTACGTACCCTTGTACGTTTTTGTATCGACAATGGCAGTTTTTCCGACCTGGAAGTAATAGAATTAAACAAGTAATTGTTTGCCTGATTGAAAAAACTTTCCGAAATTTGTAACCGATTTTAAGTAAGACCTTATATGAAAACTTATCTAGTCACAGGAGCAGCCGGATTTATCGGCGCAAATTATATAAAATACATTTTGGCGAAACACGAAGACATCAAGGTAGTCATACTTGATGCACTGACTTATGCGGGGAACTTGGGAACCATCTCGAAGGATGTCGACAATGAACGCTGTTTTTTTATCAGAGGCAATATATGCGACCGCGAACTTGCCGACCGCTTGTTTGCCGAATATAAATTCGATTATATCGTCAACTTTGCAGCCGAAAGTCATGTAGACCGCAGCATCGACAATCCGCAGTTATTCCTTCAGACAAACATTTTAGGTACTCAAAATCTGTTGGATGCCGCCCGCCGCGCATGGGTTACCGGAAAGGATGAAAACGGTTATCCTACATGGAGAAAAGATGTACGCTTTCATCAAGTTTCAACCGACGAGGTGTATGGTTCACTGGGAGAAGAAGGATTCTTTACCGAAGAAACTCCTTTATGTCCGCACAGCCCGTACAGCGCTTCGAAAGCCAGCGCCGACCTGATCGTCATGGCTTATCGCGACACGTATAAGATGCCGGTTACCATTACACGCTGCTCGAACAACTACGGCCCTTATCATTTTCCGGAAAAGCTGATCCCGCTGATCATCAAGAATATCCTCGAGGGAAAACGCCTGCCGGTATACGGAAACGGTACAAACGTACGCGACTGGTTGTATGTGGAAGACCATTGCAAGGCAATCGACCTAGTAGTACGCGAAGGAAAGAACGGTGAGATCTACAATGTAGGTGGCCATAACGAAAAGCAGAACATCGAAATTGTAAAACTGACCATTGCGACAATCCACCGTCTAATGGAACAGGAACCTGCTTACCGCAAGATATTGAAGAAAAAAGAGCTGGACGAAAAGGGCGAAATCCGCATAGACTGGATAAACGATTCACTGATTACATTCGTAAAAGACCGTCTGGGACACGACCAGCGTTATGCCATCGACCCGACCAAGATCACTCGTGAACTGGGATGGACTCCGGAAACAAAATTCGAAGATGGTATCGTAAAAACCATTATCTGGTACCTGAACAATCAGGAATGGGTTAAGAGCGTTACCAGTGGCGACTACCAGAATTATTACGAAAATATGTATAAGAATAGATAAGTAATTCGTTATACGACTTGTACAACAAGTAAAAATCCCGCAGGACTGCTTCATCTGTCCTGCGGGATTTTCTGTTTTTATTGTTCAACAGTCTGTTTCCGGCAAATCGGCTATAACCGACTATTCCTGCTCTTCGGCTCACGAAATCAGTCCTTTTTCAGGAAAGATTCATCAGTTTCCCGTGAGAGGTAGAAAACGTCCTGCGAAAAGCTCCCGTGTTTTTGTACAAACAAAAAAATCTTTTGTACAAAAAATAAAAAAACATGCCGACGTTTTTCCAACTCCTCAGCGGAAGTGAAAAAACATTCCGCTACAAAACAGCAAACGTTCCGCTTACTGTTTCAGCAGATAAGCCTTAAACGAAGCAAAGTCTTTCGACATCGGTACACTCTGCTTGGTTCCCCGCATAAAAGCCTGCAATTTTTCAGGAATCTTCACTTCCGTTCCGATAATATCTTCTACCGTCTGCAAGAACTTGGCAGGATGAGCTGTTTCCAGAAAGACGCCATTTTCTCCCGGCTTCAAGTTCTCTGCCAGAGCACGGTAACCGCATGCTCCATGCGGATCGAGCAGGTATCCGGTTTCCTCGTAGGTCTTCTGTACCGTTTCACGTATCTGTTCGTCGGTATAGGTTTCGCCACTTATTTCAGATGCAATGGCATCGTGACTACCTTCGTACAAGTCGAGTATACGGGCAAAGTTACTCGGATCGCCTACATCCATGGCATTGGCTATGGTTGCCACCGAAGGACGAGGCTTGTATTCTCCGGTTTTCAGGTACTGATAGAATATATCGTTCCGGTTATTTGCTGCAATAAAGCGTTCCACAGGAAGTCCCATTCGCTTGCCAAACAGTCCGGCCGTAATATTTCCGAAGTTTCCGCTCGGCACACAAATTACCAGCTTGTCTGCCTTGCCCAGCTTCTTCATTTGTGCATAGGCATAGAAATAATAGAAAGCCTGCGGAAGGAAACGAGCTACGTTGATGGAATTTGCAGAAGTAAGCTGCATGTGCTCATTCAGTTCCTTGTCCATGAAAGCATTCTTCACCAGCGCCTGACAGTCGTCGAACGTACCGTCTACTTCGATGGCCGTAATGTTCTGTCCGAGCGTAGTAAACTGTTTTTCCTGAATCTCACTCACCTTTCCTTTGGGATAAAGCACATATACATGAATACCTTCCACACCCAGAAAACCGTTTGCTACGGCACTGCCCGTATCACCGGAAGTCGCTACCAGCACATTGACCTGCTTCTTGCCTTCCTTACGGATAAAGTATCCCAGCAAGCGTGCCATAAAACGTCCGCCCACATCCTTGAAAGCCAGCGTAGGACCGTGGAACAGTTCCAGCGAATAGATATTATCCTTCACCTTTACTACCGGAGTATCGAAATTCAGTGTATCGTATACGATATGTTTCAGCGTATCAGCAGGGATGTCTTCTCCAAAGAAAGCATCCGCTACACGGTATGCAATCTCCTGAAACGACAGGTTCTCTATCTCATCGTAAAAAGACTTGGGCAAGGTTTTGATGGAACGAGGCATGTACAAACCCTTGTCGCCAGCCAGTCCACGAACTACGGCTTCTTCCAGTGTCGCATCGGAAGCCTTTTTATTGGTGCTGTAATATTTCATAACGTTCTATTGTATTTTCATAAACTCATTCATAAACTCGTCTTTCTCCATTGTACCGTATGCTCCTTCGCGACAGGCTATTTCGTCATAACACTGCACGCTATCGGGTTCTATGCCCGGATAATAAATCAGGAAAGGTATCGGTTCGGCTGTATGGGTGCGCAATTCGCACGGCGTAGGATGGTCGGGCAATACGGCAATGGCTACCGGTTCATCCCAATTTTTCACTTCTTCGTAAATCGGTCCCAGTGCACGACTGTCCAGATATTCGATGGTCTTCAACTTCAGGTCTACGTCTCCTTCGTGCCCCGCCTCATCGCTTGCCTCAATGTGGAGGTAAACAAAATCATCGGTTTTCAAGGCATCGATGGCTGCCTGAGCCTTTCCTTCGTAATTCGTTGTATAGAGTCCGGTAGCTCCTTCCACATCGATGCAGCGCAATCCGGCATAGTGTCCGATTCCCCGAATCAGGTCGACAGCCGTAATAACTGAACCTTTGTGGATAGAAGGATATTTTTGTGACAGCGGTTCCATCTGCGGGCGATAACCGGGACTCCAAGGCCAGATACTGTTGGCTGGGTCTTTTCCCTCTGCTACCCGCTTTAAGTTGACCGGATGAGTGGCAAGCAATTCCTGCGACTTCAGAATCAAAGCATTCAGTAAATCGGCGGTTTCCTGCGCCTCGGGACGCAATGCCTTGATCAGATTCGGTCGGAAAGGTTTCAGCGGAACATCATGGGGTGGTACACATGCCAGATGTTTGTCTCCCCCTTTCACCACCAGCAGGTGACGATACTGCACTCCGGTATAGAAATGAATACGGTCTGTTCCTAATTTTTCATCCAGAAACTTGATCAACTGATCGGCCTCTTCAGTGGTAATATGACCAGCCGAATGATTTTTGAGGATATCTCCTTCCACACAAATCAGGTTGCATCGCATAGCCATATCCCCCGGTTCCAGTTCCACACCGATACTCGCCGCTTCCAGCACGCCTCTTCCTTCGTACACCAACGGGAGGTTGTAACCCATAACCGACATATTCGCCACTTCACTTCCCGGATGAAATCCGTCGGCAACCGTTTTCAGCATTCCCGTACGTCCCATTCGGGCCAGCTTGTCCATGTAGGGAGTATTTGCATATTGCAGCAATGTCTTGTTTCCGAGTGACGGTACAGGCCAGTCTGCCATACCGTCGCCTAAAATAATGATGTGCTTCATAAGCCTAAATGTTTGCGATACTCATAATATCGGCAAAGACACCGGCAGCGGTTACGCTTGCACCGGCACCGTATCCTTGAATGAGCATCGGGTACTCGTTATATCGTTCAGTCGTAAGCAAAATAATGTTGTTGCTGCCTTCCAGGGTATAGAACGGATGATTTCTGCCCACTTCCTGCAAGGCAACGACTCCATGTCCGTTTTCCAATGTGGCAACAAAGCGCCAGTGCTTTCCTTCTTTTTCAAGTACCTTACGGCGAGCCTCAAATTCCTCGTCGAGCGAAGGTATCTTCTTCCAGAAGTCTTCCAGCGATCCCTTAAAGAAGTCATCCGGTATGAACAGATGTTTCTCTACATCTTCCTGATCCAGCCGGTAACCTGCCTCACGAGCCAGAATGACAAGCTTGCGGATTACATCCTTTCCGCTCAGGTCGATACGTGGATCGGGTTCGGAATATCCTTCTTCTTTCGCTTTATGAATTGTTTCACTCAAAGGAACATCGGCGCTGAGAGTATTGAAAATATAATTTAATGTTCCGCTCAACACTGCCTCAATCTTCACAATCTTGTCGCCACTGTTTATCAAATCATTGATCGTATTAATCACCGGCAGTCCGGCACCAACGTTAGTTTCGAACAGGAACTTCACACCACGCTGACGGGCAATGCGTTTCAATTCGGCATAGTTTTCGTATTCTGACGATGCAGCTATCTTGTTGGCTGCCACAACCGAAATGTTATGGCTCAAGAATTCTTTATACAACCCGGCAATTTCCGGGCTGGCTGTACAGTCCACGAATACGGAGTTGAAAATATTCATTCCTACAATCTCATCCTGAAGTACTTGAGGTGACGAAGGAATGCCTTTTTCTTCCAACTCCTGACGGTAGTTAGCCAAATCAATTCCACGTCGTGTAAACAAAGCTTTATGTCCGTTGGCAATACCTACTACATTCAACATCAGTCCACGTTCACGCTTCAAACGTTCCTGCTGACTGCTGATTTGTTCAATCAGGCTGTGCCCTACTGTTCCGATACCGCAGATGAAAAGATTCAATACCTGATATTCCGACAGGAAGAAAGAATCGTGGATGACATTCAACGTCTTGCGTAAAGAAACTCCGTCTACAACAAACGAGATGTTGGTTTCGGACGCACCTTGTGCACAAGCTATCACATTGATACCGTTACGTCCCAGTGTACCGAACAATTTTCCGGCAATACCCGGTGTGTGTTTCATGTTCTCTCCTACGATAGCCACGGTAGCCAGTCCACTTTCAGCCTTCATCGGACTGATTTCTCCCATTTCTATTTCTTTGGCAAACTCTTCGTTCAGTACTTCGCAAGCCAGCGGAGCATCTACCGTCCGCACACCGATAGAAGTAGAGTTTTCCGAAGATGCCTGAGAAACCAGGAACACGCTGATACCATTCTCTGCCAGTGTCTTGAAGATTCGGTAATTTACACCGATTACTCCCACCATACCCAATCCGGTCATGGTTATCAGACACGTATCATTGATGGAAGAAATACCCTTAATCGCCTTAGAAGAATGATCGGCTTCCTGCTTCACGATTGTTCCCGGAGCTTCCGGATTGAACGTATTCTTTATCAGAATAGGAATATTCTTATGACAAACCGGATAGATAGTAGGCGGATAAACCACCTTTGCACCGAAGTTACACAACTCCATTGCCTCTACATAGCTCAATTCCTTAATAGGGTAAGCTGTACTGATAACGCGGGGATCGGCAGTCATAAAGCCATCTACATCGGTCCATATCTCCAGCACACTGGCATCGAGTGCTGCTGCCAGAATAGAAGCGGTATAGTCCGATCCGCCACGACCGAGGTTTGTCACTTCTCCTGTATTCTTGTCGGTTGAAATGAATCCCGGAACCAATGAAATTTGAGGTATATCGTGAAAGGTTTCACGCACCAGACGAGTCGTCAGTTCCGAGTCGAGTATATGCTTATTATGTTTTTTCTCGGTCTTGATGAACAGACGTGAATCGAACCATTGCGCCCCTTCTATCAAAGTAGCGACAATGATAGACGAAAGACGTTCCCCGTAACTTACAATGGTAGCCGAAGTCTTCGGCGACAAATCACGTATCAGATAGATACCCTGAAAAATGTCTTTCAGTTCACTCAGCAGTTCGTTCACGCAATCCAGCAGCAGTTCCCGTTTCTGTCCTGCCGGAATGACGGTGTAAACCATTTCGATATGACGGTTCACAATCTCCTTCATTTCCTTTTCGTAACCAGAATCTCCGTTGGCCGCCATCGTAGAAGTCTTGATTAACTTGTCGGTTATGCCGCCCAATGCTGAAACGACTACTATCACTTTATCATCTACTGCTTCGACGATCTTCTTTACATTCAACATACTGTTGACAGAACCTACTGATGTTCCACCGAATTTTAATACTTTCATGTACTTATACTTTTATACAAGAACATTTATCACAGGAAAAATGCACTTGTCAGATAAAACAAAATAAATAATTGATTAAAATAAAAATGAAGTGCCTGAGTCCACAGGCGTGTAACACGTAGAAACACCTAATATACAATCTCTTACCCCCGAGGGGTCATCCCGGTAACAGATGTGAATGTAGCAGTGTGCCCCATTCCGGTCATCATTGTGATATGAAGAGAGTATTTGTTCATGTATTATTGTTTTGTCGTTGGCAAATATAGTAACATTTTTCTATAATCAAACATCTTTCAATCTATTTTTATAGACAAAAGCAGAAAATGCAGAACAAAACGATTATTCTACCTTATAAACAACTCCTTATTATTATGATTGCCATTCTACCGATTGTATTCTTTCTCCATCTTTGCCACATCGCGAAACAGCAATAAAATCCGGCAATCGGAAAACAAGCAAACATATAATTATCAGCAAACTATTGCAGAAAAATAAAAAATCATGTATTTTTGTTCACATTAATTTAGCATAAGTCTAACCCGATAAACTTTTAAAATTTTAATATGGCAGACTCAAAGACAATTCTTAGCGGAGCTGAAGAGAAAATGGATATGGCAATTATGTATCTGGAAGATGCACTGGCACACATCCGTGCCGGAAAAGCCGATGTACGCTTGCTGGACGGTATCCGTGTAGACTCTTACGGAAGTATGGTTCCTATTAATAATGTAGCAGCCGTAACGACTCCCGATGCACGCAGCATCGCAATCAAACCGTGGGATAAAAGTATGTTCCGCGTCATTGAAAAGGCAATCATCGACTCCGAGCTGGGTATTATGCCCGAAAACAACGGAGAGATTATCCGTATAGGTATTCCTCCTTTGACAGAGGAACGCCGTAAACAGCTGGCAAAGCAGTGTAAGGGCGAAGGTGAAACAGCCAAGGTAAGTGTCCGCAATGCACGCCGTGATGCAATTGATGCACTGAAAAAAGCAGTAAAAGACGGTATGCCCGAAGATGAACAGAAAAATTCTGAAGCAAAATTACAGAAGGCTCACGACAAGTATATCAAACAAATAGATGAAATGCTTGCCGCCAAAGACAAAGAAATCATGACTGTTTAATACTCATAAAGGATGAAGAATGAAGTATACACGACGTGCTGATAACACAGACGCGTCGCCTTCTCTTCATCCTTTATTTTTCACCTTATAAAAATTTGGAAAAAGGCTTAGTCATAAAAAATACAGGAAGCTGGTATCTGGTCAAGACTGATGATAACCGGCAAGTGGAATGTAAAATAAAAGGTAACTTCCGTCTGAAAGGAATCCGCAGTACAAACCCTATCGCCGTAGGCGACCGGGTACAAATTTCCATTAACTCTGAGGGTACGGCTTTCATTACCGAAATAGAGGACCGAAAGAATTATATCATCCGCCGTGCCTCTAATTTATCTAAACAATCGCATATCATTGCCGCCAATCTGGACCAGTGCATGCTGGTGGTGACCGTCAATTATCCGGAAACATCGACGACTTTCATTGACCGTTTCCTCGCATCGGCAGAGGCTTATCGTGTTCCGGTCTGTCTGGTATTCAACAAAACCGACCGCTATTCGGAAGAAGAGCTTCATTATCTGGACGGATTGATCCATCTGTATAGCCATATCGGATATCCATGTTTCAAGATTTCTGCCTTGAATGAAACCGGACTCGATGAAATTAAACAAGCTTTAGAGGGTAAAGTTACTTTATTTTCCGGCCATTCGGGGGTAGGTAAGTCGACCTTAATCAATGCAATTCTGCCCGAACAGCACCTAAAAACGGGAGAAATATCGACCGTACATAACAAAGGTATGCACACGACTACTTTTTCCGAAATGTTTTCTGTAGGTGAGAACGGATATATCATTGATACACCGGGAATCAAGGGATTTGGTACATTTGATATGGAAGACGAAGAGGTTGGACATTATTTCAAAGAAATTTTTGAATTTTCCGCTCAATGCAAATACGGCAACTGTACACATCGCCACGAACCGGGATGTGCCGTACGCGAAGCCGTAGAGAAACATTACATCAGTGAATCACGTTATGCCTCCTACTTAAATATGTTAGAAGACAAGGAAGAAGGCAAATATCGCTCAGCTTATTAACCATTAAACTCTAACAAACATGAAAAAATACACTTTTTGTATGTTGTTTGCCGCATTAACATGTTTGACAACGACAAACGCCTATGCAAAGAAAAACTCAAATCCTACTCCCGAAGAGAAAGGGCTTGCACTCATAAACAGGGAAAGTGCTGAAGCTTTCATCAGCTTTTTGGCATCCGACGAATTGAAAGGACGAGAAGCAGGCACCGAGGAAGGTCGAATAGCCGGCAATTACATTGCATCTCTACTGCAACAATGGGGAGTATCTCCTTTATTCGACAGCTACTTCCAGCCTTTCGAGGCCTATCGCGTAGAACGTCAGAAACAAGGAAGATTACAGGTACATCCCGACTCTATTCAAATTATCAAGCAAGGAGTTCACCAAAAATACAACATGCGTAATGTCCTTGCCAAAATAGAAGGCAAGAACAAGAACGAATTTGTCATCATCGGTGCACATTACGACCATATCGGCTATGATCCGATGCTGGACGGCGACCAGATTTATAACGGCGCCGACGACAATGCTTCCGGAGTTTCAGCTGTATTGCAGATTGTACGTTCTTTCCTCGCCTCAGGACAGCAACCGGAACGTACCATTATCTTTGCTTTCTGGGATGGTGAAGAGAAAGGACTCCTCGGCTCAAAATACTTTGCACAGACTTTTCCGCAAATCAATCAGGTGAAAGGATATCTCAACTTCGATATGATAGGAAGAAACAACGACGAGTCACGTCCTTGGCATGTAGTGTATTTCTTCACTAAAAGCAAACCGACCTTTGGAGAATGGTTGAAGAAAGATATCGCACAATATAAGTTGAATTTACAACCAGACTACCGTGCCTGGGATAATCCGGTAGGTGGAAGTGACAATGGAACATTTGCCAAGCTGGGCATTCCCATCATGTGGTACCATACCGACTGGCATCCTGATTACCATCTCCCGGGCGACGAAGCTCCCAAAATCAACTGGGATAAACTGGTGGAAATAACCAAAACATCCTTCCTCGGATTATGGAAAATGGCAAACATTCCTTTCTGATAACACAAAAAGTATAACATCCTTACAAAACCTGAAAGGACTGATTGTGATTTATCACAAGAAATACATCACATAGATCGTATCAGATCAATCACATCAAAGCCTACTTAGACAATTTCCTTTTGAGAAATGTCTAAGCAGGCTTCGTGCGTTAATCCCTATCTCTGCCGAAACGATATATACCCATTTGCAAAATTTTGTAAAAAAAGTATTCTTCTTTTAAACATTAGGTTAAGTTTATTATCAAACATAAACAAATACTATTTCTTACCTTAAATTCAGACCCTATAAAGCACATGGATAAACGAGTTAAATGGGGAATTATCATATTGGTAGGAGCCGGATTAATCGGCTTGGGAATCCATAATTTCACCCCGAAAGAAAATGAAGAACTAAATGAAGCCAACCAGCAAATACCAACCGACAAGAAAAAAAGTTTGAACGTAAATGCACAGGTTATCAAGCCTCATCTGTTGACCGACCAGCTCTTTGTCAGCGGCAAGCTGATGCCTGACGAAGAGGTAGACTTGTCTTTTGAGACTTCCGGAAAAATCATCGACATCAACTTTACCGAAGGCAGTTTCGTTTCCAAAGGACAGTTACTGGCAAAGGTCAACGACAGACAGCTACAGGCACAATTGGATCGTTTAAAAGCCCAGATGCCTCTTGCTGAAGACCGTGTATTCCGACAGAATGCCTTGCTGCAGCGTGATGCGGTCAGTAAAGAAGCATACGAACAAGTCAAGACTGAACTTGCGACCCTTCATGCCGATATTGAAAACGTAAAAGCCAATATCGACATGACCGAGCTACGTGCTCCTTTCGACGGTATCATTGGTCTGCGCCAAGTCAGTACAGGAGCCTACGCCTCCCCTACCACCGTTATTGCTAAATTAACCAAAATCACTCCGCTGAAAGTAGAATTTGCCGTGCCCGAGCGTTATGCCAGACAAATCAGAAAAGGGACCAAACTCTCTTTTAAGATAGAAGGCAGACTCGATGCTTTTGATGCTCAGGTATACGCAACCGAATCGAGTATAGACCCAGAAACTCACACACTGACAGTACGAGCTCTGTATCCCAACACCAACGGCGAACTGCTTCCCGGACGTTACGCCGACATCACCCTGAAACAGAATGAAATCAAAGATGCCATAGCCATTCCCTCGGAAGCCATTGTGCCCGAAATGGGAAAAAACAAAGTATTTGTATACCGTTCCGGTCTTGCCTATCCTGTGGACGTAGAAATCGGACTTCGCACAGAGTCGGAAGTACAGATCGTACGCGGACTGGCTGCCGGAGATACCATTCTTACCTCAGGAACCTTGCAACTTCGTACCGGTATGTCTGTTATTCTTGACCATATTAACTAATACCTGCTTGCCTTATGAACATATCCGAACTTAGTATCCGCAGGCCGGTATTGGCAACCGTACTCACCATCATCATCCTTCTTTTCGGATTGATTGGCTACACTACGTTGGGAGTACGTGAATACCCCTCGGTAGATAACCCTATCATCTCCGTAACTTGTAGTTACTCTGGCGCAAATGCCGACATTATCGAGAGTCAGATCACCGAACCGCTGGAACAGAACATCAACGGTATTCCCGGCATACGCTCGCTTTCGAGTGTAAGCCAGCAGGGACAATGCCGCATCACCGTAGAATTTGAATTGTCTGTCGATCTGGAAACAGCAGCCAACGACGTACGCGACAAGGTTTCACGTGCACAGCGCTACCTGCCCGACGACTGCGACCCGCCTACGGTTTCGAAAGCCGATGCCGATGCCAGCCCGATTCTGATGGTTGCCATCCAGAGCAATACCCGTTCGCTGCTTGAACTGAGCGAAATAGCCGACCTGACCGTCAAAGAACAATTACAGACCATATCCGATGTCAGCAGCGTATCCATCTGGGGAGAAAAACGTTACTCCATGCGTCTGTGGCTCGATCCCACCAAAATGGCCGGTTACGGAATCACTCCCATCGACATCAAGAAGGCCATGGATAACGAAAACGTGGAACTGCCTTCCGGTAGTATAGAAGGTAATACCATGGAACTCACCCTGCGTACCATGGGACAGATGCACACCGCCGACGAATTCAACAACGTAGTCATAAAAGAAGTCGACGGACAGGTAATCCGCCTGAGCGATATCGGTTATGCCGAACTGGGAGCAGCCGACCTGAAGAGCTACATGAAAATGAACGGCGTTCCCATGGTAGGTGTGGTAGTGATTCCACAACCGGGAGCCAACCACATCGAAATAGCCGATGCCGTATACGAACGCATGGAGCAGATGAAAAAAGACTTGCCTGAAGATGTAAGCTTCTCTTACGGATTCGACAACACAAAATTCATCCGCGCCTCCATAGCCGAAGTAGAAAGTACTGTATACGAAGCCTTCATTCTCGTAATTATCATCATCTTCCTCTTCCTGCGCGACTGGCGTGTAACGTTGATTCCCTGTATCGTAATTCCGGTATCACTCATCGGTGCCTTCTTCGTGATGTATGTAGCAGGCTTTTCCATCAACGTACTGACCATGCTTGCCGTCGTCCTTTCGGTAGGACTGGTAGTGGATGATGCCATCGTAATGACGGAAAATATCTACATCCGTATCGAAAAAGGCATGAAACCATTCGAAGCAGGTATAGAAGGAGCCAAAGAAATATTCTTTGCCGTTATTTCTACCACCATCACTTTGGTAGCGGTATTCCTTCCCATCGTCTTTATGGAAGGAACCAGCGGACGACTCTTCCGGGAGTTCAGCTTCGTAGTTGCCGGTTCAGTGCTCATCTCTGCCTTTGCAGCCCTGACCTTCACTCCGATGCTTGCCACCAAGATGCTGGTCCGCCGTGAAAAGCAAAGCTGGTTTTACCGGAAAACAGAACCGTTTTTCGAAGGGATGAACCGACTTTACAGCCGGGCACTCAACGCCTTTCTGAAGAAACGCTTCATCGCCATTCCGTTTGCCATCATCACACTGATACTCATTGGTATATTGTGGAATGTGATACCGGCTGAAATGGCACCGCTGGAAGACCGATCCAAGATTACAATCAACACCAAGGCTGCCGAAGGTGCCAGTTATGAATACATACGCGACTACACGGAAGACATCAACGACCTGGTAGATTCCATCGTGCCCGATGCAGAAGCAGTGACTGCCCGTGTGTCGAGCGGTAGCGGAAACATCCAGATAACGTTGAAAAACATCAAGGACCGCAATTACTCCCAGATGGAGGTAGCCGAAAAAATATCGCAGGCTATCAAGAGCAAGACCAAGGCAAGAGCTTTCGTACAGCAGCAGTCTTCGTTCGGCGGAAGAAAGAGTAGCATGCCCGTACAGTATGTATTGCAGGCAACCAGCATCGAAAAGTTGGAAAAAGTATTGCCCCAATTCCTGAACAAGGTGTACGATAATCCGACCTTTCAGATGGCGGACGTGGACTTGAAGTTCAGTAGTCCCGAAGTACGTGTCAACATCAACCGCGACAAGGCAGCCACCATGGGAGTCAGCGTGCGCGATGTTGCCGAAACTCTCCAGTACGGACTGAGCGGCCAACGTATGGGATATTTTTACATGAACGGCAAACAGTATGAGATTCTGGGACAGATCAACCGCCAGCAACGAAATCAGCCGGCAAACATCAAGTCGATTTATATCCGGAACGAGGACGGAGAAATGATCCAGCTCGACAACCTGGTAGAGTTTGTTGAGTCCATCGCACCCCCCAAGCTGTATCATTACAACCGATTCATCTCGGCTACAATTTCTGCCGGACTTGCCGAAGGAAAGACCATCGGACAAGGACTGGAGGAAATGGACAAGATTGCCGCCGAAACACTTGACGAAACTTTCCGTACAGCCCTCTCGGGCGACTCGAAAGACTATCGTGAAAGTTCGTCCAGCCTGATGTTCGCTTTCATCCTTGCCCTCGTGCTGATTTATCTTATCTTAGCAGCCCAGTTCGAGAGCTTCAAAGATCCGTTCATCATCATGCTGACCGTACCGCTCGCCATTGCCGGCGCCCTGATATTCATGTACTTTGGCAACATCACCATGAATATCTTCAGTCAGATAGGTATCATCATGCTTATCGGACTGGTAGCCAAGAACGGTATCTTGATCGTAGAGTTTGCCAACCAAAAACAGGAGGCAGGAGAAGACAAGATGCTTGCCATCCGCGATGCAGCTCTGCAACGTCTGCGTCCGATCCTGATGACGAGCGCCTCGACTGTTCTCGGTCTGATTCCGCTTGCCTTTGCTACGGGCGAAGGAGCCAACCAGCGTATCGCCATGGGAACAGCCGTTGTGGGAGGAATGTTGATCTCTACCTTCCTCACGATGTTCATCGTGCCTGCCATTTATACTTACATTTCTACTAACCGAATCAAGAAGGAGAAACAAGCATGAAATATTTTGCCTACATCCTATTAGCCTTGTGTACTGCAATACTTCCTGTACATGCACAATATGAATACACGCTGAAACAATGTCTGGAAGAAGGATTGCAAAACAATTATTCGCTCCGTATTTCACGCAACGAAGAGCAGATCAGCAAGAATAACGCCACACTGGGAAATGCCGGTTATCTTCCCACGGTAGACCTGACCGCCGGTTACAACGGCAGCCAGAGCAGCAGTAACTCTACACAGCGAAGTGATGGAAGTGTCAGCAAGGAACGAAACGTGTTCGATCATACCCTCGATGCGGGAGTTGACCTGAACTGGACCATCTTCGACGGTTTCAATATCAGTACGACGTACAAGGAACTGAAAGAACTGGAACGTCAGGGAGCTACCAATACCCGCATTGCCATAGAGGATTTCATCGCCAGCCTGACGGCCGAATACTACAATTATATCCAGCAGGAAATTCGTCTGAAGAACTTCCGCTATGCCGTTTCGCTTTCGAAGGAACGTCTCCGCATCGTAGAAGAGCGGTACCATATCGGAAATTTCTCACGACTGGATTATCAGCAGGCGAAAGTGGACTTCAATGCCGACAGTGCCCAGTACATGAAACAGCAGGAACTGGTGCATACCTCCCGCATCAACCTGAATGAACTGATGGCAAACAAGGATGTAGACCGCCCTATCAAAGTAAAAGATTCCATTATCGAGCTGAAGCATTCTCTGAATTTCCAGGAGCTGTGGGAAGCGACCTTGAATACGAATGCCAGTTTGCTGAAAGCCGACCAGAACTCAACCTTGGCACAACTGGATTACAAAAAGGTGCTTTCACGCAATTATCCGTACCTGAAGCTGAACGCCGGATATGGCTATACCCTGAACAAATATGATATCAACTCAATCAAGCAGCGAAGCAACTGGGGATTTAATGGTGGATTGACCATCGGATTCAATATCTTCGACGGCAACCGCAAACGGGAAAAGCGAAATGCCAGTCTTGCCATTCGCAATGCACAGCTGGAACGCGAGCAACTGGAACAAAGTCTACGTGCCGACCTCAGCAACTTGTGGCAGGCTTACCGCAACAACATCCGGCTGCTGAATCTGGAACGTCAGAACTTGATTGCCGCGAAAGAAAACCATGAGATTGCCAAAGAGCGCTACCTGCTGGGCGACTTGTCGGGTATTGAGATGCGTGAAGCACAGAAAAGCCTGCTCGATGCCGAAGAGCGCATTCTTTCGGCCGAATACGATACAAAGATGTGCGAGATATCATTGTTGCAGATTAGTGGAAAAGTCACTTTATACCTGAAATAAAACGAAACGGTCTGTCCGCAGGTTTATTTTATTTTTTGTACAAATAATTTTTTCTTTTGTACAAAAAATAAAAAAACGTCTCGATGTTTTTGGCAAAATACCCGCATAATTTTCCAAAACACCGAGACGTTTTTCTGTATATATCAACAAGATACACAAAAAAGAGTTATACATTCAGAATAAATGTTATCTTTGCACCCTATATAATATGTGAAGCAAATACATCGAGATGGGATTGTTTATCAGAAAAAGCATTGAAATGCTGCAAGCAGAGGCACAGCAGTCGGGCAGCAAGACACTGAAACGGGTGCTGGGACCAGTCAGTCTGGTGGCACTAGGCGTAGGTGTCATCATCGGAGCCGGACTGTTCTCCATTACGGGAACCGTCGCGTCGGAGTATACGGGGCCGGCCATTACCCTGTCCTTTATAGTCGCAGCTATCGGATGTTGCTTTGCCGGACTATGCTACGCCGAATTTGCTTCCATGATTCCTGTAGCAGGAAGCGCGTATACATACTCGTATGCCACTATGGGCGAGCTGATTGCCTGGATTATCGGCTGGGATTTGGTTCTGGAATATACCGTCGCGGCAACTACCGTAAGCATCAGCTGGAGCCGTTATCTGGTAGTGTTCCTGCAAGGCATTGGCATCGAGCTGCCTCATGCGTTCAGTGCCTGTCCGTGGGATGGGGGCATTGTCAATATCCCCGCCATGCTGATTGTTGTCCTTATGAGCCTGATACTGATGCGAGGTACCGCAGGCAGCTCTTTCTTTAACGGCCTGATTGTTTTCCTGAAAATCGGTGTCATCCTGATTTTCGTCTTTTTGGGATGGAAATTCATACAGGCAGACAACTATGTGCCTTACATTCCCGAAAACACCGGAAAGCTGGGTGAGTTCGGCATTTCAGGTATCCTACGTGGAGCCGCCATCGTATTTTTTGCTTTTCTGGGATTCGATGCAGTCAGTACGGCTGCCCAGGAAACGCGAAATCCGCAGCGGAACATGCCTATTGGTATACTTGTTTCCCTGCTGGTCTGCACCATTTTGTACATTCTGTTCGCACACGTCATGACGGGTGTGGCACACTATACCGAATTCGAAGGACAGGAAGGTATTGCTCCCGTAGCCGTAGCTATCGAACACATGGGATATGCGAACAGCGCCGGAGTCATCGAACCAGTCTACCCGTGGCTGAACAAAGCCATCATCCTTGCAATCCTGTTCGGATATTGCTCGGTCATCATGGTGACATTACTCGGCCAGAGTCGTGTATTCCTCAGCATGAGCCACGACGGACTGCTGCCTCCATTCTTTTCACGCATCAACGAACGATTCCGTACACCGGTACACAGCAACTGCCTGTTCATGATTGTCGTGAGTCTGCTGGCAGGATTTGTTCCGGCACAAGTAGCTGGCGAAATGACCAGTATCGGAACCTTGCTTGCCTTTACACTGGTATGTGCGGCTGTACTCATCGTGCGCAAGACCATGCCCAACGTTCACCGTACGTTCAAGACACCGTTTGTGCCTTTTGTACCTATTATGGGTATCCTGACTTGCCTGTGCATGATGTGTTTCCTGCCTGCTGATACGTGGATACGACTGGTATTATGGATGCTCATCGGTCTGGATGTTTATGCTTCGTATGGAAGAAAACACAGCAAGCTGGAACCGGGACAAGCGCACCGCAAAGGCGACATCGTACTGAATATTTTAGGACTTGCCCTATCTGTATTGTGCATCATCACCGGATTATGGCACCAGCAAACCGTAGGCTGGGATGCTGACAGGACCTTACTGATCATTTCCTTCGTATTTGCATTTACCCATTGCGCATACTATATGCTGCGCATCTGGAAGCAGTCGAAAGAAATAAAACCACTTACTTAAGGTCAACTTCTGCATAAAAGAAGCTACAAACAATGTTGAAGAACAGAAAAAACGAAGATTGAACTACTGACGTTTAGAGAAAAAGTTGTTATTTTACAAAGATTTAGAGAGTATGGACAAAAATATATTACTGACGGCCATCCGTGCGTCTTTAGAAGCCGGAGCCGAAATCATGAACGTATATACCGATCCCAACGCGGATTTTGAGATAGAGAAGAAAGCAGACAACTCACCACTGACCATTGCCGACCGCAAGTCGCACAAGGTCATCGCAGCCAGTCTGGCTTCAACTCCTTATCCTGTTCTCAGTGAAGAAGGAAAGAAAATCCCGGTTGAAGAACGGCAGAAATGGAACGAGCTCTGGATTGTCGATCCATTGGATGGAACCAAGGAATTCATCAAGCGCAACGGAGAATTTACCGTCAACATTGCTTATGTAAAGAACGGCAGACCGGAAGCGGGGGTAATCTATATTCCCGTAAAGGAAGAATTGTATTTTGCCGACTGCCAGTATGGTGCTTATAAGATAGAGCATATCACCCAACTGGCTGCCGATGAAACAGTAGATAGCCTCATCGAGAAGGCACATCGTCTGCCCTATCAGGAACAAACTCCGCGCAACAATTTCATCGTCGTAGCATCCCGCTCCCACCTGACACCGGAAACGGAAGCCTATATCGAGAAAATGAAACAAGAGCATCAGCACGTAGAAACAGTCTCGAAAGGCAGTTCGCTCAAGTTGTGCCTCATAGCAGAAGGAAAAGCAGATGTGTATCCACGCTTTGCACCGACGATGGAGTGGGATACGGCTGCCGGTCATGCCATTATCCGTGCTATGGGAAAAGAAGTATACCAGGCTGGTACTCAAGAGCCTCTGCAATATAATAAAGAAGACTTGTTGAATCCGTGGTTCATAGCCGAATAAGCCATTTATGACAGTAGAAGTGATTATTGTACTCATGGCGCTTGTCGGAATGCTGGCTGCGCTGATTATGGATAAGATGCGTCCGGGAATGATTCTGTTCTCGGTCGTCGTCCTGTTTCTCTGTACCGGAATCCTTACCCCAAAAGAAATGCTGGAAGGTTTTAGCAACAAGGGAATGATAACCGTTGCCATGTTGTTTCTGGTCAGCGAAGGAATCCGACAGAGCGGAGCTTTGACGCAAGTCATCAAGAAATTGCTGCCACAAACCAAGACTACGGTATTCAAGGCACAGGTGCGCATGCTGCCTACCATTGCCTTTATATCGGCCTTTCTAAACAATACGCCGGTTGTCGTTATCTTTGCTCCTATCATCAAGCGATGGGCAAACTATGTAAAATTACCTGCCACTTACTTCCTTATCCCATTGTCGTACGTAACGATTCTGGGAGGTATCTGTACCTTGATAGGAACGTCCACCAACCTGGTAGTACACAGCATGATACAAGATGCCGGAATGAAAGGATTCAGCATGTTCGAACTGGGAAAGGTAGGTATTTTCATTGCCATTGCAGGCATCATTTACCTGTTTTTATTTTCCAGCAAGTTGTTGCCTGCCGATCGTCCAGATAATCTCTCGGCCGAAGAAGAAGAGAGCAACTCTTCGCTTCATCCGGTAGAAGCCGTCCTCGGCGCACGTTTCCCGGGTATCAACAAACGGGTGAGTGAATTCAACTTCAAACGTCACTACGGTGCCGAAGTAAAAGAAATCCGGCGCGGTGGTAACACGTACAAAAACTTGAGCGAAATCAGCTTCCGCGAGGGTGATACGCTGATCTTGCTTGCCGACGACAGCTTCATCAAGACCTGGGGAGAATCGTCGGTCTTCATCATGCTTGCCAATGGCAAAGACTATGAGCCTGCCGGCAAGAAAAAGCGCTGGTTCGCATTGTTCCTGCTGCTTTTCATGATTATCGGGGCCACAGTCGGTGAACTGCCGGGCATACAGAAACTGTTGCCTGAAGGCATCAAGCTGGATATGTTCTTCTTTGTATCCATCACGACGGTTATCATGGCATGGACCAAGATATTTCCTCCCCGGAAGTATACCAAATATATTTCATGGGATATCCTGATTACCATCGCCTGTGCTTTCGCTATCAGCAAAGCCATGGAAAATTCCGGAGTAGCCGACCTGCTGGCGGGTTACATCATCGAGTTGAGCCGCAGTCACGGTCCGTATATCCTGCTGGCTGTATTGTTTATCATCACCAATATCTTTACGGAACTGATCACCAATAATGCCGCAGCCGCTCTCTCCTTCCCGCTTGCACTCTCGCTGTCGCAGCAACTGGGAGTGAACCCCATGCCGTTCTTTGTGGTAATCTGCATGGCGGCTTCTGCCAGTTTCTCTACCCCGATAGGCTATCAGACCAACCTGATTGTGCAAGGTATCGGAAACTATAAGTTTACCGACTTCGTACGAATCGGATTACCGCTGAACATTATTACTTTTTTGATTTCAATATTTGTCATACCTCAGATATGGCCTTTTTAATTAACTAACAACGATATGGAAGAAACCAAACATATTTACCCGATATTCGACCGCATGCTGACTCGTGCAGACAAGGAGGAATTGTTGAAGCAACACAGCGTCATGATCTGGTTTACCGGACTGAGTGGTTCAGGTAAGAGTACCATTGCCATTGCTCTGGAGCGGGAACTGCAAAAGCGAGGGCTGCTCTGCCGCATACTCGACGGTGACAACATTCGCAGCGGTATCAACAATAACCTGGGATTCTCGGCCGAAGACCGTGTGGAAAATATCCGCCGCATTGCAGAAATAGGCAAGTTATTCGTCGACACAGGTATCATTACCCTTGCAGCCTTTATCAGTCCGAACAACGATATCCGCGAAATGGCCGCAAACATCATCGGTAAGGAAGATTTTATGGAAATCTATGTCAGTACCCCGATAGAAGAATGCGAACGCCGCGACGTAAAAGGCTTGTATGCCAAGGCACGTAAAGGAGAAATCAAGAACTTCACCGGTATATCGGCCCCCTTCGAGGCACCGGAACATCCTGCTCTGTCGCTGGATACTTCGAAGCTTTCGGTAGAAGAATCGGTCAATAAACTATTGGACTTAATCTTACCCAGAGTAAAACGATAAGCGGAAACCATGCTGCCACTTTAACACAAGGAATCACTTGTTTATGAAATAATATGAGTAATTTTGCGCAAGTTTTTGGGATTCATGCTATTTTATATCCATTCGTTCCGTATACCGACAGCTTATAAAACAAGTAACCAGCAACAGTCTGTGTAACCCTAATAAAAAACATTCATAATTCAGATATGAAAGAAGAATATAAATTAAGTCACCTGAAAGAACTCGAAGCCGAGTCTATTCATATTATCCGTGAGGTGGCTTCCGAATTTGAGAATCCGGTCATGCTGTACAGCATCGGAAAAGACTCTTCAGTAATGGTACGCCTTGCCGAAAAGGCCTTTGCTCCAGGCAAAGTTCCATTTCCTTTGATGCACATCGACTCTAAATGGAAATTCAAGGAAATGATTCAGTTCCGCGACGAATATGCCAAGAAATATGGCTGGAACCTGATAGTAGAAAGCAACATGGAAGCTTTCCGTGCCGGTGTAGGTCCTTTTACTCATGGAAGTAAAGTACACACCGACCTGATGAAGACACAGGCTCTGCTGCATGCACTCGACAAATATAAGTTTGATGCAGCCTTTGGAGGTGCACGCCGAGACGAAGAAAAATCACGTGCCAAAGAACGTATCTTCTCGTTCCGTAACGAGTTCCACCAGTGGGACCCGAAGAACCAGCGTCCGGAACTCTGGGATATCTACAATACCCGTATCCGCAAAGGAGAAAGCATCCGCGTGTTCCCGTTAAGTAACTGGACCGAACTGGATATCTGGCAGTATATCCGATTGGAGAACATTCCTATCGTTCCGTTGTATTTTGCCAAAGTACGACCGGTTGTCAACATAGACGGACAGCTCATTATGCCGGACGATGACCGCCTGCCGGAAAAATACCGCGATAAGATAGAGATGAAAAAAATCCGTTTCCGTACATTGGGCTGCTGGCCGCTGACTGGAGCCATCGAAAGCGAAGCCGATACGATTGAAAAAATCGTAGAAGAGATGATGACTACTACCAAGAGTGAACGTACAACCCGTGTCATCGACTTCGACCAGGAAGCAAGTATGGAACAGAAAAAACGTGAAGGATACTTCTAACAAAACAAACGATCATGGAAGAACTAGATAAAAATAAATCAGGAAACCCGATGGAAGGCGAAGCCAGAGGGACTATGTCTATCGAAGAATTTCTGAAGAAAGACGAGCAAAAGGACTTGCTCCGCTTCCTTACGGCAGGTTCGGTAGACGACGGAAAGTCTACACTTATCGGACGCCTGCTTTTCGATAGCAAGAAATTATACGAAGACCAGCTCGATGCACTGGAACGCGACAGCAAGAGAATGGGTAATGCGGGAGAGCATATCGACTATGCCTTACTGCTGGACGGACTGAAGGCTGAACGCGAACAGGGTATTACCATCGATGTGGCTTACCGTTATTTCTCTACCAACAACCGTAAGTTTATCATTGCCGATACTCCGGGACACGAACAATATACCCGTAACATGATTACCGGCGGCTCGACGGCTAACCTTGCCATTATTCTTGTCGATGCGCGTACAGGAGTCATCACACAGACACGCCGCCACACTTATTTGGCTTCTTTGCTGGGAATCAAGCATGTAGTCCTGGCCGTCAACAAGATGGATTTGGTCGATTTCTCCAAGGAAGTATTCGACAAGATTGTAGCCGACTACAAGGCATTTATCGATCCGTTGGGCGTGCCCGACGTAAACTGTATCCCATTGTCGGCACTCGATGGTGACAACGTGGTTGAAAAATCCGACCGTACCCCGTGGTACAGCGGTCCGTCATTGTTGGAATTCCTCGAAACCGTACATATCGGCAACGACCATAACCTGACAGACTTCCGCTATCCGGTACAGTATGTACTCCGCCCGAACCTCGACTTCCGCGGATTCTGTGCCAAGGTTGCTTCGGGAGTTGTACATAAGGGAGATGAAGTTGTGGCACTTCCTTCAGGAAAGAAGTCACATGTAAAGAGCATCGTTACTTACGACGGTGAACTGGATTATGCCTTCCCGCCCATGTCGGTTACATTGACGCTGGAAGATGAAATAGACGTTTCTCGCGGTGAAATGCTGGTTCACCCCGACAATATGCCTATGATTGGCCGTAACTTCGAAGCCATGCTGGTATGGATGGACGAAGAAAAGATGGATATGGAAAAGTCATTCTTCCTGAAACAAACGACCAACACCAGCCGTACCCGTGTAGACAGCATTAAATATAAGGTAGACATCAATACGATGGAACACCTGAGCGTGGAAAACGGACGCCTAAAGAAAGAAGATGTACCCATGCAGTTAAACCAGATTGCCCGCGTAGTGCTGACCTCTTCCAAGGAATTGTTCTTCGATCCTTATACAAAGAACAAGGCAACCGGCTCATTCATCCTGATCGACCCGATTACCAACAACACCAGTGCCGTAGGTATGATTCTGGATCGTGTGGAAGATAAGGATATGCACAATACCATGGAACTGCCGGTACTCGACTTGCCGAAACTGGGTATTGAACCGGAACACTACGAAGCAATCGACAAAGCTGTAAAGGAACTGTCCAGACAAGGTATCGCCATCGAAGTGAAAAAATAAGTTTTAAACAGTATCAACTAAATATATACAATGGGATTACTCGAATTCAGTAAATTGCCAATCAATACCCTGGTAGGTGCAGACTGGAAGACATTCAACCAGATTACAAAAGGTAGAACGATCGACCAGGCATATAAAGGAAAATATCGCCTCACCAAAGCGGTATGTCGCCTGCTTTCGACCTTGAAACCGCTGCAAGACAAGCGTTACGAAAAGTTGCTTGCCAATCAGCCGCTGGAACACGATCCGGTATTCATTCTGGGACACTGGAGAAGTGGAACAACCTTTATGCACAATGTCTTTTCATGCGACAAGCATTTTGGTTACAACACGACATACCAGACGGTATTTCCACACCTGATGATGTGGGGACAACCGTTCTTCAAGAAGAACATGAGCTGGCTGATGCCCGACAAGCGTCCGACAGACAACATGGAACTGGCTGTCGACCTGCCACAGGAAGAAGAATTTGCGCTGGCTAACATGATGCCGTATACGTATTATAATTTCTGGTTCTTGCCCAAACACATGCAGGAGTATGCCGACAAATACCTGTTGTTCGATGACATCAGTGATGAAGAACTGAAAGTGTTTGAAGAAACATTTACCAAACTGATCAAGATTTCGTTGTGGAACACTCACGGAACTCAGTTCCTGAGCAAGAATCCTCCACATACGGGACGTGTGAAAGAACTGGTAAAAATGTTCCCCAATGCCAAGTTCATTTACCTGATGCGTAATCCGTATACGGTTTTCGAATCAACACGAAGCTTCTTTACCAATACCATCCAGCCACTGAAGTTGCAGGATATCAGCAATGAACAGTTGCAGGAGAACATACTTTCAATTTATGCTAAATTGTATCACAAGTATGAAGCCGACAAGAAATACATTCCGGAAGGCAACCTGGTAGAAGTAAAATTCGAAGACTACGAGAAAAATGCCTTCGACCTGACACAGGAAATCTATCAGAAGCTTTCTCTTCCGGGCTTCGACGAAGCTCGTCCTGCGATAGAAGCTTACGTAAATAAAAAGAAAGGTTATAAGAAAAACCAATACCAGTACAAACCCGAAACGGTAGAACTAGTAGAAAAGAACTGGTCATTCGCACTCGACCAGTGGGGATATAAACTGTAACCAGTCGGACACAGACTTTACGCATACGGCAATTCTGCACTCATTCTGAAAGAACAAAATGCCGTACTTTTCGTAAAGTCTGTGTTTTTTATATACATATTCATACAGTTTTGACCCATTTTTGCATATTTCACCTGTAAATACTGCATATTTAAACAGATTTATTATATCTTTGTGCCCGCAAATAATAATGATATAATGAATTCAACAAAAAGATTTCCCTCTCCACTGGTATCTTTCCTTCCGATTATCATCCTGATATGCATGCTGGTTGCGACCATCAGTACTTTCGGAAGTGACTCACTGAACGGCGGAAGCCAAGTTTCTCTGCTAGTAACCACCGCAGTCTGCATATTTATAGGAATGGCTTTTTATCGTATTCCGTGGAAAGATTATGAACTGGCCATTACAAATAACATCAGTGGTGTAGCCACGGCCGTCATCATCCTGCTCATTATTGGCGCACTGAGCGGCACATGGATGATCAGCGGTATCGTACCTACACTTATCTACTACGGAATGCAAATCATTCATCCGACATTCTTTCTGACTTCTACCTGCATCATCTGTGTGCTGATATCGGTCATGACCGGCAGTTCGTGGACAACCATTGCTACAATTGGAATCGCCCTGCTGGGGATAGGTAAAGCACAAGGATTCAACGAAGGCTGGATAGCCGGTGCCATCATCTCGGGAGCTTACTTCGGAGACAAGATTTCTCCACTGTCGGAAACAACCGTTCTGGCTTCTTCCATCACAGAAACCCCGTTATTCCGACATATCCGCTACATGCTTATTACTACCATTCCTTCACTGGTCATCACACTGATCCTGTTTACCATTATGGGATTCACACACAATACCCACAACATGGAGCACATGACCGAAGTAGCGAGCAGTCTGGAAAGCAAATTCAATATCACTCCCTGGCTGTTGGTTGTCCCTGTAGTAACCGGTATTCTCATAGCGCGCAAAGTTCCTTCCATCATCACTCTTGCCATTTCGACCTTCCTTGCCTGCATAGCAGCTGTCATCTTTCAGCCCGACCTGCTGAACGAAATAGCCGGAGAACAAAATCTGTTTAAAGGAGTTATGATAACCTGTTACGGAAGCACCAGCCTCCAGACCGACAATGCCGCTCTGACTGAACTAGTCGCTACCCGAGGCATGGCAGGTATGACTAACACCATCTGGCTGATACTTTGTGCAATGTGTTTCGGAGGGGCCATGACGGCCAGCGGTATGCTGGGAAGCATTACATCCGTCTTTGTACGCTTTATGAAAAATCGTTTCAGTCTGGTTTCATCGACCGTATGTTCCGGATTATTCATGAACCTGACTACTGCCGACCAGTATATAAGCATCATCCTGACAGGTAGTATGTTTGGCAGCATTTACAAGAAACAGGGATACGAAAGCCGACTGTTAAGTCGTACAACCGAAGATTCGGTAACAGTGACCTCCGTACTGATTCCCTGGAACTCATGCGGTATGACACAGGCTACAATCCTGAATGTCCCTACACTGACTTATCTGCCTTATTGTTTCTTCAATATACTCAGTCCGATCATGAGTATCGTTGTTGCAGCAATCGGATATAAAATCTTCAAGCGGCCGCCTGAAGAACACGAAGAAGTGATTCCATTTATCGACTAAAACAAGATTGCATACCCGATAAACGGCATATCTTATCGAAGGCTATAGATTTTATACAGCGTAGCATCCTGCAAAGTCAGCGGCTGGTTATGAGCAAAGAAGACGACCCCGTTATCCGGAGCATAAATTTCCTCCAAGATATTTCCCTCTATCGGATGAATGATACGTGCGAGCAACTCACCTTTCCGCATGTCCTCACGTGCCGTCTTCAACCGATAAAAGAGGCCCGAAACAGGCGCTTTTACATCAGTCAGGTCCGACTCATGGATAACTTGCGAATTGTAGTCAGGATGGGCAGAAGCAAAATGTGAAACAATACCCACACGCTGCATAAAACGTAAAATGGAACTGATAATATAAAAAGGCATAGTTCCTTCCACCTGTCCGTTTTGCCCTCCGTAAATCGAATACGCCTTCGTATTCCAGATTTGCCAGTTATAATTCAGCAAAGTCGTATCGAAAGGCAATGATTTTCGCAAACAGACATAAGGAAAGCCAAAAAGACCCGCAGTCTGTACATCCTCGTACCCGGTTTCTATGATTCGTACATGAGGAATAAAATCACCGGGAACGTAAAAGCTGGCAAATTGTATACCATACGTATATCCCTGTATCGCCTCAAAAAGCGATGCGGCGATACGTTGTGTTGTTTCTCCCTGATCGTATCCTGGAAACATCCGGTTGATATCTGTATTATCCATGGGCCAGAACCGCTTGCCGATATTCATGGAATAAGGATTGGCAGAAGGAATGAGCAGTATCTCATGTCCCGGCACCAGTCTGCCCTCCGCTTCCAGCTGAGCAAGATGCCGGACAAGCTGCGAGCAGATATATTGTTGTTGTATTTCATCCCCTCGCATAGCTCCTACAATAGCGAGGCTCTTTTCTCCCGATCCGAAACGAAAACCCTGAATGCGAAAAGTATCTCGGAAGGAAGATTTCATACTAAATAGAATCTCTTTTTTCATACATTCTCTCCACGTAAAGTATTCTTCTTTTCATCTTATCAAAGCATTTAAAAGAAAAGCCGGCATAGCCTGTTTATCACGCCGTTATCTATTTACGACTCATCCAACTGATGTATGCGGGCCAGCAACGAACCTTGATACACCACCGGATAGGCACGAAGTGTAAACAGCAAACCATGTACGGTAGCTGTTACCTCCTGAAGCACTTCACCCGTAAGCGGATTCACTATGCAACCTATCTCTTCTCCCTTGTCTACAATGATATTGTTCCGAATCTCGGTAAGGAAGATACCCGAAGCCTCAGCATTCAGAAAACTTACTTTATCGGCTACCGACACCACCGGACGGCTAATGAGATGAGATTCGTCTTGTTCACTCCACATTCCCAGCTCATGCATCAGATTAAAGATGCCCGTTACCAACCGGTTTCCATATCCATGATTAATACGCATACCCACCCCCATTTCTACCACAAGTGTAGGAGTGCCGGCAGTGTTGAGCGAATGTGCCAAGGTAGCCTCAAGAACCGTCGCCGCTTCGTGTACCCAGATAAAATCAGTATTGAGCAGCTTAGCGTAAGGTACCAGACGTTCTGCCGTATTGACATTTACCCGGACCTGAGGAATCTCACGCAAGAAGATGTTACTCGAATGAATATCGATTACCATATCTGCCCCCTGCAAATCTTGAAAAATGGCGTATGCAACCCGTTCGGCCATCGTTCCATCAGGGTTTCCCGGAAAAAGACGATTCATATCAAGATCGAAATTGGGAATGCCACGAGTAATGGAATCAATCCCCAACGGGTTAAGTGCCGGATATATCTCAATCGTACCATTCAGTTTGTCAAGATTTTCCTGTACAATCTTATTAAGTTGAAAGCATACATACTGACCTTCCAGTTCATCCCCATGGGTACCTGTCACGATACAGATACGCTTCTTGCCCGTACCATGGCTAATAACATTTTTTTGTATCAACAAGCGCTCGTCAACAGGAAGCGCAATAGAAATAACCGTTCTTATCATATTTCTTCTACTATAACACGAATATCAGTTTGCTGAGTAGCCATGCCCGTAAACACTCCCCGGTTAACCGGACAATCCATGGCATCGCGTCCATGAGCCACCTTGATATATCCATATTCTATCCGACAATTGTGCGTAGGGTCTATCCCCCACCAGCATCCATTATCCAGCACTTCCACCCAGGCATGAGTAGCACCGATACCGGCAATGAATCCATTTACATAACGAGCAGCTATGCCCGACGCCCGACAAAGAGCAATAAGAATATGTGCATAATCCTGACACACTCCTTCCCGCAGCTCGAATGCCTCGGCTGCCGAAGTCCCGGGACCAGTCTTACCAGAAGCATAGTGCATGTAGTCATGAATATTCCGTGCAAGTAACACGGCACGTTCCAGCGGATAGCCTGCCTCCGTACCGGCCAGTAATTGCTTCATCGGTACCGAAAGTGCCGTCAGCCGAGACGATACCCTGAACATGTCGGTAAAATCATCTTCGGCAATACGGTAAGGACTAAGCCTTATTTCTCCGCTACTTACAAACACAAACGAATCATGCTCTTCCATCCGGCAACCATATTGAATCGGATTTTTCCATGCGTCGGCACCATAAATCACGCTTCCTCCCGGATGAATGAAAAGCTCCCGTTTACCCGTTTGCTGACAAGCATTGACACATGGCATACATCGCAACAGAAAATAATGCCTGTCGACAGGTTTGCTGAAACGGGTAATTGCCTGATAATTATAAAAGTATTTTTTCATTGTACTATCAGTTGTAAAGCATCAAAGCAAGACAAGATGGTTGAGGTATTTCAGAAGTTTCGCCTTATATTCCATATTTTGTACGTGATACAAATCATACACGTCCTCCACCAGCAGTTCACCCAAATGTTTTTCGATCATGTGATCAAACAGTTCTTCTTCATTTTCACCACATCTTATCAGAGATTCGTATGCCTCTTTAATTCGGAAGAACGGATAATCGAACCGGATATGCATGTCGATATTTTCCACCAGTTTCCCAATCTTCAGGATATTGTACACCTGTTCATTGAAAACCCGTTCATCTACCGATCCCCAGAAAGCAAGCAGATAGTCGGTAATAAGCTGCAAATCGGTAATGTTTGCGTCCTTCTTTTCGGCCAACTTTCGCAGGAAGTTGAGCGAAAGCTCTATATAAGAAAAGGTTTCACTGGTGATCTCCTCGCGTAAAACAACCGCATTGTCATAAGCGGCAGTCAATCCCGAAATCAGCGAGCAAGGATTCTTGTCGTCATACATATATCCCAACCGGAAACTTTCCATATCAGGATAAGGATTATTAGCATCCAGCTTTTCATAGAATCCTTCGTAGTCCTCCGGTAGTCCATCTATCATTTTATCATAATACCGACGCAACAAATGCAGGCTGATATACACTCTTTCAGCATATCGCCCCAGCCAGTAAAGGCGATTTGCCTTCGTGGCAGATATAGTATAACATGTCATCATAAGTCTATAGTTTTTAGTTGTTTATCATTTTTCCATCACCCATGTATCCTTAAACCCTCCTCCTTGTGAAGAATTTACCACAAATGAATCGGGGTTCCGGGAAAAACGAGTCAGCCCGCTTTTCCAGACCTTGGTCTGTTTGCCACTGATGACAAAAGCACGTAAGTCAGCCTTACGTTCTACCCGTTCGTTTCCTTCCAGTATCTCAAGGTCCTTGAAGTCAATCACCTCCTGCGCAATCCACCGTCGCGGTTCATTCACAATCATTTGCTTCAGTTCCGCCAGTTTCTCAGGAGACAAATCGCGACCGAATACGACACCATATCCTCCTGCCTCACTCACTTCCTTAATTACCAATTTGGGAAGATTGGCAAGCACATACTCATAATCCTCCTTATAGTAAGGAAGATAAGTAGGAGCATTACGAAGTACAGGTTCCTCACGCAGATAATAATCTATCATCTTGGGTACGAAATAATAGATACCTTTATCGTCTGCCACCCCGTTTCCCAAAGCATTGACCAATGCGACATTTCCTTTGCGATAAGCTTGTACCAGATTAGGAACCCCTAGCAGAGAAGACGGCTCAAAGACTAGCGGATCAAGATATTCATCACTGACACGTCGGTAAATACATCCTACCCGCTGCTTCTCCTTAAACAATCCGACATAGTAAACACTATCGTTCTCCACAATCAAGTCACCCGGAAAAGCAAGTACGGCTCCCGTCTTCTCGGCCAAATACGAATGTTCGAAAAAAGCAGAATTATAACGTCCGGGCGTAAGAATAACCGAAATACCCCGTCCGTCGTTCATATAATCCATCATGTCACGCAGCAAGTCATTATAATTCCGGTTATCCGCCACAGCATGATTCCGGAAAGTCTGAGGCGATACTTTACGTGTAATAGTACGTGCTATCATCGGGTAAGAAGCCCCTGAAGGAATACGCAAGTTATCTTCAAGAATGAACCATTCTCCCTCCTTACTTTTCACCAGATCGATGCCTGCTATATGGGCATATACACCATGAACAGGTGAGATTCCTTCACACTCGGGCAAGTATCCTTTCGATGAATAGACAAACTCTGCAGGAATAATCCCGTCTTTGATAATCTTTTTTTCATGATAAATGTCATAAAGAAAAAGGTTCAGCGCATCGACACGCTGAATAAGTCCTTTTTCCAGTTTGTCCCAGTCTGTTTTGCAGATGATACGCGGGATAGAATCAAAAGGAAACAATTGTTCCTTAAATACTCCGTTTTTATACACTCCAAAGCGTACTCCAAACCTTTCCATCCACTTGTTCACGTTATCTCTGCTCTCAATCAATGCATCCATAACGTTGTCAATTTATATTGTATATTGTAGCTGTAGTTTTATTTTATCTTGTATTCAATTGCAAAGAAAAACAAAAAATCAATACATTGTTCATTTTATTATAATATTTTGCTATAAAATATCATATAATACTTTCATTTTAATACAATATATGACATTTATATTTCTATATGAATATATTTATTCTGCAATATAATCATAACGTTACATCTTCATCCATACAAAACAAGAATAAGCACCTTTCACCTCGACTTGCATGAAAATATCAATCTCCTCCGCTCAAACAGCAGAAAGATAAAAACAAAACAAAAAAGAATGATAATCAAGACACGATTGAAAAGGAATAAACATTTGTACAAAAGTTTTTATTTTTTGTACAAAATTCTAATAAGTGTCGAGAGAAATATCCTGAAACAGGCAAACACCCCTTAAAAACGAACATCATTTATGTTTTTTTGCCCTTCACAGCCTTCACAACCTATTATATTAAGCTGCATCAATACGCTCATACCTTATAACATGAAGGGCGTGAAGGGCAAAAAAGAGAGAAAAACAGGCTATTATGATTCAAACATGCTTCTACGAGATAGCATGCAAGCCCCGATCACTCCTGCTTTATCTAACAATTTTGATAGAGTAATGACCGAATCCTTATTGACCAAATTCAATGAATACTTGCGCACTGCACTCTTTATTGGTTGCAGAATGTAGTCTCCCGTCTGCGCCAGTACACCTCCGATAATGACCAGTTCAGGATTCAGCAGATTGATCAATCCTGCCAGATAGCGTCCTAATTTCTGACCGATTTCCTCAACGAGTTCAATGCAAAGCAAATCCTCACGGTTGGTTGCTGATATTATTTCATCCAAAGTCAAAGGTGCATCTCCATGCAAAATCCGCTTCGATAGAATCGATTGCTTACCATCCTGTACGCATTGTATCAATTTACGATGTAAAGCTGCGCCAGAAACCTCCGTTTCCAGACATCCGCGCTTTCCGCAATGGCAGAGTATCTCGTTATCGAACACATTGAAATGCCCGAATTCTCCAGAAAATCCAGATTTGCCGGTAAATATATCTCCATTGATTATTAATCCAGCCCCGAGCCCCCAACTCAGGTTAATGAAAATGATGTTCTTCTCACCTTTTACAAGTCCTTTCACCATTTCTCCATACGTCATGGCACGGGTATCATTGTCAATTGTCACCTTATAACCTATTTTTTCGGTCATTATTTCGGCTAGCGGACGCTCTTCAAAATTAAACAGGCTGAAACTATACCCCAGTTCCGGATTTACCCGACCGGAGATATTGACTCCGATATTCAGAATCTTCTCCTTGTCAATACTTGCCTGCGCTATAAAATCGACAATATACCCACATAACCGATTTAATCCCTCCGGACTGTTATCAGCTTCATAAGGTATTCCCATCTTCAGGTCAACAAAGTCGCCTACAAAATTCATTAACCCAATGTTCAGACTAAATTTCTTTACATCCACTCCTATAAAATAACCAGAATCCAATGTCAAGCCATACAGAGTGGGAGGACGTCCTTCACTTGTTTCTTGTTTTCCGTAGCTCATAATGTATCCTTCCTCACACATCTCCATGATAAACTTGGTTACAGTAGGGACACTTAAATCGAGCTCTTTTGACAAATCAGGAATAGTCGACGAACGGTTATACATATAATAAGTTATAATCCGTTTTTTGGTCAGCGCATTCTTCGACCCCCTTTCTATTTCTTCCAATAACTTTCGAGTCATATTTCCTTTTAATTATTTCTCCCTCCAAATATAATAACATTTTTCAGAAAGCACCGCTTCCATCCATAATAATTCTAGTTATTTTTCAAAGAAATTTATCCTCAACTAATTCACTAAGAAGCTATTAAAAGAACACGAATCTATAAAAAAGATTAAACTATCAATCAACGCATGCTTAAAACAAAATAAATTATATATTTGCAGCATTTAATAATTAATTTTATTAACTATACACTAAGTTACCACATTATGAAAAGACGCACAATCTCCATTTTTTGCCTAATACCACTTCTGATAATACTTTTATCATGTCAAAAAGAAAGCATAGAAGCCGATTATCAAATCATTCCGCTACCACAACAGATACAAATAGTATCTAACGAAAAACCATTTATCCTCAACGAGCGGACACGTATCTTATATCCGGAAGAAAACAAAGGGCTTAAAGATTGTGCGCAACTGCTGGCACAATATATAAAAGACAAGACTCACAAAGAAATAACAATAGGCTCAGGAAAGGATACAAACAACGCCATACTCCTTCAAATTCTCCCGAAGGACAAGAATCCGGAAGGATACCAGCTGGAAGTAAACACCCAGCACATCATTATCAACGGAAACAGTGAGGCCGGCGTCTTTTATGGCATACAGAACTTGAGAAAGTCATTGCCCATAGCCCAAGGTAACGAAAACATTATACTCCCGGCAGTACATATCAATGATTTTCCCCGCTTTCCATACCGTGGGGCACACTTTGACGTAAGTAGACATTTTTTCAGTGTAAATGAGGTTAAAACCTATCTCGACATGATGGCCCTGCACAACATGAACACCTTACACTGGCACCTTACAGACGATCAGGGATGGCGTATAGAAATCAAAAAATATCCACGCCTGACACAAATCGGCTCCGAAAGAAAAGAAACCTTAATCGGACACCTCAACGACCAACCGGAAAAATACGATGGTAAAATCTATAAAGGATTTTATACTCAGGAACAAATAAAAGAAATAGTCGACTATGCAGCCAAGAATCATATCACGATTATACCGGAAATAGATCTGCCGGGACACATGCAGGCAGCATTGGCATCATATCCGCAATTAGGCTGTACAGGAGGTCCTTACGAAGTATGGACCAAATGGGGAATTTCGGAGAATGTACTCTGTGCAGGCAACCCTGAAACCTTACAGTTCCTAGATGATGTATTCGATGAAATCATCCAGTTATTTCCTTCTCCATATATACATATAGGAGGAGACGAATGCCCGAAAATACGATGGGAGCATTGTCCTAAATGCCAATCTCTCATGCAGAAACAAGGAATCAAATCAGACTCAAAATACACAAAAGAACAATATCTACAAAGTTTCATCATGAAACATGTAACCGAATATCTTAAGAAAAAAGGTAGAAAAACAATTGGATGGGACGAAATATTGGAAGGAGATGCCGATCCTCAAGTTACAGTCATGTCCTGGCGAGGAGAAGCAGGCGGAGTTAAAGCAGCCCAGCAGGGACACGATGTCATTATGACTCCCAATAGCGTTATGTACTTTGACTTCTATCAGGCACTGGATACCGAAAAAGAACCTTTGGCTATAGGAGGATATATTCCTATTGAAAAGATATACAATTACAATCCAGTTCCCAGCCAACTGACAGACAGCCAGAAGAAACACATATTAGGAGTACAATCTAATCTGTGGACTGAATACATCCCCGATTTCTCCCATGTACAATATATGGTACTTCCACGCTGGGCAGCACTAGCCGAAATTCAATGGAGCAATCCGAAACAAAAAAATTACGATAATTTCCTCAACCGGCTGGGTAACATGCTCAAACTATATGAGCTGGAGAAATACAACTACGCCAAACATGTATTGAATGTAGATGCCACATATACATCCAATCCAGAAACCGGCTGTACAGAAGTATCCTTGTCTACTTTGGGAAATGCACCGATACACTATACACTCGACGGTAGCATACCTAGTTCACAATCTACTGTATATCAAAAGAAAATAGAAATAAACAAAACATCTACCCTACAGGCCATTGCTATTCGTCCAGAAGGAAATAGTGAAATCTACAAACAGCAACTTTATTTCAACAAGGCAACCAACAAGCCTCTTACACTGCGCGATTCCGCAGATGAGAAATATAACGGACAAGGAAACGGTACATTAATAGACGGAATTTCAGGAAATGAAACTTTCGGAAGTGGCAAATGGCTAGGATTCAGCAATGGAAAGGATATGATTGCCACAATCGACTTAAAGAGAGAAATGCCCATTACATCGGCATCTCTCCACACATGTATAGCTACAGGAGACGGAGTATTCGACGCACATGAAATCTATGTAGAATTGTCAACCGACGGAAAAGTCTATCACAAGGTGGCATCCGAAACCTGCCCTATGCCAACAGAGCATCAGAAAGGAGTCAAACTACATACGCTCACTTTTTCGACTCAAACTGCCCGATATATCAGAATTTCTGCCATATCCGTAAAACAAATGCCAGCATGGAGTGGCTTCCCTGCTACACCAGCCTTCATCTTTGTAGATGAAATTTCTGTAGACTAAACTCGACTCCATATATAAAAGCCTGTCAGAAGAAAGATTCTATTTTTCTTCTGTACAGGCAGTTCTCTCTCGCAAAACAGCAAAAAACTTCACAGAAAGCAATAAAATAAACAATTTATCACAATAAACAAGTATATTCTATCACAAAGAAACAAATATTGCAATTTTAATTACAAACAGAAATAATTAAATAAAAATAAAATAAAACGATACATAAATGCAATATTAAATAAATTATTTTATATATTTGCGACATAAGAGTACTCTACATTTATTAATATGATTAAATCGATAAATAAAGTATTATGGCCGATTTAAAACAATTAAAAGAACAATACAAGGAAGAACTACTCAATAACGTACTTCCCTTTTGGATCCAACATTCTCAAGACAAAGAATGCGGTGGTTACTTTACTTGCCTGGACCGAACTGGAAAAGTGTTCGATACAGACAAATTTATCTGGCTACAGGGCAGAGAAGTCTGGATGTTTTCCATGTTATATAACAAGTTGGAGAAAAAACAAGAATGGCTAGACTGTGCCATACAAGGTGGAGAGTTCTTGAAGAAATACGGACATGACGGTAACTACAACTGGTACTTTTCATTGAACAGACAAGGACAACCTTTAGTAGAGCCATATAATATTTTTTCATACACATTCGCAACCATGGCTTTCGGTCAGTTAAGTCTAGCGACCGGACGTGAAGAATATGCCGAAATTGCAAAGAAGACATTCGACATCATCCTTTCCAAAACAGACAATCCCAAAGGGAAATGGAATAAGCTCCATCCAGGAACACGCGACTTAAAGAATTTTGCCCTTCCGATGATTCTGTGCAACCTAGCTCTGGAAATAGAACATCTACTTGATAAAGATTACTTGCAAAGTACCATAGATACTTGTATTCACGAAGTAATGGATGTTTTTTATCGGCCAGAATTAGGAGGTATCATTGTTGAAAATGTAAACAGCGACGGAACATTGGCCGATTGCTTCGAGGGACGGCAAATCACTCCAGGACATGCTATCGAAGCCATGTGGTTCATTATGGATTTGGGAGAACGCCTGAACCGTCCCGACCTGATAACAAAAGCCAAAGACACAGCCCTAAAAATGTTCGAGTATGGCTGGGATAAAGAATTTGGAGGAATCTACTATTTCATGGACCGCAAGGGCTTCCCTCCTCAGCAACTGGAATGGGACCAAAAACTATGGTGGGTTCACATTGAAACACTGATAGCCATGATAAAAGGTTATCAACTTACTAAAGACAGCCGATGCCTGGAAGTATTCGAAAGAGTCCATCAATACACTTGGAGTCATTTCAAGGACCCAGAATATCCTGAATGGTTCGGTTATCTGAACCGAAGAGGTGAAGTTTTGCTTCCACTCAAAGGAGGCAAATGGAAAGGATGTTTCCATGTACCTAGAGGACTTTATCAATGTTGGAAAACATTGGAAAAGTTATAATGCACAATCCTCTTTACCGTAACCTTTAAAACACATTCTTATGAAAAAAAAATTTTAAACGCGAAAAATGGATTTCAAGGATATCACTTGTTACCATTGCATTAGCCTGCCAAAACGCAGTCTATGCTGATGATGTACCATCCAGTTCAGCGATAGCATCATCCATCGTACAACAGGAAAGCCGTACGGTATCGGGTACTATAACCGATGAACAAGGGAACAGCATTCCTGGCGCAAACATTCTTGTAAAAGGGACTTCTATAGGAACTATTTCCGACATGAATGGAAACTTCGAACTGCAAGTTCCTGCCGGGCAAAACATACTGCAAATTTCTTTCATCGGATATAAGGAAAAAGAAATAGCCATCGGAAATAACAGGAAGTTCAATATCCAGCTGAGTGTTGAATCAGAACAACTTAACGAAGTTGTTGTTACCGCATTGGGTATCAAGCGAGAAAAGAAAGCACTAGGATATGCCATGCAGGAAGTCAATACCGACAACCTGACTGAAAACAAATCTATCAGCCTCAGCAACATGTTGCAAGGTAAGATTGCCGGTGTACAAATAGCGCAATCCGGTTCCGGTATGGGTGGTTCAACACGTATCATCTTGCGTGGTCTAAACTCATTGAGTGGAAAGAACCAGCCACTTTGGGTAATCGACGGAATTCCTATCAACGATGATTCAAGCGGTGATGTAGATGAATACGGAGGTACCGACCTCGCCAGCGCAGCTTCGCAGATCAACCCCGAAGACGTTGAAAGCATTTCTATTCTGAAAGGTGCCAACGCCGCCGCACTTTACGGGTCCAGAGCTCAGAGTGGAGCCATTATCATCACAACTAAGAAAGGTAAGCAAGGACAACCTCTACAATTAGAATACAACGGTAATATCCAATTCAGCAAAGTATATAACCCATACGACTATCAGAACGTTTACGGACAAGGTTCCAGCGGTGTGTTCAGTACTTCTGCCAAAGGTAGCTGGGGACCGAAGATGGAAGGTCAGATGGTCGACAACTGGAAAAATGTCATCTATGGCAATACAGACTACGGTCAATACGCGTTACTTCCACAAGATGACTACATCAAGGAATTCTACGACACCGGCGTACAATACTCGAATACAGTGACAGCATCTGCCGGAAGCGATAAACTCACTGGACGTTTATCATTCACCGACAGCCGAAACAGTGGTATCGTACCTAATCACTCTATCAACCGTCAATATTTCGACTTGAATACCGAATTCAAGAACGATTTTCTTACCGTCGGAGCAAAAGCCAATTACATGATAGAAAAAACTAACAACTCTCCGGCACAAGGTAGTTACGGATTGATGTCTCAGTTCATTACCATGCCACGTGGTATCCGTTTGTCCGACCTTAGCACCGATATGTTTAAATCAAACGGACAGGTACAAAACTGGACCGGACCGGCAGAAAACTATACCAACCCTTATGGAATGATATTGCCCGATAACGGAAATAAAAATACCAGAAACCGTTTCTTAGGACAAATCAAGGCATCGTTAAAGCTGACCAGTTACCTGAACCTGACTGGACGAGTAGGTGTAGACTGGTACAACGACCAATACCGGAAATACGCGATTCATCAATCTGATGGATCGACAGCTTCACAATATGTTCATAGTGAAACTTCTCATAAAGACTTTACTGCCGATTTAATATTGAACTTCAACAAGACATTCGGAGATTTCGGCGTTACAGCCAACCTCGGTACTTCTGTCGAGAACCAATCATACGAAGGCCTTGCAGGTGATGCAGGTACTTTCCAGATTACCGACTTTATCTGGATGGGTAACGGTGACAAACGAGAAGCATCTGAATCGTTCTATAAAAAAGAAATCCAGTCTGTATTCGGTAACGCATCTCTGAGCTGGAAAAGTATGTTATACTTGGATGTAACCGGACGTAACGACTGGTCTTCTACGTTGCCTAAAGAAAACAGATCGTATTTCTATCCATCAGTCAGCTTGAGTGGCATTATCTCTGAAATGCTGAAAATGCCGGATTGGACCGATTACATGAAAGTCAGAGCATCATGGGCAAAAGTCGGAAATGATACTGATCCTTATAAACTGGCTTATGCATACAGCAAATATGGTAGCTTGGTAAATGGAGGAACCATTCTTGAAATGCAGTTGCCGGATGAGCTTCCACTGAGCGACCTGAAACCGGAAAGTACCAATTCATACGAAGCCGGATTGGAATGGCGTATGTTCCAGAACCGATTGGGTGTCGACTTTACTTATTATCAAAGTACAACTACCGACCAGATTCTTGCCATCAATACTCCGGTTCCATCCGGATATACCAGCAAGCTGATCAATGCAGGTAAGATTCGCAGTAAAGGTTACGAACTGACTGTAACAGGTACTCCTATTCTGACTAAAGACTGGAAATGGGACATCACTTTGAACTGGGGATCGAACCGTACCGATTGTATAGAACTGGGTGGAGGTATCAAACGTTATACATTGGGTAGCACCAGCATTGCGTCCGTAGTTGTAAACGAAGGCAGTAAATACGGTGATATTGTCGCAACCAATGCTTATCAGAGAGATGCTAATGGAAATATCCTGATAGGTGACGACGGACTGCCTCTTACCGAAACAGATAAAGTCATTGGTAACATGCTGCCGAAGTGGACAGGCTCTATCGGAACAGGCTTGCAGTGGAAGAATCTTTCTCTGAATGCTTTGATCGATGTACGTTATGGTGGCGACTTCATCTCTATGACCGATGCCAATGCATGTTCAGCCGGAACATCCGCACGTACATTGGAAGGACGTGATGAAATGGTAGTAGACGGATTCCTGGCATCGACAGGTGAAGTTAATACCATTCCTGTTACAGCTCAAGAGTTCTATACTAAAATAGGTAGCTCAAGTGGTGTTGCCGAAGAATTTATGTACAAAGGAACTTACGTAAAAATGAGAGAATTATCTATCGGATGGAACCTTCCTTCTTCTTGGCTCAAACCTATTAAGTTGCAGGCAGTGAAGATTTCAGCTGTAGGACGTGATTTGTTCTACTTCTATAAAGATGCTCCGGTAGACCCTGAATCAGCTATATCAAGCGCCGATTATGCTCAGGCATTCGAATATGGTTCAATGCCTCCGACTAGAAGTTTCGGATTCTCGTTAAATGTTAAATTCTAAATTTTGAGCTATGAAACAATCTTTAATATTATCTAGTTTATTCTTGGTTGGCATGGAGCTATTCAGTAGCTGTACAGATAAATTTGAATCCATGAATACCAACCCAGGTGCTGTCACAGAGGCAAGTTTAAAATATATCTTACCGTATGTACAGGAAGTAGGTGCTCATGTTGATTGTACTCCTTACCAGAGAGCCGACAATCTGTATGCCCAGATGTACTGCCAATACTTCGCCAATGCCGATGCAGGCTTCGCATCCGACCGTTATGGCTACAATGACTCATGGTCGAACGAAGGTTTCTGGCAGCCTTATTACAAGACTCTGAAACACATGAAGGTAGCCAAACAGACTGCAACAGATAAACCGGAAGAAACCAATATCTGTCAGATGATTCGTATTACACAAGCTTATAACACGGCTGGTATGACAGATACTTTTGGAGATATTCCATATTCTGAAGCTGGATTAGGAGAAACACAGAATAAATACGATTCTCAGGAGTCCATTTATGAAGATATCTTCAAAGAACTGACAGACGCCGTAAATATCTTAAAAGAGAACCGGGAAGGTCAGACCACCTGTACCTCAGACAACGACCTTGTATTCGGTGGAGATATACAAAAATGGATTCGTTTCGGTAACTCGCTGAGATTGCGCTACGCCTTGAGAATTTCATATATCAACCCTGCACGTGCAAAAGCTGAAGGCGAAGCAGCCCTGGCAAGTGGAGTCATGACCAGCAACGATGACAATGCTTATATGACAGCTTCCGCTACCGGTGACTGGGGATGGGGACATCCGTTGTACATGATGAGCTTATGGAACGGATTCAGCATGAGTAAGACCATGGAAAACATCCTGAAACATGAAAGTACTGTAGTAGACCCACGTATGACCCTTTGGTTTGGGCAGGCACAAGATTATGTCGCTGCCAAAAAAAATAAAAATGACACATACGACGGAGAACAATTCTCTGGTCTACCCAATGGTATGAATGCTACCGAAATAGGACTTCCTGAAAATAATGTAAGAAGACATTCCGTATGTTTAGGATTACAAGCCTATCCGGACTGGAACTCACAAACAGTGCCAGATGAAGCCCAAGTGCTGGATGGTGGAACTGTGACTCTCCCGCTAAAAATTATGACTTATGGAGAAGTTTGTTTGTTAAAGGCTGAAGCAGCTCTGCTGGGATGGAATGGAGCCGGTGATGCTGGAGAAAATTACAAGGAAGGCATCAAAGCTTCTCTCGCAGATGAACGTTCATTCCTGAGCGATGCATCTCTTTCTCCAACAGACAACGATGAAACCTATATGACAACCGGTAACGTTGCATGGAACGAAAATGATTCTCAAGAACAGAAACTGGAAAAAATTGCTACTCAGAAATGGCTGGCTCTCTATCCGAATGGCATAGAAGCATGGGCAGAATGCCGTAGAACTGGATATCCGAAACTTTCTCCGGTACTGCATAGCGAAGATGCCAACATTAATCCTGCCAATCATGAGTTCATCAGAAAATTGAGATATACAGACGATGAACGCCGTGAAAACAGCGAAAATGCAACAAGCTCTTCATTGAACCAGAATCAGGGAGACGGCTCTACCGTACACGTATGGTGGGATACTAACCGTCAGCAGGAAGTTCAGCAATAAATAAACCTTTTATAAAGATACAGATTATCAAAAAAGACAGATAATCTGTATCTTTTAAACGGATAATACCTTACCGTTATGGAAAAAGCACAACGCCTCATCTCACTAGATATCTTAAGAGGAATTACAATCGCGGGCATGATTATCGTAAATAATCCTGGCTCTTGGAAACATGTCTATGCACCTTTGACTCATGCCGAATGGAACGGATTGACTCCTACAGACTTAGTGTTTCCTTTTTTCATGTTCATAATGGGTATATCCACCTACATATCACTTAAAAAATTTCATTTTTCATATAGTACATCATTAGTTAAAAAGGTAATTAAACGTACCGTATTGTTGTTTCTTATCGGATTATTCCTCAACTGGTGTGCCAAAGGGCTATGCAGCTTTCAGGAGTTAAGAATACCCGGTGTATTACAACGTCTGGCTGTTTGCTACTTTTTTACAGTCATTATATGTACAAACATCCGTGAGAAATATATTCCTATTCTTATAGCTGTCTTGCTCATTGCCTATCAAGTTATATTAATGATGGGTAACGGCTTTGTCAAGGGACCACAAAATATCATAGCCCTCGTCGACCAACAAGTAATGGGAATCTCACATCTTTATAATGACAACGGGCTTGACCCGGAAGGAATATTAAGTACCATTCCTTCCATAGCTCACACACTCATCGGATATTATATCGGCAAGATCTGCATCGAAAAAGAAAATATACACAACAAACTGGAAAAACTCTTCCTGACAGGAACCGTGCTCTTGTTCGCCGGATATCTATTCAGCTATGGATGTCCGATAAACAAGAAAATCTGGTCGCCCACCTTTGTACTCGTAACCTGCGGCGCCGGAATTTTATTGTTGTCCTTGCTTATCTGGCTGATCGACATCCGAAATTATCAAAAAGGATTCAAACTCTTCAACATATATGGCATCAATCCCTTGTTTTGCTACACAGCAGGAGAATTGTTATTTATCGCACTGATACATATCTCTGTAGGAGGAAAGACATTACATACTTGGTATTATCAGCATGTACTGGCATCTTGGTTCGGCGATAATTGTTTTTCTTCCTTGCTCATGGCATTGTCACTGGCAGCCGTTATCGGAATAGTCGGATACATCCTATACAGAAAACATATCTATATCAAAATATAAAATAGCAAAAATTCAAGCACTATGACAAACCGTAGAGATTTTATAAAAAAGACATTACTGACAGGTGCAGCAGCTTTTACAGCCCCTTCCCTTCTGCACTCAGAAAACGAAATACCTGCTATTGACACCCTGACAAACGATGTAAACACACAGGCAGACGAAAGCAATCCACTAATCGTTCCCAAGAACAATGGTTTACGCATTACGGGAACTTTTCTGGATGAAATCTCACATGACATTCCACATCAGAACTGGGGAGCCAAAGAATGGGACCAAGATTTTCAATACATGAAACACATAGGCATTGATACTGTCATTCTGATCCGCTCGGGATATCGCAAGTTTATTACCTATCCTTCGAAATACCTTTTGAAAAAAGGATGCTATATGCCTTCGATGGATCTGGTAGACCTGTTTCTGAGATTGGCACAGAAATATAACATGAAATTCTACTTCGGTCTGTATGACTCCGGCAAATACTGGGATACGGGAGATTTGACATGGGAAATAGAAGACAATAAATATGTCATCGATGAGGTATGGGAACAGTATGGTACCAAATATAAAAGCTTCGGAGGATGGTATATCAGTGGAGAGATCAGCCGGAAGACCAAGGGAGCTATCGGTGCTTTTCAGGCAATGGGGAAACAATGCAAGGATGTATCAGGAGGGCTTCCAACATTTATCTCACCGTGGATAGATGGTAAGAAAGCCGTAATGGGTACCAATAAACTGTCGCGTGAGGAATCTATTTCAGTACAAGAACATGAACGTGACTGGAACGAGATTTTTGATGGCATTCATGATGTAGTAGATGCCTGCGCTTTTCAAGACGGTCATATCGACTACGATGAACTGGATGCTTTCTTCAGTGTGAACAAAAAACTGGCAGATAAATACGGTATGCAGTGCTGGACCAATGCAGAATCATTCGACCGTGACATGCCTATCCGTTTCCTGCCTATCAAATTCGACAAGCTACGAATGAAGCTTGAAGCTGCCAAGAGAGCCGGTTACGACAAAGCCATCACGTTTGAATTCTCTCACTTCATGAGTCCTCAATCGGCTTACTTGCAGGCAGGACATCTTTACGACAGATACAAAGAATATTTCGACATTAAATAAAAAGGAGCATTATGATGGCATCAACTAAATTCAACATAGGATATATGATTTTCCTCTCTTTCGTTGCGGCCATAGGAGGATTACTTTTCGGATATGATACAGCCGTTATTTCCGGTACCATTAGTCAGGTAACTGACCTTTTCCAACTTGATGCATTGCAACAAGGATGGTACGTAGGCTGTGCATTGGTAGGTTCCATTGTAGGCGTTATGTTTGCAGGAATGCTTAGCGACCGTTTGGGACGGAAATGGGTAATGATTATTGCAGCCCTCCTGTTCTCCGTATCAGGAATCTGGTGTGCCGTATCATCCGACTTCAATCATTTAATCGCCGCACGTATCATAGGTGGCATTGCTATCGGAGTCGTATCCATCGTTTCTCCGTTATACATATCCGAAGTAGCAGCAGCCAACTACCGGGGAAGACTGGTTTCTCTCTACCAGGTAGCGGTAACCGTAGGATTTTTAGGCGCATACATTGTTAATTTCTACTTGCTGACTTTTTCACAAAGTGGAGTTGAACTGGAAGGAGCATGGTTCCATAAGATTTTTGTTGCAGAAGTATGGAGAGGAATGCTCGGTATGGAATCGGTTCCTGCCATCATTTTCCTGATAACCATTTTCTTCATTCCCGAAAGCCCCCGCTGGCTTATCGTGGCACAAAAAGAAAATCAGGCTCAAAAAGTTCTGGAGAGAATCTACCAGACTATCGCCGAAGCACGCAGCCAGATAGAACAAACCAAGGCTGTTCTGGCAAACGAACACGCATCAAGCTGGTCGATGTTATGGCAGCCTGGTATACGGAAAGCGGTTATTATCGGTGTATGTATAGCCATGCTCGGACAATTTATGGGAGTCAATGCCGTACTCTATTACGGGCCGTCTATCTTCGAAGATGCAGGATTATCGGGAGGAGATTCCTTATTCTATCAAATTCTGATCGGTGCTGTCAACATGCTGACAGGTATTCTAGCCTTACTGATTATAGATAAAATAGGGCGTAAGAAACTTATTTATTATGGGGTTTCGGGCATGATTATATCGCTTGTTGCGATTGGCATTTATTTCCTGGCCGGAGATAAAATAGGGCTGTCGAATGCCTACTTGTTATTCTTCTTTTTGGCCTATATTTTCTTTTGCGCCGGTTCCATCAGTGCAGTTATCTTCGTACTGCTTTCCGAAATGTATCCTACCAAGATACGAGGACTTGCCATGTCGGTTGCCGGACTATCCTTATGGGTGGGAACCTATCTGATAGGACAGCTTACCCCGTGGATGCTGGAAACCCTCACTCCTGGAGGAACATTCTTCCTGTTTGCATTCATGTGTATTCCTTATATGCTGATTGTATGGAGATTGATGCCAGAAACAGCCGGAAAGACACTCGAAGAAATCGAACGGTTCTGGACCGGACAGAAACGTAATTTTTAAATAGAATTTCCTGATGAAACAAATCTTATGCATATTACTATCGGTTCTTGGATGGACTACCGGAATGACGCAGAACCCGTATCAAATAAAAGGAAAGGTAGACTGCGAAAATAAAGGTATTCATGGAGTAGTCGTTTCCGATGGAAAGAACTGCGTCCAAACGGATGAACAAGGCAACTATAGCCTCAACATTGATAATGAAAGTCAATTTGTATTTATATCTACACCAGCAGAATACCTGACAGAAATCAAAGAAAATACGATTCCCTTATTCTATGAACCGATAGACCGTTCATCGGATAAGAAATACGATTTTCACCTTAAAAAGAATCCACATGATGACTTGAATCATGTCTTTTTTGCACAAGCAGATGTCCAAGCCATTTCTTCCGAAAATCTGGATACTTACCATAGTTTCCAAAATGACTATCTGGAGCAGCTGGCAGCTTATCCCAATACAGATATCTTCGGCGTAGACTGTGGAGATATCACAGGTGATAATGCACAATTGTTTCCACCGTATATCGAAGCTGTCAAAACGTTGAATATTCCCATATACCGTGCTATAGGAAATCACGATATGGATTACAACGGCCGTTCTTTCGAAACCTCACATCACAGTTTCGAAAGTTATTTCGGGCCTACATGTTATTCGTTCAACAAGGGTAAGGTGCACTACATTGTGATAAACAATAATTTTTACATCGGAAGAGAGTTTTACTATATCGGATACATTGACGAAAAGACTTTTCAATGGATAGAGAAAGATCTCTCTTTTCTGGAGAAAGGGAGTCCGCTTGTCATTGTAATGCACATACCTACCCGACTGACAGAAAAGCAACAGCCTTTCCAGTTCGACTATAATACACTAGCCGACCAGACTGTTAATGCGGAAGCTTTCCATCAACTGATACAAGACCACCCTACACACATTATATCGGGACACATGCATTACAACCTCAATATATGCTACAACGATCGGCTCATGGAACATAATACAGCGGCAATCTGTGGAACGTGGTGGTGCTCTGATATCTGTCTGGACGGAACTCCACGTGGATATGGCATTTATCAGGTAAACGGCAATCAGCTTACCTGGAAATACAAATGTATCGGGAAACCGGACAACTATCAGGCAAGAGTCTATCTTCCTGGAGCTTCTCAGGAGTATCCTCAAGCAATAATTGCCAATGTCTGGAACTGGGATGAACAATGGAAGGTTGAATGGATGGAAGATGGAAAAGTGATGGGAGAAATGACTCAATTTACAGCATTTGACCCGCTGGCTGAAAAAATATGCAATAAGGCTGTCCAGACATATAGCTGGATTGCTCCGGTAAAAACCAATCATCTTTTCAAGGCCATACCTAAAAATCCGCAGGCCCAGATAAGCGTAAAGATAACCGACCGGTTCGGACACGAATATCTCCAACCGGCAGAAGATTTTTCGTCAACCTTTTTACAATTAAATAAATAAAGCATCATAAGTTATATTAAGGTTTTTATTGATCAATGATGGAGGGATAACGCATAAAAAAGGTATCCATCATTCATAGAGGCGTCAGTCAGTCACTCTCAATGAGATGAACGCTACGCCTCTATATCTGTAAAATATTCATTAAAACACATCATTACCATGAACCAAAGAGCTTTAGCACTGGACGCCTTGCGAGGATATGCCATTATTACAATGGTATTGTCTGCTACCATCATATCCTCTATTTTACCGGGATGGATGAGTCATGCCCAAACACCTCCCCCCGATCACATATTCAATCCTGAGATACCCGGCATTACTTGGGTCGACCTGGTTTTTCCTTTTTTCCTTTTCGCTATGGGAGCTGCCTTTCCTTTTTCCATAGGCAGACATGCCGAAAAAGGGAGAAGTAAACTTTTGTTGTCTTATGACGCAATCAAAAGAGGAATACAACTGACTTTTTTCGCTATTTTTATCCAACATTTTTATCCTTACGTGCTAAGCTCTCCGCAAGACCTGCGCTCCTGGCTATTAGCTATCACTTGCTTTATTGTATTGTTCCCTATGTTTATGCGTATTCCGTATAAACTCCCCGAAAAGGTTCATACAGCTATAAAACTGATTGCCTATGGCATTGCCATCATTATGCTACTGACCGTACAATATGCCAATGGACGGAGTTTCTCTCTTTATTTCAGTAACATTATCATATTAATACTCGCCAATATGGCCATATTCGGCTCGTTACTGTACATCTTCACCATGCATAACCGTTTGTTAAGAATCTGCATTTTGATATTATTGGGTGCCCTGATGATTAGTAAAGATATAGAAGATTCGTGGGTAGAGCATTATTTGACGAGTTCTCCAATCCCCTGGATGTACAAGTTCGAATATCTGGAATATTTGTTCATTGTTATACCTGGAAGCTTTGCGGGAGAAATACTAAAAAAATGGCTTTCAGAGAGTCATGAAAACACCAATCCGACCAATGCAAAGACAGGACTCATCTTATTAGGAATCTTATTTTCAGTTATATTCGTCAATTTATATTGCCTCTATAATCGGCTCCTCGAAATAAACATGATTATTACAATCCTGCTACTGGTAACCGGATATTTATTACTTAAAGGAAAGCCTAAAACAGACGTTCGGTCACTTTGGTATAAACTGTTCGATCTCGGAAGTTTTTTCCTGCTGCTTGGCCTTTTCATTGAGCCTTTTCAAGAAGGTATAAAAAAGGACTATGCCACGTTCAGCTATTTCTTTGTTACATCAGGATTAGCTTTCATGGCTCTGATTGCCTTTCATATCATTTGCGACTATTTTAAATGTGTCCGTTCTACACAATTTCTAATCCAATCCGGCCAAAACCCAATGATTGCTTATGTCGCAACAGATCTTTTAATCTATCCGGTATTAAATATAACAGGAATTATGCCTTTACTTAAATATCTCTATACATCTCCCTGGTTGGGATTTCTCCATGGAGTTCTGTTAACCAGTTTAACCGTACTGATTACCATGTTTTTCACTCGTATCAAATGGTTTTGGAGAACCTGATAACAAACGAGTTAGCTACCTAGCCTGCCAGATAACGACACAACTATATAAAACGGCTTCTGATCATTCTTATAAATCAGTACTTAAGTAAACATTTTGTCCTAAAACAAATGGGAACTAAGATGAAATCGATATCTTTGTATTGTAAAACACATTTATATGAAAATGACATACTATAAAAAATCACTAGTGGCAGGAGCGATATGTGCCTTAGCATGCAGTAACCTCCTCGCACAAGAAGCCGAGTTTGATTTGTCGTCACAACGACTGGAAATCCAACAAGTATTGCCTGTTCCTGGAAAGAAGATTGACCATCAGGGAATTATCATCAATCCAACTCCTCACAAACTGACTGTAGACAGAAACAACATGCTGGATATGACTTCTGGATTGGTTCTCAAAGACAAACAGGATAAATTTTCGCAGGATCTGGGATTCCTTACTCTTGCTAAAAAAGGAGTGAAACTAACTATCGATTTTGGAAAGAAAGCAGCTCTTAAACAAGGAGTGAAAGAAGTTTCCGGAGCATACGCCATGCACATCGATAAAAAAGGAATATCAATCGTGGGATACGATGAAAGAGGAGCCTTTTACGGTATCCAAACCTTACGCCAGCTTATGGAAAGCCCGATTGCTCAAAACAAGCAATTACCCTATCTGGACATCAACGATTATCCAGACCTTCCCAACCGCGGTGTAGTAGAAGGATTTTATGGTACACCATGGTCGCATCAAGTACGTATGTCACTAATTGATTTCTACGGAAAATTCAAGATGAACACTTACTTGTATGGACCTAAAGATGACCCATTCCATAGCTGCCCGAACTGGCGACTTCCATATCCGGAAAAGGAAGCTCAGAATATCAAGGAACTGGTAGAAGCCTGCAAGCGCAATCGAGTAGATTTCGTATGGGCTATCCATCCGGGACAAGATATCAAATGGAATGAAGAAGATTATCAGAATCTGGTGAACAAATTCAACTGGATGTATGATTTGGGAGTAAGAGATTTTGCAATCTTTTTCGATGATATTTCAGGGGAAGGAACAAATCCCGTAAAACAGACTGAATTATTGAATCGTCTGACAGATGAATTTGTCAAAGTCAAAGGAGATGTTTCTCCGTTGACAGTCTGCCCGACTGACTATTCTAAACTTTGGGCAAATCCTACTCCACAAGGAAGTCTGGCTATTTACGGAAACACTCTGAATCCAGACATCAAAATATTCTGGACAGGAGATGTGGTATGTAGTGATTTGACTCCGGAAACCATGGAATGGATTAATTCACGCATCAAAAGACCCGCATATTATTGGTGGAACTATCCGGTACAAGATTATGTTCGCAATTTCATCTTACAAGGTCCTGCATACGGACTGGATACTTCACTAACCAAAGATGATGTATGTGGAGTGATAAGTAACCCCATGGAACATGGTGAGGCTTCTAAGCTGGCACTGTATGGAGTGGCAGACTATGCATGGAATATAGCAAACTATAATCCTATCGACAACTGGGAAAGAGGACTCAATGAATTGGCTCCTGAAGCAAAAGATGCTTACCGCACATTCGCTATCCATTCCTGTGATACAGAAAACGGTTATCGACGGGATGAATCGTGGGAAACCAAGACCTTCCGGATTGCCGACTGGAATGATGCTGCTGCTCAGGCTCTAAAAGCTGAATTCGAAAAGATTGAAAAAGTTCCGGCCGAAATGGAACAAGGATGTGAGAACAAAGCCTTGTTACAAGAACTCCGTCCCTGGCTGGTAGAATTCGGTAAATTAGGAACCAGAGGAAAGCACACTATTGAACTCGGTCAAATTTTCCGTAGCGGAAAGAGTGATGCCGATTTCTGGAGCAAGTACATACAAAACCTGATGAGCAAAGAAGACCGTAAGAACTACGAAGCTCATAAATCGGGTACACTGAAACTGCAACCTTTCTATGAAAATGCCATGGACGATATGTCGCATGAATTTTTAAAGAAACTATTAGGCTCAACGCCCAAAGATTATAAAGGTATCGGTTCTTTCGGCAACTCAGGAACAATCTTAACCAAACTGATGCTCGATAATGATACGACGACCTTCTATACTTCCGGTATCGGACAAAAGGACGGCGACTGGATTGGAGTAGACTTGAGAGATGTACGTGACGTAACAGAAGTATCCATCCTGCAAGGAAGAAATTCTGTCGACGACGTAGACTATTTCGACCATGCTATTTTGGAATGCTCAGCAGATGGCAAAACCTGGACTCCGCTGATTGGTGAGTTGACTAAACAATATGTAATCAACTGGAAAGGCGATGCCATAAAAGCACGCTATGTACGCCTGAAAAGACTGGATTCCGAACGCAAGAACTACGCTTCCGCCCGTTCATTCGATGTAAATCCGCTGTATGCAGAAAACTTAGGATTCAAGCTGGAAGCAGAAAACCCACAACAAGCAGTCTATGCTTTCGACCAGAACTTGGCAACTTCCTATCAGGTTGCTCAGTCCATTTCCTTTGAAGTACCTCAAGGAGTGAAGGCTTATACCTTGTTGATGAATGAGTTATCATCTCCTTTGAAAATCAAACAATTCGATAAGAAGGGTAACTTACTATCAGAAACAACCGTTTCATCACCCTACTTCAAGCTTGAACTGACAAACGATAAAGTAACCAAAGTCAGCCTGGAAGGTAAAGCAGAAATATTCGAAGTTATTGCTGATTCTCAGCAATAACTTCTTTGAAAGCTATAAAAAGAAAAGGCATCATCCTCTTAGAAATACTTGAGGACGATGCCTTTATTTTTACGATTGGAAATAAATTACTTATTTACAGTTTCCAGTACAACGCGGCTTAATTTGTTTGAAGAAATCATTACCCTTGTTGTCTACCAGGATGAATGCCGGGAAGTTTTCAACTTCAATCTTCCAGATAGCTTCCATACCCAGTTCAGGATATTCTACACATTCAATGCTCTTGATGTTATTCTGTGCAAGGATAGCAGCCGGACCACCGATAGAACCCAGATAGAAACCACCATGTTTCTTACAAGCATCAGTTACAGCCTGACTACGGTTACCCTTAGCCAGCATAATCATGCTACCACCATGACTCTGGAACAAGTCAACATACGGGTCCATACGTCCAGCAGTAGTCGGTCCCATAGAACCACAAGCCATACCGGCAGGAGTCTTAGCCGGACCAGCATAGTAGATAGGATGATCCTTAATATACTGAGGAAGATCTTCACCACGGTCCAGACGTTCTTTCAGTTTGGCATGAGCGATATCACGACCTACGATGATTGTACCGTTCAAAGACAGACGAGTTGCAACAGGATACTTATCGAGTTCAGCCAAGATTTCCGGCATCGGACGATTCAGGTCAATCTTTACAGCATTACCTTCACCAGCCTGACGCAATTCTTCAGGAATCAGTTCACCCGGATTTGAATCCAGTTTTTCAATCCAAATACCGTATTTATTAATCTTACATTTGATGTTACGGTCAGCAGAACAAGAAACACCCAGACCAACCGGACAAGAAGCACCGTGACGAGGCAGACGGATAATACGAACATCGTGTGCATAATACTTACCACCGAACTGTGCACCCAAACCGATACGGTGAGCTTCTTCCAAAACTTGTTTTTCAAGTTCCAAGTCACGGAAAGCACGTCCGTATTCATTACCAGTAGTAGGCAGATTATCGTAATAATGAGTAGATGCAAGTTTAACAGTCAGCAAGTTCTTTTCAGCAGAAGTACCGCCAATGACAAATGCGATATGGTAAGGAGGACAAGCAGCTGTACCCAGAGTCTTCATCTTTTCTACCAGGAACGGAACCAGAGTAGCCGGATTCAAGATAGCTTTTGTTTCCTGATACAAATAAGTCTTGTTGGCAGAACCACCACCTTTGGTTACACACAAGAAGTTATATTCCATACCTTCGGTAGCCTCCAAGTCAATCTGAGCCGGAAGGTTACAACGAGTGTTCACTTCTTCGTACATGCTCAGCGGAGCATTCTGTGAGTAACGTAAGTTATTTTCAGTATATGTTTTATATACGCCCAGCGACAAAGCCTCTTCATCACAATATCCAGTCCATACCTGCTGACCTTTTTCACCATGTATAATAGCAGTACCGGTATCCTGGCAGAAAGGCAATACGCCCTTAGCTGCAACTTCAGCGTTACGCAGGAAAGTCAGAGCAACGTATTTATCGTTTTCGCTGGCTTCCGGATCACTCAAAATTTTGGCTACCTGTTCGTTATGAGAACGACGCAACATGAAAGAAACATCGTGGAATGCAGCATTAGCCATTGCTGTCAGACCTTCCTTTTCGATTTTCAGGATAGGTTTTCCTTCGAACTCGCTTACAGACACATAGTCTTTTGTAAGCAAATAGTATTCAGTAGTATCTTTTCCGTGTTCAAACATCGGCTGATACTTGAATTCTGGTGTTGCCATAATGATAAGAAATTAATTGTTAGTTACTATGTCAGCAAAGGTACGAAGTATTATCGAAATTTTTCCTTAATTAAGATAAAATCTTTGTAGCAGATGATTCAAAAACTCACGGGAGTTTCCACTAGTCCACTTCAATAGCAACCTTCCTTTTACCTATTCCGAAACACCTTAGTTCATGGCTCTCAGCAAGTCCCGTTGTAAAACATCCACCCCGGGAAAACCTACATAACGATCCTGTAGCTTTCCGTCATAACTGATAACCAGATATCCCGGAATGCCCGTAATGCCATACGAACGACAAAGATACTCCCATTGCTTCTGTGTCAGGCGATAATGTACTCCATTTATGTCAGCTATCGCATTTTTCCAAGCAGCTTCCGGCGAAGAAGGTCCTGTAATGTAAATATAAACCACATCCTTTGCCGACAACTTCTTTTTTAACAAACGAACAGCCGGCATACTTTTACGACACGGTCCACACCATGTAGCCCAGAAATCAACAAGAATGGCACTTCCCCGATGCTGGGAAATAATGGCAGGTAAGATGTCGGCTCCAGAAACCAAGGAATCCAATTCAGCAATAACATATCCTTTAGAAGCCTTTGCACGTTCCGAAAGCGCCTGCATAGCCTGCATTTTCTCCTTTACATACGTACGTATTTCCGACTGCCCGATCAGATTCATTGCCTTCCTGTCGTCCGAACTCATACGTTCTTCCTTCACAGTATTCCGGTAGATACTTCTCGCCTTCTTCATATCCTCCCATACATCCTGCATTTCACCTTTATCTCTTTCCAGATACTGCAAATAAGTCATATAATCACTACTATATCTGACATAAGGAGAATCTACTTCCTTCGGCATTGTACCATGTGTACCTTGTAGAACCAATGCATTCACCTTCAAATTGGCCAAGACATATTCTTTATATGCCTCACCCACTCTTTTATCATCTTTCAGTTCTGACTCATACCCATTCAGTCTATCCTGTACGAAAGCATCATATTCTTCATCCGACATCCCCGTAGTGTTATTAACAAAATCAGTCTCATCATCAACAGCAAGAGGATATCTCCATGTAGCCAGTTCCGTATTCAGCAATTCCTCTCCTCCGTCGAACCAAGCCTTCTGCTGCTCTCCATATTTATTTTTCAGTAAATGAGAAGCCGACATACTCAATCTTGGTAAATGAATATATACAGTCATCTCCTCTCCCGGAGAGAGAAACAGATTCAATTCAGCCTTATTAATCTGGAGCTTAGCACCTCCGGCAATCAATAAATCGGTTTCAATATGAAAAGATCCATCCTGACGTACTTTCACCGTTTTCCCCCACTCGTCAGAAAACAGCCAGTCGGAATGACGGAAGACCACATCCAACCCCATTTGGGAATCGTACCCTAATATATATCCGTTAATAATTGATTTTCCAGTTTTCAGACGAGGTTCCGGTAAAGACTTACTCCTCTCCACAACACGAGTCTGTAAAAAACTAGGTACATAGACATAAGGCTCTGCCTTGCTCAACTGCACTCCCCAAATAGTCCAGCCCTCTTCTTTTTCCACAAAATCGACAGCATGTACACCTGCCGGTATCGGAGCAAAAGAAAGGATGATAGAATGCTTGCCCGATGCAGGAATAGCTTCCGGTTCCGTCAGTCCATCAATAGACACACCCTCCGCTTCACGCAAACAAAACTCCTGCTGGGGAGTACGCAAACATGTATGCGAAGAAATAACCGCCATTTCACCCGGTTGACCATACAAAACAGCATCCACTTGCGTCTGTTCATCGGTCAAGATAATTTTTTTAATCTCAATTTTTGACGTATTGGTTGTGATAAAACACGGATGGCTGACTTCCCTTTTACGATAGGTTCCAGCCTGAGCCATCATGCAAACACAGCACAGCATGCAAAACAGCCATATATTTTTCATAGTAATATCGCCTTTTATAAACCTCTTAAACGTTCAATCAATTCATTACCCAATGCAGTCTTCACTTCGATATGCTTCAGCACAGCTGTCACAAACGGATTACTTTCGAACACCCCTCGAACTTGTTCAAAGTCGAGTACCTGTTCCTCCTTGCTGCCGTCTGCTCCAAATCCTGTCATCGAAGTAAGAGAAAATTCTTTCTTGGCATCTTCATACACCATTCTATCAAGTCCAACAACTGATTTCTGCCACTGATGCACAATGTCAATGATATCTTTTGACGTAATCGTTTCTGCATTCAGCCCATAAAACTCCAGCATCTTACCATAGGCCCACGTCCATTCATACGTATAATAATTGGCATGCATTTCAGCAAAACGATCATGAATCTGATCCACTGTATATAATGTACCTGTTTCGATGTCGTTCATCAGTCGTTCAATCTCTGTCTTAGGTGCAATCAATCCCGAAATATCCACCCATTCTCCTTCTCCTATCACCGTATCCGGCCGCAAGCGACAACGTATCTCCTCATTGTTTTTAAAGCAGATACCCTCCAGACGTTTGATGACAGAATTACCCAAGAATTTATGAATGGCAGTTTCATAAAAGCCAATCCCTTTATTCAACGCCGAATTTTTAATCTTCGCACTCTGGTAAGAATATATTTCCGATGTTTCACCAGATACCCGTTGCAATTCCTTCAGGATACTCCGTCCCTTCATCATCTTCTGGATGGTATACGGACTGAGCAAATTATAATTTATCTGATCCAGGCGTACAGGATCTTTACGCAAGTCACGCTTCGGCCATTTCTGCGCATCGCGAATGGTTCCCACACTGCGAAGGTTAACCCCCGGAGCCAGATAAGTCGTATTCTTATCCTCTATCAGATACGAAAAAGGTAAATCCGACGTATCCGGATGATTTACATGACGCCCCATCACTAATGAGAAGGCACCGATACGTGCCGGCCAAAGAATATAAGAATCGGAAGTCGTCTTCGCTCCCCGCTCCAATGCCCCCTGATGAATCGGTCCCAATTTATACATGTGATTACTTTGATTAGACCCGGAACCTGCATTCATGAAAGAAAACATACCAGCAATCAGCAACGTCGATTTATGATGCGTAACCGTGAACGGTCCGGCAAAGATAGCACATGCCTCTCCATTCTCCTCCTGACAATTACTGAAGAACAACGAATCGGAAGCCGAATAATTATGCCCCATGTGACAAGCCTGTCCCACAAAACATCGGGTAATCATTGTCCCATCCTCTATATGAGAACCACTGGAAATAATAAAATCATCACAGACTACCCCGTAACCGATATGCACCGGATCGGCCACATTACTGTTAATACTACCGTTCTTTAATCTTCCGGCTCCTTCTATCTCACAATAATCACCAATACGAACATTCTTGATATAGCCCGAATTAACGATAGTAACATGCGAACCGATTGTACCGACATCAGATGCATGTTCATCCGCATACGCTTCTATCAGCGCCTTCATACGTTCAATCAACTGCGGACGATGACGATACAAAGCCATAATATACGCCTGATGAGCAGAAAGCCGGTCGTGTATCATCACTTCACGGCCCCCCGTTTCATTCAAGACAGAAACCTCCACTCCGTTCCCAAAACGAGATTTTTTATCCACCAGAATGATATCCACGTTTTCGATAAACGTATATGCTCCAATCTCATAATTGGCAATATAATTCTTTACATTTTCTATGCAACAATTATCCCCAACCGTTACATTATGCAATGTCACATAAGACAGTCCTGCATGTTTACAGATACCTCCCGGCAGGGCAAACTCATACTCGAACACACCCAAACGTACCTTGCCCGAAAAGCGGGCATGGTGAACATAATCAGGAGTAAAATACTCGTCAACCTGCACATCATTCCAGTCAGAAGCCGAACAAGCCTGTGCTTCCAGCCTGTTTATCTCTTCATTAGTCAGCGAACGGTAGTTTTTCATATTTTATTCTTCGTCGTAGGTTTGATAAAGAAAATCGTTATAAGGATATTTCTGCACATGCAGTTCCCTTACTTTCTTATAGACAATATCCTTCAACTCGTCGATATTCGTCTTGTTACGGGCAGAAATGAAGATGCAGTTATCATTCATCTTAGCCATCCAGGTATGCATCAGTTCTTCCAGCGTAATATTCTCTTTCGTCTTTGGTGTCAGATCATCTTCAGCCTTTTCCACATACGTATAAGCATCTATCTTATTAAAGATAATCATCGTCGGCTTACCTCCGGCACCCAGATCCGCAATTGTCTTATCTACCACCTGAATCTGTTCTTCAAAATCAGGATGCGAAATATCAACCACATGTAACAGCAAGTCTGCTTCGCGCACTTCATCCAGCGTCGATTTAAACGAATCCACCAAATCGGTAGGAAGCTTACGTATAAATCCTACTGTATCAGACAGCAAGAAAGGCAAATTATCAATAATCACCTTACGCACCGTTGTATCGAGAGTAGCAAACAGCTTATTTTCGGCAAAGACCTCACTCTTCGCCAGCAAATTCATCAGCGTTGATTTTCCGACATTCGTATATCCGACCAATGCCACACGAATCAGTCGTCCACGGTTCTTGCGCTGGGTAGACTTCTGTGTATCAATATCGGCCAGACGCTGTTTCAACAATGCCATACGATTCAAGATAATACGACGGTCCATTTCCAACTGCGTTTCACCCGGACCACGAAGTCCCACAGAGCCTTTACCACCTCCGGCACCGGAACCACCACCCTGACGTTCCAGGTGCGTCCACAAACGCTGCAATCGGGGCAACATATATTTATACTGTGCCAGCTCTACCTGCGTTTTGGCATTGGCAGTCTGTGCGCGCATGGCAAAAATATCAAGAATAAGTGATGTACGGTCCAGAATCTTTACATTCAGTTCCTTTTCGATATTTCGTATCTGTTTGGCAGAAAGTTCATCATCGAAGATCACCATACCCACTTCTTCACCTCCTTCTTCGTGCTGCTGAAGAAGATATTCCTTAATTTCCTGCAACTTACCCTTTCCAACATAAGTCACGGAATTGGGAGTATCCAGTTTCTGAGTAAAACGCTTTACTACCTCTGCTCCGGCTGTTTCGGCCAAAAAAGCAAGTTCATCCAAATATTCATTCGTTTTACGTTCATTCTGCGTCTGGGTAATCAATCCCACCAGCGCAGCCTTTTCAGTTTGAGCTTCTGATATAACAAATTCTTTCATTCAGTATAGTTGTATTTCTAGTTTCGCAAATATAAACAAAAAAGCACGCATCAAGTATTTTATCAAACAAAAAAAACAAGAAACCCGTCACCAACTTATAATAAAGTCAATGACGGGTTTCTAAAGAATCAGCTAATTATGCTTATTTTCAATCAGCAAGATTAGGATTGTTTATAATTTCATTTTCAGGAATCTTAAATGTCAGACGTTCATCCTTATAATCATACGTCTGTCCCGGAAGCATTGCATCTTCCTGGCAACGAGTAATACTCTTCTGGAATCGTTTCATAGTAAGTAGACCACGTCCTTCAGCCCACAATTCCAAACGCCAGTTGAAATAAATTTCATCCATGAGTTCTTCTTGACTCATCTGATCTACTTTTGCCGCAGTTTCTGTATCACGTTCAGCCAACAAAGCTTTCAAAGTAGTTCTTGCTGCCGGAAGATTATTATTACGTGCATTAGCCTCAGCATTTATCAGATACATTTCAGCAACACGCATATAAACTTCATCATCGTACCATTCTCTGTTTCCCCTAATACGCTTACTATCATAGAACTTCCACCAGTTTGTCAATTCATACTGTTCTCCATTTTCATCAGTTTCAGTAAACCATTTCTTACGAACATCCGTATCCGGTATAGAATTATACAAATTAGTATCAACCAACTTTTCACCACCGGCATATGCATAACTATACGTAAACAAGTCCATATGTCCCCAGAATGTAGGCAGAGCCGGAGAGTTGCTTGTAGTCAAATCAATAGCCCACATCCATCCCGGAATAGAAACAGAGTTAAATCCAGAGTTTATAACTTCTGTTCTGCTCATTAATGTATATTCATGTGAATCTATCACATCTTGAGTCAATTGAGCCGCTTCTTCATTTTTACCCATCATAAGATAAACATACGCCAGCATACCCTTTGCTACAGCCTGATTAATCTGGTCTTTTTGTCCTGAAGGACGTTCATATCCTTCAAGCATAGGAATAGCATCCGTCAAATCTTTAACAATCAGACTATAAACATCTTCTACGCTCGATTTCACTGCAGCTTCAGAAGTTAACTGAGTACGATAAATAGGTATTGCCAAAGCCGTTTTATCTTCCAAATAAGGACGAGCATATAAATTTACCAAATTAAAATAAGAATGTGCTCTCAAAGCTTTAGCCTGTGCAAAATACACACCATTTTCCCCAGTAGGTTTTGCCTCATCACCTCCAGCAGCATCTATAATTTCATTAGCAGCCTTGATAAGACGGTAGTAATATCTCCAGAACTGATAAGAGAATTGAGCTGCGGTACGAGTTGAACAAGTCAAATCACCTGCCATTTCAAACCAGCCATAACCTTTCATCATGATGACCATATCACCACTCATCAAGTCTGTTGCGATATCAACGGCCTTTTGCCCAAAGTCATCATGTCCTCCAACACCACCAGTAGACATAGCAAAAGTAGTAGAATATGTACCTAATGCTTGTCCCATCAGGATATTGGTATTCCATTTAGCTACCTCTTCCAAATCACCAGAAGTGATATAATCCGAAGGACTTTTTTCCAAAAAAGAATCTGAACAGCCACTGTTTAAAAGCATCAAGCTTAAAGCAGCAACCGGAATATATTTATTTAATTTCATAAACTTCTGATTTTATTTTAATTAAAATTGAACTTTAATACCTCCCATGATTGTACTCAACGGACTATACTGGCTTCTACCAGATTCACCAGAGTCGTTATCATTATCATTGCTACCACTACCCGAAGCAGCATTAGCAACATATCCCTTACGAGCAGAAAGGAAGAATAAGTTATCCCCAGAAACATATACACTCAAACCACCTACACGCAACTTAGATGTAATACTCTGTGGGAAAGTATATCCTATACGGAGGTTAGCCAGATTCAGGTAAGAACGGCTGATCAAGAAACGTGTCGAAGTTGAATTGGCATAGCTAGTACCATCAGAACCACCACCATAATTATTGGTAAGTCTAGGAACATCCGTAATGTCACCCGGTTGCTGCCAACGATTTTCAATATCCTTGTGCCAGTTATGTTGTCCTGCTCCATCATTATGCATCAATGCCTGGTAGTTATAATCATATCCATATCCACCTAAGCTATATGAGAAAGTAGCATTAACCGTAAAGCCTTTTGCATACAAATCAAATCCGAAACCACCTTGTAATGCAGGTATAGCCGATTTATCTACGAATTTCTTAGTAGCCTGACTCCAGTCACTGGTCTGTTCAACTTCCAACTGATTGATGGTATTAGTCGATTTATAAGTTTCCATATCCGTAATCAACTCTCTTGTACCATCCGGCAATACATTATAATACTGATTATACATAGCATATCCAGTCTGAGGATCTACGCCAGCATATTCACGCATATAGAAGTCGTACAGAGAATGTCCTTTTGCCCATCCATAGTAAGTACTCAGTTCCAAAGCCTTTTCTTTACCAGTTGTTTCATCGATAGGCATTTTAGTCATTTCATTCTTATAATATCCACCATTAACTCGGAAATCGAACTTATAATCTTTCTTATTCAAGATATGTGCAGTCAAAGAAAATTCCACACCTTGGTTTACCAGCTCTCCATCATTTACCGGATAAGAAGCATATCCCAAAGAAGGAGCCACCTGTTTCATAAACAACATATCAGTTGTCTTTTTGTGGAAGTATTCAACTTCACCTTCAAGAACATTAGCTATATCAAATTCGATACCCGTATTGATTGTAGAACTTCTTTCCCAAGTCAAATCGGGATTACCTTTATAAACAAAGCTGAAAGTATAGTTATCATTCAAGTTGTTAATCTGATATAAATCTTCATACGGATAATATCCAGCAACAACAGGACTTGTTATGAAATCCTGATTACCAAGAACACCCCAGCTCAACTTATATTTCAAGTTTTTCAACCACTTTACATCTTTCATGAACTCTTCATTGGTAATAGCCCATGCAGCACCGATAGATCCAAATGTACCCCACTTGTGGCCTTTAGCAAAACGTGAGCTACCATCAGTACGAAGTGTTCCATGAATAAAATACTTATTATCCCAGTCATAGCGCAACTGACCGAAATAACTTTCAATCGCATAGCCATAAGTATACGATTCCATATAATCCATTACAACAGCATTACTCCATTCGGTATTATCCGGACGAACCATCTTCGATTTTGATCCGTATGAAACGTTAGTAGTACTATTCGTTGATTCATGAGCAACGAAAGCATCAAAATTGTTTTTACCAAAACTTTGGCTCCATGACAAAATCTGATTGGCAGTAAAGTTCAAATAATTCACCTGAGTCTTAACAATCTGTCCTTTACCTGCACTATCACCATAATAAGGATTAGTCAATTCATTTTCAGCCTGACCGTAATATTGAAGTCCTAAATTAGCCGTAGCTTTAAAATATTTCAAGAAGCGAGCTTCAAATGAAGCATTTCCATTGAACTGATGTGTTTTAACTTCGTCCTTATCCAGAAGCAAAGCACCTGCAGGGTTAATACCGGCAGCGAACGGACGGCTATAACCAGCATTCATACCATAATCATACTTGTTTCCTCCAATATTAGTATCCTGAACGATATTTCCATTCTCATCACGTTCAAATACAGGGAACAAAGAAGGCATACCATTAATAAACTGGAAACCATTATTCATGTTATCATCCGACTGTCCCGGTTTATTAGTAATCATATATGCATAAGACAATGCAGTTGTAGCTTTCAACCAAGGAGCGATCTGATTACTCATATTATTACGAACATTGAAACGTTCATAATCTGAAGAAATATAATAACCTTCATCCTTCAGATAGCTAAATGCCGTATAATGAGTCATCTTTTCATTACCGCCTGATATCTTAACACTTGCATCAAACTTCTGTCCAGTTCTAAACAAATAATCCTCCCAGTTTTCCGGAGTATACTTACGTGAAATGCCACTATAAAAACGGCCAGTAGAAGGATCAATCAACTTATCACCATCTGCATTCCACATATTATATATAGGAGCAATACCATTTTGTCCTCCGAACAACTGTTGTGATGCCCATGTTCCAGCTTTAGCACGATCGTATCCACCTGCAACTTCTGCATAACCACGTAAACCTTCCCATGTTAATTCAGTAAATCTTTCAGGACTATCAATAACATCATAGAGCGGAGTCAAACGCATATTCGCACCATATTTGACTTCTGCGTCAACACGTGTCTTACCAGCTTCACCCTTTTTAGTGGTAATCAAAACTACACCATTAGCAGCACGAGAACCATACAATGCAGTGGCAGTAGCATCTTTCAAAACTGTCATAGAGGCAATATCACTCGGATCAATACCACTCAAATCAGCTTCAAAAGGAATACCATCTACAACATACAGCGGTGAACGACTAGAATATGCAGATCCTAAACCACGAATACGAATACTGGCGTTACTTCCTGGCTGTCCAGAAGTAGACATAACCTGTACACCGGCAACCTCTCCAGCTAACGCTTTAGACAACTCTGTTGGATTTTTTAAAGAAATCTGTTCTCCACCAATTTCCGTAGCAGAACCAGTAAAAGAACGTTTGGTAGCTCCACCATAAGCTACAACCATAACCTCATCCAACTCCTCAGAATCAGACTTCAATGTAACCTTAACAACTGGCTTAATAGCGACCTCTTGGCTTTCCAAACCAATGAACGAAACGACCAAAGTTTTCGCCGAACTAGGCAC
>ULUY01089027.1_pt1 | contig 142250 bp, 128 predicted proteins | sample 1959031 | NCBI WGS metagenome assembly ULUY01 (sample SAMEA4835774, study PRJEB28245) | human gut metagenome | biome: gut microbiome; material: fecal sample | place: Denmark | collected 2008
CCGGCTCCTCGGCTGCATCCTGTGCCTCGGCAGGTTTCTCTGCTTCTTCGTGCTTTGGTTTGAAATCCACGATAGGCTTTGCCTTGGATACTGACTGGAATTCCTCATCTTCTTCGTAAGAAATGTCTTCATCGTAAAAAGATGTGGCTTTGTCATTCTGTGGTTCGTTGTCCTCATCCACAAAAATGTCGTCCTCGTCTGCTGCGCTTTTCTTAGCGTGGTGGGATTCGTTCTTACTAAAAAGCGGAAGTTTGACAAGTTCATCCTTCAGGAAACTGTTTAAACTCTGCTTTTTCTTCTTGCTCTTGCTGACTGCCACAATTGCTGTTGCAACTGCCGTAACTCCTAATACTATGGCACCGAAAGTACCAAATCCATGTTTGTCTTTATCTTTCATGTCTGACCCTCTCCGTTCAAATAGTCTCAAAATTAAGCTACCTCTATTATCGGATTTTTAGGGGGTATTTGTCAACTAAATTGAGTATTAAAATACCCTTTTTTCTTAAATTTTTTCATATAAATTATATAAGTGATAATAAGCGGTACGGCAGCACATACCCATGCAACCGGACCGGCAAAACATACACCGGAAAAACCTATCGCTTTTGGAAGCGTGTATGCGACTATAGACCTTGCTCCAAGTTCAAAAAATCCCGCAAGTAACGGCATTGTTGTCTTACCCATTGCCTGAAGAGCATTTCTGAAAATAAAAATCTGGAACAATGGGATATAGAAAAACATTGAAATATGGAGATAAGTCATTGCATAGGAAAGTATTAATTCATCACCGCCTTTTATGAAAAGCCGGCTGATTGGTCTGCCGAAAATGAAAATAACACCCATACATAAAACTGCACTTCCAACCGTAAAAAGACTCCATTTCAATATTCCGTTTTTAATCCTGTCATATCTGCCGGCACCTACATTCTGACCGACAAAATTTGCAACTGTTACGCCACCCGATATGCCAAACTGCATGATAAGCTGTTCCGTTTTACTGGAAGCCGTAAAAGCGGCAATGTAATTCTCGCCAAATACATTTACGGCACCCTGTAGGATGATTGTTCCGATTGCCGTAACCGAAAACTGGAACGCCATCGGAAGTCCTATGGTAAGGTGTGTCTTTATAATTCCCGGATTAATTTTAAAATCTTCTTTCTTTATATGAAGAACAGGGAACTTAACGGAAATATATACGATACACGCAATTCCGGCAACAAGCTGTGCAAGCACTGTGGCAATGGCGGCACCTGCAACGCCCCAATTAAATACGACTATAAAAAGCAAATCCAGACCGATGTTAAGGAGTGCTGAAAAAATCAGGAAATAAAGCGGGGTTTTGCTGTCACCAAGAGCCCTTAGTATACACGAAACGGCATTGTATAGCATAGGTGCAGCTATTCCTGCAAAAATAATAACGATATAATTATAGGACATATCAAAAATACCGTCCGGTGTGTTAATAAGCCTTAGAACCGGCTTGGTTATCAGCACCGAAAGTAAAGTGATAAACAATGTGATTCTGGACCACAACATAATGGCATTACATACGGAATTACGCATCCTGTCATAATCTTTTGCCCCAAAGCATTGTGCTATATGGACCGAAAAACCGCTTGTTATTCCTATAACAAACCCATTGACAAGGAAAAACATTGACCCGGTATTACCTACGGCAGCCAATGTACTGTTTCCAAGACATTGTCCGACAATAATTGTGTCGGCAAAATTATATATCTGCTGTACAAGATTGCCAATCAGCACAGGGATTGCATATTTTATCATAAGGCTGATTGGTTTTCCTGTTGTTAAATCCTTTGCTTTTGACATTACATTCTCTCCGGTGCTTCGATACCAAGCAAGTCAACACATGTCTCTAACACATCTTTTGTAAGTTTTATAAGTGCAATATAACCTTTCTTTTTATTTTCATCTTCTTCTGAAAGAATCTTTGTTTCATGATAAAAATGGTTAAAAGCATTGGAAAGATCATATATGAATTTACAAATTTTGTGAGGTGCACTTTCTTCATATGCTGTCTTAATCATATCCTGCATGCCTGTGAGCACAAGCATAAGTGAACGTTCGCTCTCGCTCTCAGGGTTAGCAGTATGGATACCTGACACCATACCTCCTGCATTTTCATATTTTTTAAGAATAGATTTAATTCGTACAATTGTGTAAAGGATATATGGACCTGTGTCTCCCTCAAAAGAGGTGAAACGATCAATATCAAATACATAATCCTTAGATGCCTGATTGGACAAATCACCATATTTTAATGCGGCAAGTCCTACCATCTTAGCTGTATTTCTGGCTTCACTCTCATCCACGGTACGGTTAGCCATGATTTTTTCGTATACCTTGTCTTCAATTTCTTTTATGAGGTATTCAAGACGCAGTACACCACCCTGTCTTGTCTTGAAAGGTTTGCCGTCACTGCCGTTCATCGTACCGAAACCGATGAACTTAAGTTCTGTATCAGGAGATACGATTCCTGCTTTTCTTGCCACACGGAAAAACTGTGTATAGTGAAGTTCCTGTCTCTTATCCGCAAGGTAAATGTATGACTTAGGTGCATATAATTTTTCCCTCTCGATAAGTGTCGCAAGGTCGGAGGTCTCGTAATTGGCTGCTCCGTCCGATTTCTGGATGATACATGGAGGAAGCTCCCTGCTGTCATTTTCCTCGGCTATGTCTACAACAATGGCACCCTGGCTTTCATGGGCTATCCCCCTGTCTACCATATCCTTAACCATATCAGCAATATATGGCTGGGCATCACTTTCACCCTTCCATAAATCGAAATGGACATTAAGGTTGTCATAATTTTTCTTCAAATCAGCAACCGACACATTGATAATGTGTTTCCAGAGGGCTGTGTATCCCCTGTGACCGTTCTGTAAAAGATATGTGGCATTCTGAGCCGATTTCTTATATTCGGCATCTTCTTTTGATTTGCCGCTGGCACATGGATAAATTTCCTCAAGTTCTGATATTGTAAAAGGTGCTTCCGCCGGATATTCACCTGTGAAATTATCATCAAAATATGGTAAATCCGGTTTACGTTCTTTGAGTTCTGTAATAATAAGTCCCATCTGGAGACCCCAGTCGCCAAGATGAACGTCACCTATTGTCTTATAACCTGCAAATTTGCAGATTCTTTTTACACTTTCGCCGATTACTGCCGAACGAAGATGTCCGATATGAAGAGGTTTGGCTACATTAGCTCCGCCGTAATCAACAAATACCGTCTCATCCTTAGGTTCACAGTCGCATCCAAACTTATCTTCCAAAGCCATGGCACGAACATAACCACCTATAAAATCTGCACTCATTACCATGTTGATAAAGCCCGGTTTGATACATTCAACCTTCTCAAAGGCACTGTTGTCCTGTAAAATTGCAACCACTTCATCACCAATCATAAATGGTGCTTTCTTATATTCCTTTGCTGCTGCCATTGCTCCGTTGCACTGATATTCACATAAATCAGGTCTGTTGGATATTCCTGTCTTTCCGTATTTATCATCATAGCCGCATTGTTTAAAAGCATTTCCGACTATTTCTGTAATCTGGTCTAATATTTTTTTCATAAAAATTATTCCTCCGTTGGTTATGTTCCATTATACTTTTCATATTTACGGTTGTAAAGAAATTTTAACGTTAAAACAGCTATGAGAGGATTCCGGTAATCCCAGATAAACTCATAGCTGTCATTAGAAATTCTTAATTATTCCATAACAATTAAATTGTTGCTATATCAATCGGTGTCATTGACTGTGTTGCCTGACATTCAAGACTTGTAAGCAATGCATTGGCTGTATCAAGTGATGTAAGAACGTTTACACCGGTCTCGATTGCATGTCTTCTGATAATGAAACCATCGTGGCTCTTTTCAATACCGTTCTCAGGTATATCGATAACAAGGTCAATCTTGTGGTCAAGAATAAGGTCAAGAAGTGTTGGTGATTCCTGTTCAACCTTATTGATCTTAATTGCCTCAACGCCGTTTTCATTGAAATAACGTGCTGTACCTCTTGTCGCATAAATTGTATATCCAAGAGCTGCAAAACGTTTTGCAACCGAAAGAGCATCTTTCTGCTCATGGTCATTAACTGTCATAATCATCTGTTTATGTTTTGGAAGATTAACGCCTGCACCTACAAAGGCTTTGTATAATGCTTCGTTAAAATCTTTTGCTATACCAAGACATTCACCTGTCGATTTCATTTCAGGTCCAAGGCTGATATCAGCGCCACGAATCTTTTCAAATGAGAATACAGGCATCTTGATAGCAATATAGTCTGCTTTCTTCTGAAGTCCGGGTGTATAGCCAAGACCTTTGATTGTATTACCGATAATAACCTGTGTAGCAAGTTTTACAATAGGAATACCTGTAACTTTGCTTATATATGGAACAGTTCTTGAAGAACGTGGATTAACCTCTATTACATATACCTGGTCATTGTATACGATAAACTGGATATTAATAAGACCTTTTACATGTAAAGCTCTTGCAAGCTTAATTGTATAATCTTCAAGCATATCCACAATTTTCTGTGAAATACTCTGGGCAGGATATACTGAAATACTGTCTCCTGAATGGATACCGGCTCTTTCAATATGCTCCATAATACCGGGGATTAAAATATCTTCTCCGTCACAAACGGCATCAACTTCAATTTCCTTACCCATAAGGTATTTATCAACAAGGATTGGATGTTCCTGAACCTGTCTGTTAATGATTTCCATAAATTCAACAATATCTTTGTCGCTTATGGCAATCTGCATACCCTGTCCGCCAAGGACATAGGAAGGTCTTACAAGAACAGGATAACCTAATTCATTAGCTGCCTCAAGAGCTTCTTCTGTAGTGAAGACTGTCTTTCCTGCTGCTCTCGGAATTCCTGTCTGTTCAAGAATCTCATCAAAAAGCTCTCTGTCTTCTGCCGCATCAACATCTTCTGCGCTTGTACCGAGAATTGGAACGCCCATTTCCATTAATGCTTTTGTGAGCTTAATGGCTGTCTGTCCACCGAACTGTACAACAGCTCCGTCCGGATGTTCAAGTTCAACAATGCTTTCAACATCCTCAGGTGTCAATGGTTCAAAATAAAGTTTGTCAGCTATATCAAAGTCGGTACTTACTGTTTCAGGGTTATTATTGATAATGATTGTCTCATATCCTTCAGCCTTGAATGCCCATGTACTGTGAACCGAACAATAGTCAAATTCGATACCCTGTCCGATTCTTATAGGACCTGAACCGAGTACGAGGACTTTTTTCTCAGGCTTAGTCTCAATAACTTCATTTTCTGAGCTGTAGCATGAATAGTAGTAAGGTGTTGAAGCCTCAAATTCGGCAGCACAGGTATCAACCATCTTAAATGCCGCATGAATACCATATTCATCCCTTAAAGCCTTAATTTCTTTTTCTGTCCTGCCTGTAAGTCTTCCGATAACAACGTCAGGGAATTCAATTCTCTTTGCTTCAGCAAGAAGTTCTTTGGTAAGTTCTTCTGTCTTGAGGCGGTTTTCCATTTCAACGATAATGTGGAATTTATCGATAAACCACTTATCAATCATGGTAATATCATGGATTGTATCGTAAGAAATGCCTCTTCTTAAAGCCTCTGCAACAACATACATACGCTTATCATCAATGTTGTGAAGAAGTTCTATAATGTCATCATCAGAATATGATGAGTAATCATCGTTCATAAGCGAATCAACGTGCTGTTCAAGTGAACGGATAGCCTTCATAAGTGCGCCTTCAAAGTTAGTGCAGATACTCATGACCTCACCGGTTGCCTTCATCTGTGTCGTAAGCTTTCTTGAAGCAGTAATAAATTTATCAAAAGGAAGTCTTGGAATCTTAACTACGCAATAGTCAAGAGCAGGCTCAAAACTTGCAAATGTCTTATGTGTAATTGCATTAGGTATCTCATCAAGGTTATATCCGAGTGCTATCTTAGCCGCAACCTTGGCAATAGGATAACCTGTTGCTTTGGAAGCAAGGGCTGATGAACGGCTTACACGAGGATTAACTTCGATAACGCAATATTCAAAACTTGTTGGATGAAGTGCAAACTGTACATTACATCCGCCTGTTATTTTAAGTTCGTCAATAATATTAAGAGCTGATGAACGAAGCATCTGGTATTCCTTATCAGACAGTGTCTGTGAAGGTGCAACTACAATACTGTCACCTGTGTGTACTCCGACAGGATCAATATTTTCCATATTACATACTGTAATACAGGTTCCGTTGGCATCACGCATTACTTCGTATTCGATTTCCTTCCATCCTGCGATACATCTTTCAACAAGTACCTGGCCTACACGGCTTAATCTTAAACCATTGGAAAGAATGTCGATAAGTTCTTCTTCGTTCTTAGCAATACCGCCGCCGCTTCCACCGAGTGTATATGCCGGGCGGAGAACTACAGGGTAACCAATCTGGTTGGCAAAAGCAATACCGTCTTCAACGTTCTCAACAACAAGAGAAGGTGCACAAGGCTCTCCGATTTTTTCCATTGTTGTCTTAAATTCAAGTCTGTCTTCTGCCTTCCTGATTGTCTCAGCAGTTGTACCGATTAATTTAACATTATGTTCTTCAAGGAAACCTGTCTCAGCAATTTCCATTGCAAGGTTAAGACCTGCCTGTCCACCGAGTGTAGGAAGAATACTGTCCGGTTTCTCCTTGAGAATAATCTGCTCAAGTGAATGAACTGTCAATGGCTCAATGTAGACTTCATCAGCAATATTTTTATCAGTCATGATTGTGGCAGGGTTAGAGTTCACAAGAACAACCTCCATGCCTTCTTCTTTAAGAGAACGACATGCCTGTGTTCCCGCATAGTCAAATTCGGCAGCCTGACCGATTACAATAGGACCTGAACCGATTACTAATACTTTTTTTATGTCTTTATTCTTTGGCATAATTAATCCCTGCCTTTCTTCATCATATTCATGAATCTGTCAAAAAGATAATCCGAATCCTTAGGGCCTGCACAGGCTTCCGGATGGAACTGGACTGTAAAAATGTTCTTGCCTACATATTCAAGACCTTCATTGGTCTTGTCATTAACATTGATAAATGCAGGTCTTGCAATCTTATCATCAAGTGTATCCATATCAACAACATATCCATGGTTCTGTGATGAGATATATACCTTACCGGTCTGAAGATCCTTAACCGGATGATTAGCTCCTCTGTGTCCGTATTTCATCTTATGTGTATCAGCGCCTGTGGCAAGTGCCATAAGCTGATGTCCGAGACAAATTGCAAAAATAGGAACATCTGAATCATATAATTTCTTGATTTCCTTAATAATAGAAACACATTCCTTAGGGTCTCCCGGGCCGTTAGAAAGCATTATTCCGTCAGGATTAGCTGCAAGGATTTCCTCTGCTGTGGTTAAAGCAGGATAAACTGTTACCTCACAGCCTCTCTTATTAAGAGACCTTGCAATATTTCTCTTGGCACCGAAATCCATAAGTGCAACCTTAAATCCATCACCGGGAAGTACATATTTCTCTTCACAGGTTACTTTTTCAACAACCTTGCCTGTGGTATATTCTTTTAATTTAGGGAGAATCTCATCAAGATTATAATTCTCATTGGTGGTAATCATTCCGTTCATAGTACCCTTTTCCCTGAGAATCTTGGTAAGAGCACGGGTATCAATACCTGCAATACCCGGAATGTTATTTTCTTTAAGAAAATTTTGTATAGAATCTTCACTACGGAAGTTACTTGGAACACGTGAAAGTTCTCGGACAATAAAACCGTCAGGCCATGGTCTGCCTGATTCCTCATCAGCATAGCAAATACCATAATTGCCAATTAATGGATATGTCATAACTACTGCCTGTCCGGCATATGATGGATCTGTAAGAACCTCTAAATATCCTGTCATTGAGGTATTAAAAACAATTTCACTGATTACTTCTCTCTCAGCTCCAATGCTTGTACCTTCAAAGACATTTCCGTCACTTAGAATCAAAAATGCTTTCATCTTCACACCTTCAAACCTTTCACATGTATTATTTATTTAGGCAAAAAAAAAACAACTAAACATACTGATAGCGCTTTTTTCTTCAAATTGTAGAAATTTTACCATAAAATCCGGCTGATTTCAAGATGCAAATTGTACTCAACAAATATTTTTTTCATCATATAATATCATGTAAGCATCGATGCTGTCATTTGTGATTAATTTTGCATCGCGGCAATATGAATTATAATATCCGGAAAGGTTAAAATTATGCTTTATAAAAATGATGAAACCGGCTTTTTAAGGGTTAATATCACAAATGAAGAAGGAATTCCCATTGATGCAACCGTCAGCATCTACGAAGGTACGGATGAAGAAAACCCTGTTGACGTTGTAGAAACCAATTCCATAGGTCAGACAGAGCAAATCGAACTGCCGGCTCCACCACAGAGCATCAGCGAAGCTCCCGGCATTATCATACCTTACTCCATGTATAATATTGTAGCTTCTGCTCCGGGCTTTGCCCCGGTTTCCATTACCGGTTCAAATATTTTTTCCGGAATACTATCAATACAAAATATTGTTCTTACGGGAAATCCCGGCAATTATAACATTGGTCCCAATACACTAATCGGCAACTATCCTCCAAAAATTCCTGAGGCCGAGATAAAACCCATTGAAAACACCGGTGAAATTGTTCTTGACCGTGTTGTGGTACCCGAAACCATTGTTGTCCATGACGGTGTCCCATCCGACTCGACAGCAACGGACTACTACGTTCCATTTGCCGATTATATAAAAAATGTTGCCAGCAGTGAAATATACCCTACATGGCCCAGAGAAACCATCAAAGCCAATGTAATTGCTATTATTTCTTTTACCCTGAACCGTGTATACACCGAATGGTACCGCAATAAAGGTTATTATTTTACCATTACATCTTCTACCGCTTTTGACCATAAGTGGATTAATAAGCGTAATATTTTCGACACCATCTCCAATGTTGTTGATGAATATTTCTCAAATTATGTATCCCGTCCCGATGTCAAACAGCCAATCCTCACCCAATACTGCGACGGCAAAAGGACTACCTGCAGCGGTCTCAGCCAGTGGGGTTCCAAGTCTCTTGGGGATGACGGCAAAACCGCTCTCCAGATTCTTCGTAATTACTACGGCAGCGACATATATATAAACACTGCCGAAATAATCGAGGGCATCCCTGTCTCATATCCCGGATACACCCTTGAAATCGGTTCATACGGTCCTCCTGTCACCACCATTCAGGAACAGCTTTCCCTCATCCGCCGTACCTACAGCAACATACCTCCTCTTACTGTTGACGGAATCTACGGTAAGGACACAGCAGCTTCCGTCAGCAAATTCCAGGAAACCTTCAACATGCCCGTTACCGGCACCGTCGATTATGCCACATGGTATAAAATATCCCAGCTATATGTGGCACTGGCTAAATTGTCGTAGATTCACACAGTGATCTAATCCGTATGTTTTCGGCTGTCAATGTACTCTTCTGCCATATTTACAATAATACCAAATCCGTAAATCAGTGCTGTCCTAAAAAGAATAGCAATCATCTGGCATATTATACCTGCAGTTTTCAATGTTCCGTAGTTGTAAATAGATATTGCTGATTCAAAATTTCTATACAGTGAAATATCGTGGCTCACACTGATTGCTATGCAAACTACAAACAATACAAATCCAACCAGACAATATACGACTGCAATACCTTTGATAAGACTACTTACTCTAAACTTTTTCTTCATAATGCTACCTCCAATTTGTTAAAAAATAATGCGGGACAGAAACCTGAGGGTTGTATTTTCCAATCCCGTAATAATTATCTCATATTATCTGTCCCAAAAAAAGGACTCATATTATATATTTTTATATGGCAAATCGATATTCATATATGATATAATTTACTATAAATTATAATTTTAAAGGAGGACAAAAGATGTTAATTAACTGGCTTATCATGGGGTATTTTCTGATTCTTTTTGGTGAAAGAATCCAGAGTCTCATACGTTCATTTGCGGATAAAAATCTTTCCATGTGGGGAGATGGGTTCAGCCGGTATGTAAACGGCATCTGTATTCTGTCGCTTGCAGCATCCTTTATTTTATTATTTACAATTAACAGGGATTTCCTTAGGGCACTTGTGTCAGGCGGAACGCAGGTTAGCACAAAGATGATATGTATTACAATCGGCGTGATTCTGGTCTCAGGAATGGTGCATACCGAATATACAATTCCCGGAATACAATTTGCATCATACGGATTTCTGATAGCCGCACTTGTCATCAGAACGGCTAAAAATAATGCAATGACAAATGACAGCATATTACTATGGCTTTCACTTGTGTATCTCATATTTTTTTCTATGGCTATTCCGGTTGTATATAAATCACATATTGAATACGCCGGATTATTCCATATAATAGAGGCAGTTGTATCACTTGTGCTTGTCGCTGCTTTTGCATATATGGCATACAGAGTATTCAATAATGATGCAGTCAATCTTTTTATGCTTCTGCCAATTATCATAGCCGTCATAGGCGACGCAGTTATTCTTTCATTGAGATGGAAAGAACAGGTTAATACATTTGTTCTTATATTTATTATCGCATCGGCTGTCATGTGGCTGGCAGGATTTATTGCGAGCAGGAGGTAAGGGGACAAAACTGCCGCATCAGACAACGGTGCGGCAGCGATACTAACGAATATACTTCGTTATTTTGAGCTTAACTTTTTCAATTTACTTTCTCACATTTCATGAGCTTATGTTCTTAGCTTACTGATTTTTTACACTGTGAAAAAAAGCTGCACACTAATTGCTTAGTGTACAGCTTTATAAAATGGATACATGTATGTAGAGTTAATTTGTTTATGATATGTGTGTTATTAATAAATTCCCCATGATTTCAGAGTCTCACAAGCTATCTGAAATTCCTCGGGGTGTGCTATATAATATAATCTTTTAAGTTCATATTCCTGTAACTTTCTTACATTTTCTTTATCATTAAGAGTGTTCTCTTTAATAATGAAGTAATCACAAATATCTCCATCTGAAGAAGTGAATATTTCTTCTCCTGATTTTATACATTTTATTTCGACGTTATTAAAGAGGATTTCTTCCTCAGGATTTAATTTACCATTTTTAGCGTGTTCGATAGCTTCTTCGGGAAATCTCTGACAGAGCGATTCGTATGCTCTTTTATATTCGCCGTCAGCTAACATAACTTCAATATCTTCCGGTAAAAAAATTCTCAAACGATCAGCATATTCCGTAATAAGGTTGTCCCTGTCTCTCAGATAACGCCAGTCTTCATTTGCTGGAAAATTATTCAAAAAATTATTCATAATATCTATCTCCTTTTTAAATGGTTCTACATACAATGTATCTTACTATTATTATGGGAGATTTTTTATTTTTTGCTAAAAATTATTGAATTTAAATATGAGTATGAATTATAACAGAGAAAGATGATACAGAGTGTGACTCAGGTGAATCACACGTTGCTTTATTTCATATATTATTCTAACTGCATTTAAGAAAAAAGCAATACATTTTATAAAAATATATATGTGTTTTTTTGATTATATATACTTTTCATTTCAATTGTCCAAAAAGTGCTTGCAAAAAACAGCCAGAAAATGAAGATTATTATTAACTAAATAGCGAGAAATTCTGCCTCATTATTTATTTTATTATTTTCATTATTTGTTGTGCTGTTATTATTATAATTAATATCATCATTATTATTTGTATTATTGCTGCTATTTACCCACAATATTATAAATACTATTCCTGGTATTATCATTATTATGCAATATATGATTCCTATTATAAAAATATATTGAATGATTTTTGTTTTAATATTTTTTCTGCTTTGATATATGTCATATGTTTCCCCTTCATATTTTATTATAGCATGGAAGGTGTTTTTAGGTACAAACTTTATTCAAAATTTTATTTTTTGTTTTTGTTTATTTATCATCAAGATTTTTTGATAGATTTTTTACAATCACTTAATTCTTTCAGGTACTTCATGTACCGGCATCTAATTTCACAATCTCATATATCACTTTAACAATAGTTAATCCAAAATCGACCAAAAAACTCTTCTGCTCCTCTGTAAATGCTTTTCTTTCTTCTATTGCCTCACTTGAAGCATGTCTAAAACAATGCATTTGCTTTCTATATTTAGTTACCATTTCATTTGTAACATAGCTAAAACATATTTTCGAATAATCGAGTGCAATAAATTTATTATCTTTTTTCAACAAATTTTCAATCAGATTTGCAATTTCAGATAGTTTTTCATCTACACTCATATTATTAAAAGAGGCTTGTCTATTCGATATTTCAATAAATTTTTGATTTATTGTACCATTAACATCAATATGATTAGGTTTTTGCATAAATGTCATAGCTGCAACATATTTTCGTCTTTCGGCATATCTGACAGTTCCCTTATCATCATTTCCCTCTGCAATAATTCGATTTCTAATTTCTTTACAAGTAAAATCTGTCGGTTCAACAGGAGGTCTTTCTATTATTCTAGGAAACTCCTTAACTTCATATCCCATACTATATAAATAAAATAATATTAGGTAAAACCAACATTTATTTTCATTATCTGCGAAATTAATACCAGGCTGACATAACTCTCGAAATTTCGTTATTGCTTCTTCTACATCATATATTTCAAATTTATAATCATTTATTTCTTCTTTATCTGTTAAGAAATTATATGTCACATTGACATTTTGTATTGCGTCGAAAAATCTGTAGTGATAATCGAATTCTTTTACATTTTTAAAATAAAACTTTTTTAGATCCATATTTTTCTCCAAATTTATTGTCTTATAATAACTATGCCCCTAATATCTCATTCGTATATTTGAACAATGTCACATTCAGCTGCATGATATCATACTGCTTATCATTAATCGCTTTCTGCACAATCAGGTCAAACTTACTGCTCGGACTGAATGCCAAGTCAGCCCGAGCCATCAGTTCTTTTTTCTATTTATTCTCAATCTCTTTCCGTATCATTTTCTCAAATAAATCGTTATCTTTTACCTCAAATCAATCTCAACTGCTTCCGATTTTTTATATTTAATACTACATTTTCCTCCTCGGTATTCCTTAATGCCGCTCAGTTTAGCGTAGCTCCACATTCTGCCAATTAAGTCATCACTATACCCAGCAAAATCTGTTTGTATTACTGTATTATTCAACAACTGAATTTTCTTATTTCTGTCTTCAATGCGAATCAAGTAGTCCTTGCCCGGTACTCTATTATTTTTCTTTTCATTACAAGTTGGACATGAAAGAACAAAATTCCAGATTTTGTCATCTTTGACAAATGACCATGGAATAAAGTGATCTACATGGATCACTTTTTGAAGTTTTTTGCCACAATAAAAGCATGTGTCTTCTTCAAACTCTCTCCTAAGAATCTCCCTATAAACAGAAAGATCTTCTCTCTTTGGCGTAGCAAGCTCAAGCTTATCAATGACCCTTATCAGTGCATTATCATCATTCACTTGCTCAAGAAATCTAGCCCATGAATAATAATTGAGTTTCTCTAGCTCAGACTTATGCCGGAGCATAAAATCATAGATACAATAATTTAATATCAGACCAGACTCTTTCAAATCAAACGAATAAATTACTCCGTCAAAATCATCATATAAGGCTCCGACAACGCACTTTTTGCATTCTGTAGTTACCTTCTTGATAATCTGTTGCTTTTTCTTTTCTTCTATTGCCTCAAATTCAAGATTAACAAGTATCTGATTTTCTGCCGCAGCTTGCTTCAAAATAGATTCAATCTTCGAATACATGGATTTTCCATCTGGTCTCATCTGCCTCAAGTCATATTTGATAACCAAATTCCAATAGTTTTCAGCAAAACGTCCAAACAGCTCCTCATATGTAAAATAGATACCGTCTGACTTCTGCTGACCATTAAAAACATTATCTAATAACGACTTTACAAGTCCAAATTTATAAGTATTGCGTTTTCTACTTGAATTCGAGAACACATAGTTAAACAGAGACCAGATTCTATCTTCACTAACATCATATTCAGTTATTGATCCACTTTTAAGATTCCAGCCAGACATGTGTTACTCCTTACAATACTAAACTCTTTGCTACCGCAATCAATTTTGAAAGTTCGCTTATAAGCTCATCCTTATCAGTATGTGCTCCCCAGCTAATTCTTATGGCTGATGAAATTCTATCTGCATCCAACCCCATTGCCGTTAAAACATAACTTGGGCTATAATCATGTGAGGTACATGCAGAGCCATTTGATATGCCACAGAATTGCTTTGAAGATAGCATTAAAGCTTCAGACTCAACTCCTGTGATACTCAAGTTAATTGTATTAGGCATGCAGTAATCCTGATTGCCATTTATCTCATACTTAATTCCAGATTTTTCCATAAGCTCTAATACTGCATCCTTCTTTTCTTTGTAAGCCGCTATATTCTGTGCATATTCTATCTCTGCAAGTCTGCAAGCCTCTCCCAATCCAGCGACTAAAGCTACTGGTATTGTTCCCGGTCTAATTCCATGCTCCTGCTGACCTCCATAAGTAACTGCCTTAACCGGTGGAAGCTTATATCTTTTCTTCCTTAAAACAAGTGCTCCAACACCTTGTGGGCCACTTAGCTTATGTGCGCTTAAAGAAAGCATATTATATTTTATCTCTCGTAATTCAGGCACAAGTTTTCCGCAGCTTTGTGTAGCGTCAATATGGAATAGAATTCCCTTATCAGCTAACAATTCACCAAGCTCTTTTACTGGCTGAATAACGCCAGTCTCATTATTTGCATGCATAACACTGACTAGAAGTGTATCCTCTTTAAGAAGAGAACTGACTTTTTCAACATTAATTCTTCCGTCAGTTTCCGGATTCACTATATCTACATCAAACCCAAATTTCTTCAAACTCTTAGCTGTTTCTAAAACGGCTTTATGTTCAATGCTAGTTGTTATAACATGCTTCTTGCCGCTTTCTTCTGCATAATCCATTAAGCCTCGAATTGCAATGTTGTTACTTTCTGTAGACCCGCTTGTAAAAAATACTTCGCTGTTCTCAACTCCAAGCAAACTAGCGACCTGGCCTCTTGCATTCTCAACTACTTTCCTTGCATTGTCACCATAATCATGTGTTCTGCTATCTGCGTTCCCTATTGCATTCTTATATATATCTACCATCACATCCAGCACTCGAAAATCTATTGGAGCTGATGCATTGTAATCTAAGTAAATTCCCATTTATTCCTCCTCAATTGCAAGGTCTAGTAAATCATCTAAGTTCTTAATAAAATTCGTACCTGACAAATGTGCAATACCACGCTCAATATGAAGCTTAAAGTATTTAGCCAAAGTTTCTTCGTCCGTTGGTAGTCCCATCTTTTTACACCATGTAACCATAATCGCATCATATATATCGCTATACTCGCCACCGAAGGTATACCAAGACATTTCAACATTACTATCTGCTACAATCGGAATGTCTGTAGGCATTGTATTTTCAGAAAGAGAATAGCAAAGTGCCCATCTACAAAGAACATTCCAGTTTTTAATTCCGGTTTTACCTTTTAGTCTACCCAAACGATCCTTGGAGACATTTGTTAACTTAATCTGTTTAATTATCATTTAGTTTTGCCTCCCATCCAAAATAGCCTGGCTTGATTGTTGTATTTTTAGTCTTGTCATTATAATTAAGAGTAAACTCATCGCCAATGCTTTTCCTCATCATTGTGTAATAGTTTTCATCAATTTCAGAATCTGTAGACAAGATAATTGTTTGATTACTAGCCTTAGGGAAATATGTCTTTATCAATGCCTGGCGATGTGATGAATCAAGTCTAGATAATGGAGTATCAATGATTACCGGCAATTTTTTCTTTGAACAAATAGCTAAGGCCCAAAGCAATGAAATCACCATCAATTGTTTTTCTCCTGCCGAAAGTCGCTTCTTTGCAATTTCCTCGCCATCAGCATTCAAATACTGTAAATCTAAGGTTTCAGGATCCATCTTTATGTAATCAACAAGGTTCTTTTTGTTAGTAAGCTTCTTATAGCATTCGGTCATCGTTTGAGCCAAAACGTCGGTTTTTCTTTCCTGCAAGCGAATTCTATATAGCTTAATAATCTGTACTGCCATATTGGCATATTTAACAGTACGTTCATCCGCATCCATTGATTCCAATATAGAAAGTGTCTTCTCTGCGTATTTACTGAACTCAGATTCGGCTGCAATTAAGTTTCCGTGTAAAGTTGTTCTGTCCTTGCATAATGCCTCTATTTCAACCTGTTTAGCAATCACATCATGCTCTTTAGCTTTAATCTGCTCAAAGAGTTCAGTTAATGCCGACTCATCTATATCGACTGACAACGAATTATCTACCTCATCAACCTTCCTCTGATTCTTATCTCTTTTAGCTACTAATTCCTGTGTATGTAATGCACATCGCTTTAGTTTATCTGCATTAAGCTGTTCTACCTGGTACAGGTTATAATCTGATAGGTTATACAATTCTTCTGATTTATCAGAATTAATTTCCGTCTTCATAAAACTAATGAACTTATCGACATCTTCAGATTTTCCAGCAAATCCTTCGTATAAAACATTCACTTTTTCTAAGGCGACTTTATTTAATTTTTTCTCCTGTTCAGCCTTTCCTTGTGTCTCAATATCCTTTAAAAGATCAGACACTAATAGAAGTGGAAGCTCTCCTCCTGCAATTTCCAGCAATTGTTCCTGGCTACTATTAACTGCTGCTATACTTTCACTTCTTTGCTTCATTAAAGCATTCTTCTGTTCCAAAATGCCTCCACCCTTTACTGAATATTCAGTGTTAAGCTGTTCCAGTTCTAACTGCAATTCTTCCAACTGCAATTTTGCACCTTCAATCTCAACGTCCGCTTCTTCTAATACCTTTTCAGCTGTTTCTTTAACAGAACGAAGCTCTTCAAGTTTCTTTAAATCCTGGTTTTTAGCGATGTTCTTACTAATTTTGTTTATGATCTTACCTATATCTCCTTGAAGTACATCTAATACAGTAATACCTAACATTGCTTTAATAGATTCCTTCATCTGCTCGCTAGTTTCTTCAACCGCAAGCTCAGCAATTTTTTCTCCATCGAAAAAGAAAAAATTAGATAAAGCACTAGGCAAAATATTTTCAACAAACATAGGCCAGTTTTCAGTTAAGAATTTATTCTCCTCACCATTCTTCAGTACAGTGATTCTTTCTTTTACCCTCTGGTCTTTTCCATCCCAGTCTCTTCTGACGGTATAAATCTCATCATTACTCTTATCCATCGCAAACTCAATTTCAACAAAAGTATCCAAAGACCCATCTGTTTTATTTACATATGACTTCAAATACTGTCCATAAGTTGTATACTTGCTTTCTGTGTATGCAAAAGAATTTGATCCATAAAGACTCAAAAGTACGGCCTCAAGGATAGTAGTCTTTCCTCGCCCATTCATTCCGCCAATTAAGACAACTGGCTTTTTACCATTGAATTCAAGGGTGTTCGTAGATGCATACACACCAAAATTATGCATTGTTAATTGCTTGATTATCATTATTCATTTTCCTCGTCTATTTCATCTTCATCGTTCTCTGATGGTTCATCATAACTACTATCAAGAGCTTTTTCGTTGTACTTTCCACCGAGATCCTTTTTTCTCGAAACTTGATTCAAATAGTACTCAGTAGCATCATCTTCATTTTTATAAAAAGTTCTCTGAATACAATTTTCCAATGAGTCTATCACACCTTTACGCTGATTTAAACTATTAGATCGATTCTCAATATCAATCAAGCTATATGCCATTTCAAAAGCAAGTTCTTCATCAGGATATAATTCCTCGACCACATCCTTTAAAATGTCCCATTCTTCTTTCTTAAATGCCTCTGGCGCAATCCATTCCGGGTCATCGAATAGCTTTCCAAATACATCCTCATAAATGCCAGGCAGCGTATCATCAAACTCATGTTTATCATTAACCCAAATTCTTCTGATATTGCGCAATTCAGGAATTGTAATTAGTTCTAAATTCTGAAATTCTTCTGGACCATTTTCATTTATATTCTTTTGAATTTCTAATAAATCTCTAAGCCATTCTTCTCTGATTTCTTTCTTATATGGGCCATGATGAAGCCGCTTATAACTTCCCTGAAGATATCCAGCCATTTTTCTAAATGATCTTCTCTCTCTATCATGTTCTTCATCGCCAAACTTATTTCTAAATTCAAGCAATGTAGACATCCAAGCCTTTTCATCATCGTTTTGAATCATTGCTTCCATAGATTTGTCTTTTTCTACCATTGTACAAACCCAGCAGCCAAATCTACTCCTACCACAACTAGGTAATCCCTTCTCAACCATCATTGGGCATTCATTATCAGCAGTAGCTCCACGATAAAGCGTTAGTAAATCCTTATTCGAATATCCCCATGGATTCTTATACTGCATCAGGAATACCCAGACATCATTGTCATTCCAATCCTCTAATGGAGAAAATACAAGTTCATTCACCATAGATTGATTAGGACTTAATAATTCACGAACTCTTTTCTTCTCGTAATATGCCATAGTTTTCGCTCTTCGAGCGCTCTCTGCCTTACGGGTACCAATAACCATAATAATTTCGCCATGTTCAGCAATTTTTTCTTTAACAAAATTATTAACCGGCTGAATTTTCAATCTGTCAGTACACCAACGAAGCTTTTTCCTTGGAAATGGATAGCCTCGTCCAATAAAATTTACCCAGAAAGTGTTATCTATTGCTGGAGTTAATCTGTGAGTAACAAAAGGCAATCCCTGCTCTTCTGCCGCATCATCCATTGTTTTTAACGATGTTTGAACCCATTTTGAAATAACCGGAGACTCCACCATTGTATCCGTATTAATGATATGTACTTGTTTCTTTAGTTGATTCTTAGGAAGTTCAGAAAGAGCAAGCCACACCAACTGTAATGTTGCAGTACTGTCCTTTCCTCCTGAATATCCTATAACCCAAGGTATGTCATCACATAAATACAGTTTTCTTATTGTATCCATTAAGCCATCTATAATCTCTTTTGTAATGGTTACGCCCTGCTTATTTGCTTCACAGCTCACACATTTTTCTGCCATGATTATTATTCTCCTACACGTTTATTGAGCTCAAGAATTGCTGTTCTCTTTGCTCTTCTTCCTCGGATAAAGGTAATCCGATTTCCTTCTTGATTTGATTTGACGTAAGATTTATTGCTTTGTTACTAGTTATAATTTTTCCGTCAACCCTTATAACTCTCAGCTTCCACTGAGAAGAGCTTCTTTTCCAATCAATTTTTTGAAGATTGAATAAGAATTTCGTCATATCAATTTCTGGGTTTTTATAGAAGTACAAACCTATAACGCCGAATGCCTGAATAACTACCCCCTGAGTAACAATATAGTTTTCCCTTAGGTCAACCTTAGAAATTTCTCTTTTTGACAATTCAACCCACTGAACTACATTCTCTGCTACAGTCTTCCAATACTTAATCAAAAAAGACTCTGCATCTTCGAATATATCTGATCCACCAACAATTCTTTTATTAGCGGTATAAAACGTATTCAGCGTAAAAAGATTTGAAGAAAACTTACCAAGGATATCCTTCTCCTTATCTGTATACTCATTCAAGAAAGGGACATTGGCTATTACGTTTCTATTTACTACTGCCAACTCATCTCTTGAATCATATAATTCCGCAATAGAATTTGATGTTTTAACAGCATGCTTATTCAAATCAGTAAATATCTGCTGACTTCTCGCCAATCCCTGATCTTCATAAAATACTACCGATATTGTCTCGTTGCCTAACGAAGAATCCTCATTCAACGCATCTAAGATAGCTGCTTTACGGTGTTGTCCATCATTTATCAGAAATCTAGCATCCATTGACACTTCTAAAATTCCTGTACCCATGTCATCACTACTTTCATGAAATTCAAACTCTCCATCTATCGATGCTGCTAATGCAGAAAAAACATATGAATCACGATTCTCTGTAATATATTTGCTTATTACAGGAATTCTTGACTCGTTCAATTTTCGCTGAGCTCTATATTCTGGTAATACATACTCTTCTTCATTCGGAAACAGCTTTGAAATCATCTTCAAAGGAACCATTGCTATAAAGTACTCTCTACCTGCCTGACTGCCCCTTACAACCGGAAATTTGTATGCGTAATCCATGTTTCCTCCAATATAAAAATGCTATACTTAAGTAGACTACTTAAGTATAGCATTTGCTTTTATATCAGTCAATTAAATTCTTTGTACAATTCCCAGAAAGCTTTATCTTTTACATAAACCGGCTTTCCATTTCCCATCTTCACAATACTATGATGTTTTTCTAGTGATTTAATTGCGTTAAAGAGCACTTGATTTTCCTGACTCTTAGCTTCTGTTTTAAACACAAAATCAACATCAGAATTCTTTAGGTCGGAAACATTATGAACTACCCATGTAAGAATGTATTTTGAATAATCATCCTCTCCACTTCCAAAATGTTTCAGAAACTGTGTTGAAAGTATCGTTCCTACACCAAACTCTCGACCTTCTTTTAAAATCTTTTTAAGTGACGGGAATCCCTCACGCATAAAGTTATCTGCTTCATCAACCAAAATCATCTTAGTAAGTTGTCTATAGTTTCCATCCATTTTACTTGAACCAGCAGCTTGCATTTGTGAATAAAACAAATCAAGTGTTATTGCAACTATCAAGCTTTGTATATCTGCATCATATCCGGATAAATCTATGACAACCACACCACTCAGAATCTCAAACAACGATTTTGTATTAGACGGATTTGCTTCAAAAACCTGGAACATATGAAGCTTGTCTAAGGCTGCTGCTAGTGAATCACCCTTCTTTATCTCTTCATCATTTGCATATCTCTGATATACTTGATCAAATGTAGGTGCTTCTTCATCCCACGTAGCAGGATTTCCCGGATTTATTCCACTCACAGTATATGCATCCATAATACATTGCAGTAATGTTGCTTGCTGTTTTGGTCCAAGATTATAAACCTTTGATAAGGTATCCTTAAAAGTATTTGCTGTATGTGTCGGTAGTAGTGGCTTAAATACCGATGATTTTACCAATGCCAGAGGATTAAACGGCAAATGATAAGGTTTTAATATTGTTGCATTTGTCGCATTAACAAAATCTGTTTTGCTTTCGTTATAATCACCCTTATAGTCAAAAATCAATATTCCGAGGCCTTTGCCATCAACATTATGAATCTGTTCACGATACAGCTGTGTGATAAGTGACTTTGTAAACTGAGTTTTTCCAGTTCCCATCGTTCCAATTATTCCGGTATTAGTATGGAACAATTGAGTTGTATCATTTGGTCTCCAGATTACGGACTGACCATTTTGTTCATTCAATCCAAATAATATGTTCATACCATCTTCTTCATCTTCAGGTTCTGACTTCGGATTCGGCTCTGGATTTGAATTTAGTTCAGGATCCGGTGTTGTCCCAGACATTTTCTTTCCATCATTGCTCGTTCCTGAAGATATATATGTATTATCAACATCTTGCTCTGTGTCATTTAATGTAGTTTTTTCATCTAGTGCTGAAACTGATAATTTGCTCAAATCACCTGTCAAATTATCCACTATGCATTCATCAAACAACAAGAATTCACTATCTCGTTTAGAATGAATATCTTCATAAATTTCAGCAACTTCTTTTAGAATCAATCCGAACTCATCCCGTTCAGGCATCTCGATAAAATTAATAGCATCTTCCTTAAAAGATGTTCTTCGAGACATTAGTCCTTTTCGAAAAGACAAAACTGCACCTTTTCCAAGTAATTCCTGGATATTTTCAGACATAAAATATCTTTCATTTAAAATTGCTTCTCGATAAGTATCTAATACTTCATCCCAATTCTGAGAATCATCTACATGATATACCTGCATCTTTTTACAGCTTATAACTAGCATTTGCATAAGGAAATTGCGATTAACCTTATACAAAATTGTGTCCATAATTTCTCCGCCCGGATTAAATGCTGCATGTAATCCTTCAGCAGTTGCAGATGCTTGTTCAAATGCTTTTTTAATAACTGCAACCTCGTTATTTCCGGTCTTTACTTCTGTAGGATATAAATAGATTTTTGGTGTATCACCACTCTTATCCAATCCTATAAAAAGTAAATCGTCACTTGTTGGTCCTTTTTCAAATCCAAGATTCTTTGCAGACAATACGCCTTCATCCTTCGATAGCCCCACTCCCCCAGAAACTCTTAGCATTTCTTCAAGAGACACCGGAACCCAAACAATGTCCTTATGTTTAAGGAATGCTAGCATAAACTTTATAGCAGCTACGATACTAATTTTTTCTCTACTAAATGTAGAATCCTTGCTTCCTTTTTTTGATGACACCAACCTAAGCAGCCAGTCTCCATTTACGGCATTAAACAGATTAATTATTCTATGAACATCATCTACATCTGCCTCTACCCCTTTAATCTTCAAATATTCCTGGATAACCATTGAATACTGCTGAGATTTACGAGTAACTGTAATTGCATCATATCCACTACTAGACGTATATTGATCGCTATAATGAATAATAAGCAAATCGCTCTTGGCCTCTTTTTCGCTAAAGAAATCCAAGTCAACCTTTGGATCTACGAACACAACCCAATTAGAGTTTCCGTATATGTACTCCATCTTGTCTTCTGCTTTTTCATCAATCTGAGTTGAAATACTTGTTCCTGATTGATATGGATTTCCTGATGACTCAACTTGCATTAACGCATTATAAAGTGATGCCATACCTACAAGTTCAGTCTTTGCAGCATATTTTATTCCATAGCCGGTTCTGTATTTATGTCCATATTTACTAGAAGGAATACCAGATAAAATACCATCTAACGAGATTCCTGTTTCAATCTGGTTCATAGTAGCTTGTTCAGAGGTTATTTCTGATTCCATCTCATAGAATGAAATATGGGCATACTCATAATTCTTGCCATTATCCTTATGGAAATAGCATGCTACATTCTTTGAAAGTATACCCTCCAAGCTATTCATTGATGTTCCTGCTTGCACAGCCAACTTCTGCTCAGATAAAAACTCCTTCAAAGTACTATATTCACGAAGATTTGAAAAAGCATTTCCTCTTATATCATCTGTATATATATGAAGTTCAAAACGCACAAGCTTATCAACATCTGCATTTTTATTGATTACATGGATGAAAAACTGGGTCAATCCGATAAACACTTCGCTGCAATCACCCATGTTTATTAAATTAATTCTGACTGTTTTATTATTAATATCTTCAAATATGTATCTAAAATGAGTAATGAACTCGGATATCTTTTCCTCAACCAGCTTCGGTACATATCTTCTACTGCCACGATATTTTTTATTTTCAACCGGAGCATAATATTTCCACTCCTCTGAATACAGTTGATCTGAAGCCTTGAAGATTCTCTTAGATCTCTGTATATAAGGCAACAAATTAATAGAATTCAGTCGATCTAATACAATGTCTGTAGCATATTCAATACCATTCTCTTCCAATAATGCCAGCTGATATTTAAGATTCAATGGATGGAATGGAGTAAATAAGATTTCATCAGTATTTCTTCCTACTTCAATTGTTCCAAGTAATAATGCATTCTCCTGCTGAGTAGTCAAATTTTCCCCGTCTGACAATCCTGCAAACATGTTTTCAAATGCTCTCAAATATTTTTTTACCGAATCAAGCAATTCTCCACCAAGATATGCCAAGGTTGGAATCGTCTTACCATTCTTAAATGCAGCAAGCATCTCTGTATATGCAGTCTCAAGTTCTTCAGATAAATCCAAATCCGTTTTTTCTACATTAACAGCTTCTGTTGTGTAGAAATTGCGAACAACTCCGGCCTTAATATTTCCGTTTATAAACTGTTGTTCAATTCGTAATTCTCTTAAGAGATATGCTTTTGCATAGAACTCCTGTGAATCTGACAATATTGCATCATCATCAAATTCAAAACTCTTTTTAGACGAAAGTTTATCTCGTAATATTTTTCTTCCAATGATTTCTGAACTCTTTGCTTCATCAGGAAACAGTACAAAAGGTACAACTATTCCTGCAAAGTTTATATCAATATTAATTCCACTTCCGAAATTTGAAAGTTCCTCATCAGAAGAGTATATGAGAAGTCTTTCTCCATACATGCAACTATAGATTTCGTTGTCTTCCAGTTGGCATGAAATGAGTTTTTCCGCATTCTTATTAAAAATAAGATTTGCAGTTATTCCTGCAAGTTTTATACGGCTGTTTTTCTTATTCTTTTTATAATCGATAGTAAAATTATGTTTTACCGTACCATACATATATTCCGCAGAAATATCTATAATGCAGATTTTAAAAAGATATGTTATATCATTTGTAATATCTTTTATTTCAAGCTTATGAAAGGATACGCCGTCACGGTCGAATTCAAAGATAATGTCTTTTCCCTCTTTCGTGTAAGTTGTATCATCAGCTGAAATTCCACTATTTAAAATTTTAGCATTACAAGTTACCTGCATATGAATCTTAGAATAGTGTTCAGAGTTAAATACTATGAAGTTTTTATTTCTCTTTTTAGCAGTTTGTGATCCCTCATTACGAATCAATAGATTTTCATCGGCATTAAGAACATTTAATGGCATGTCACCATAGAATAAAATGTTCTCATTATCAATTTTTAAAGGATTACCAATCTTATCCAAGAATTTTTCCTTTGCAGCAATAAGCTCAGCATATGTAAATAATCGACTCCAGTTTTCTCCTTCACTTTTATGAGCACTCTCAATTCGATCAATAAACCTATTCTCAAAAACTCTAGATAAATCAACCTCAATATTTCCATAACGAATGCTCCTGTCAATCATCTCAAACAGTTCATTGTTATTCTTTATTTCCTTATCGATTTGATTATTACTATAAGTCTGATATTCCACCTTTCCATCGACAGCGAACAGACGAAATCCCGGAAAGTTATCTACTTCAATTTTTCCACTGCTCATAATCGCTAAAAGATCTTTGTACTCATAAATAGATGCTTTATCACTAAAAACATCTGTATCTCTTCTGGTTAACTCGAAACTCAGTATTCTTTTTTCTGTGTTTGTAAGCTGAGTGCTATCATTAACCATTTGCCTAATCTCAGTCATAAGATTCTCAGCATAAAATGGCATTCCCCTCGCTGACATATCTCGCGATCCACTCTTGGCACTATCAATCAGATTTGCCGAAATCATAAGCAAAGGCTTCTGCTGCTCATTCGCAGCATTTCTTAAAGTGGCACACAAGAAATCATTTGTCATTCCATTTATCTGTGCTGCAATAATGACTTCATCATCAATAAGTTTAAGTGTATATGTCTTATAGAGAGTCCCATCTCCACATTGAAAAACATACTCTCCCTTTGACTTGTTACTTGTTGCTAGCTCTTCTAAAGCATTATCAACTTCTGTTACCATTTCTTCATTATCTAACTTCAGGCAGAAGCTCTCTCCTTTAAGAAGAGTTCCGTCTGCTGCAGCAGTCTGAAAGAAACTATTTATTTTTTTTGCAATAAAATCATAAAATTCGTTTAACATACTGTGCATCTCCACTATCACTCTTCTTATCAATCAGATTTAACTTTGTAAAGAATTCTTGCAAGTACTCTTTTGAAGTACTATCAAGATATATTCCTCTCTTTTCATACTCCTTAAACAAATCATTTAATCTGATTTTTTCTTCATTCCTTAAGCATATCTTGGTAAGAAAAATTATATCTCTTTCAGTAAGATTAAGTACAAGTCCAGATTTCTTTCTGTTCTTCACCCATCTGCTCTTACAGAACTCCGTAAATTTTTCATTGTAAAACTGATTTGCTCTTTTTCTATCTGTATTCAAGAACTGTTGATAGACACATTTAAACAGATGATTTACAGCTTTGTCTGTTTCTGTACCAGCCAACTGATATTGGATATCACTGAATCCCTTATAGTCGCCCACGTAAGAGCAATATGTTTCCTCAGCCTTTTTAACTTCGGCAGCTATCACAGAATCCATTGCCGGTTTGTCTGCTAGTTTAGCTAAGGATATGTAATCAACCATTTCGTCCGATTGTGTCTGATTCAATATTTCTAATGTGATTGCATGGCTGAACATGTGATTTAAATTTTCTTGAATCTTTTCCCATCCTTCTATACAACACTGACGGTTCTTGCTAACTTTTTCCCAGTCCAATGCATAATATAACGTAACTTTCGAATCTCTTTTTCCTGTACAGAACTGATCCAAAATAACGCTCGTCTGCGAAATATAATAAAAATAATATACGGCAAACAAATTTGATAAATCCTCAAGTGAAGTCATTCCTGACTCCAACATGTAGAAGAAATCTGCTTTAAAAAGTTCTTGTATATCATCTTTAATAATGAAATATGCAGGTTTCTTTTCTGCTTCGCATACGTTCTTGCTCTCAATATTTTTTATAACCATGTCCTCAAGAACATTAAACTGATATTGAGATTTTGCCTCTTCAATTTTTTTGCAATCATCCTCATTAATACCCATTACAGAGTAAAGAAAATGTGCAAGATTATCTGCACTCTTGTTATTTGTAGTTGTTTGATAAGGATATAATCCCAGATTATCAGCAATAAAATCTGATCCTCTAAAGAACATGCTCTGAATCATATCTTTGAAATAATCCATGTCCTCAGCTGCAACACCAACATCGTCCATCAAGTTATTACTCAGTTCTTCGAATAATATTGGCTCTGTTGCTTTGTTGGAAGCTTCTCTAAAAAAACCAGTTACCACATCTTCCAAGTTGTAAACAATTGGTGCCTGGTTTTTCCCAGATGCCTTATATGGATATAGCTTGAATTGAGTGTCTGGCTTGTGCGTTAAACGAAATGAATCCACAGATTTAGTTTCGTCATCCTTTGCATTGAAGCTCTCTATAAATTTTTCTTTGTCAAATTTATATTCCATCACTTCACCACCTTAAACCTATATCCAAACTTTCCAGCAGTTATTGTTGCCTTTTTACCGTCTGCAGATGTTACTGAAACCGCCTTAGTAAGTTGTCCTGTCTGCAAGATTTTATCAACAAAGCTAATAAAATCTGCATGATTATTTCTATCATTCGCAGTCTGGATATATCCTGAATTTAATCTTGATAATAATTCATAAAGCGAATAATCCAAATCAAGATTTATCACTTCATCATCATTACCATAGAATGAAGCTACTACGTAAGGAATAAACCTCTGAAGTTCATCCTCTCCCGAAGTCTTGGGTAACTGATCTAGATTTTCATTAAACTCAACCGCTTCATAAAGTGAAAAACCATTATGCTTATCATCAAGACATACGTTTCCATCTTCATCAGCTCCACACCATTGTGTTAAAGCTTTTTCAACAATTCCATAAAGTCTATCAAGCTTCTTTCCTATTCCGGCGTTGTAAATAAACAAATCAGCTAGATAATTCTTATAGACCTCATCTCCCGAAATATTATTATCAAATACATCTATTCTAACAATCAAATTATATAAACTGGACTTTAATGCCTTATCATCATTCAGTTTGGCTACCATTGACTCGTTACAAATAATTTCGCCGTATGGAACGTCTTTAAATGCTTTTTTAATCTCTTTACTAATGTCTGAGCTGACATAATATGAAATAGCAATTTCATCAGCCCTTTCTGTTCTCATTCTAAGCGGATCATATTTATTTAGCATGTTCATTAGTACCGTTACGTCAGCAGAGTCAAATAATAAAGCCGGCGTTATCTGCTTTAAAAACTTCTTTAAGTATGTAGAGTCATCCACCAAAGATTTTTGAATATCAGCAAAGCTAAATTCTTGAGAGACCACAATATTATATATAAAATTTAGTATTTCTCTTGTTGTAAGAATCACTTTATCTTTAATAATTGTCTCTACTAAAAGTTCAGCAACATAAACCTGCCTTTTTTCTTCCATGAGGAATTCATAATTCATCTTAACTGGACATTTTTTTGATAACGGACAAGATTCGCAATCCTTTTTATATGACTGATAGAATCTATTTTCATCCACATCAGAAAAAACTTTTTTCATAATATCTTCAATATATTCAGCACGAATTCCATCCTTTGTGAGGCTGTACATATGATAATCCGAAAAACTTACGTGCTGAAAATGACCGTTTTCATCAAAGTCGTTATTGTTTACCTGCGTAGTAAGAATATTACTATCTTCTACATAACACCTTAACTTCGAAAATTCATTTCCATATTCTGACTCGACAAAATTACTTAATACACCCAGATTAATTGCAAGAATTACATTTTTTCCTGGAATCTCTAGTTGATTATCCTTAAATGGAGCTAACAATTCATTAAGAGTTTCTATTGCAGTCTTTGAAGGTGCACTACTCTCAGTTGCATCATTGAAAATCGTATAGTTGTCTATCAAATGTTCCTCGTCTGAATTTTTCAGGTATGACAACAAATGCGACTTTCCATCTCCTGCACTTCCACACAATAACACCAACGTCTTTTTATTTCCGGCATTTACATTTTTAAGAATCTCTTTTAAATCTTCCTCTGCAGTTCTTGTTACATGCATATATTTTTTAAAGTCATCAAACTTTTCTGTATTGTCAATTGAATCACTCGATGACTTACGCAATCTATTCAATTCATTTGCAAATTTACAGGTTCCCATCTCGCACCTCACTCTACTTTCTTGCTTACTGTAACAACGTCTTCTATTGAACAATCAAGTGTTTCACATATTTTTAAAATTATAGATAGAGATACCGGCTCATTCCTGTTCGTTTTTGCAAGTGTGCTACTACTAATTCCAGTCTGTTTGCGTAATTTACCTTTTTTCATGCCTTTATCAATAAGAGTTGTCCAAAGACTGTTATAGTTTAAAAGCATATAAGCCTCAATATCTTCGATTTACAATTTAATACTTCATTCTTCATTATAGAGAAATATTCATGATCAGGCAATCAAAACTTTCGATTTCTCGTATTTTTAATACACTTTTCATATCATTTCTATTATTTTTTCAAATATTTCAAATATTTCTTCTCAAAATCAAAGCGTAAAGTGAAATTTATAATCAAAATCAATACGCAAAGTTGCAGTATAGGAAAAAGTGTGAATACATGTTATAATACCGGTAGTTAGTCTTAAAAGGAGATGAAAACAATAAAAAAGAAATTCAGAATTACATTTAATGCACCGGTAGTATTAGGTTTAATTTTTATATGTTTTGCGGCAACACTACTGGGAGAAATTACAAATGGTAGAAGCACAGCATTATTTTTTATGACATATCACTCATCATTATTAAATCCTCTGACCTATATAAGGTTTATAACACATGTTTTCGGGCATGCAGGCTGGGAGCATTTTATCGGTAATGCAACATATCTTTTATTATTAGGACCGGTATTAGAGGAAAAATACAAATCCAGAACATTAATTGAAATAATAATCATTACGGCACTGGTTACCGGTATTATCAACTATATCTTTTTCCCTAATATTGCACTATGCGGAGCCAGCGGAATTGTCTTTGCCTTCATTATTCTGGCTTCATTTACCGGATTTAAAGATGGTGAAATTCCTCTGACATTTATTCTTGTTGCCACCATATATATAGGCCAGCAGATATATGACGGAATTACAGTTAATGATAATGTATCGCAAATGGCTCATATTACCGGCGGGCTGGTAGGTTCAATAACAGGATATATTCTTAACAAAAAAACAGTAACCCAGTAATTTACTGTCCTCACCTGCGTGGCAATATGTTCCACACAAAGAAAACCGGGTCAGCTTTACGCCGACCCGGTCTTTATATTAAATGTTTCCTACACTTCATCCCTATAACTCTGCGGTTATGTACCTTAACCAAATATTGCCTCTGCAAGTTCCTGCATAGTCATTTCAATATTCTCTAAATCTGACTTATATAAAGTAACCGAAAGGAAGTATCCATTATCCTTTGTAATGACTGCACTATACTCTTCATTTTCGCTTGGTGACTTTACTCTCTTGAAAGTTCTTTTATAGAACTCGACTGTACCATTAGGTGTGTCAAGTGTATCTTTTAACTTTTCAATCTTGTCATATTCGTATTCGCTTTTATCAACTTTCCATTCATCACCTTCTATATAGTGTTTTACCCATCCTTCTGTATATGGGGTTACCCACACAGAAATATCATCTGTTTTCATGACAAAACAGTTCTCATCAGTATACTCGTCATATACTTCAAATCCATCAACAAGGTTAACTTTTCCGATTACATTTCCGTCGTAATCCTCAATTTCATATTTGCTCTTTTCGGATACATCTGAATCGTCTTTTTTGTCATCTTTCTTTGTATCTTCCTTTGAAGGTTTTTCATCATCTTTGTCAGGAGTTGACTCTTCTTCATCTTTCTTATCATCTGAATCGTCTGCGTCCTTAATTTCATCCGGAAGCTCAACCTTAGTCTTGCCGAAATCGGAGAATTCAAATGTAACGCTTGCTTCATTAATGCTTAATAAGTCTTTAACATTAACATCTTCTGTTGAAGATACTTCAAGAATCTTGCCGATGCAGCTCTTTAAATCAATTGAAATGGCTGTAATAGTGTCATTATCTCCGTCAATTGTTACTGTGATTGCCACATCTTCTAATAAATCAATAATTTTTGATAAATCAAAATCTTCCTCTGAAACACTGCCTAAACCTGAAAGGCTGTTTTCGATAGCTGACTTGATATCATCTTCCTTATCGCCAAGAATTTTGTCAAAATCAAGCTTGGCTTCTACTGTGTAGATACCATTCTTTTCAGAAACTACATCTGCTGTTTTGATAAAATCTGTAATTGCTGTTACGTTACGTAAGCTTGCAATCACATCTGAAAGGCTTGTATCTGACTCTTCCTTCATCCATTTTTCGTCATCAAAATCATATTCATAGACATACGCTGTGTTGCCTTCTTTAACAAGATAAGTCTTGAGTTCATCGCTGTCTTCAGCAATATCAGGAATTTTTGCGTATGATTTTCCCTCTGCATAACCTGCTTCATCACAGATTTTAAGAGTTCCGTTTATGCCTGCCTTAGCTGATGACTTAAGGTCTGATTCTTCAAGTTCGCCTTCTTTAATAGCTGACTCAATCATTTCTTCAGTCATTCCCTGCATAATAAGAGCCTGTTTTAAATCTAAATCAGCATCTAATTTTACATCGAATGATACTGTGAAGTTTTCTAAACCTTTTTTGTTAGCTGCTACTGCTTTGACAAGGTCATCAGCACTCTTGCTGCCTTTTACCGTGTCTTCTGAAGATTGGTTTTCACCTGTGCCAACCTTCACTTTCTTGCTGCCACATGCTGCCATACCGAGTGTAAGTGCAATACACATCATGGCTACAAGAATTTTTTTAAATAATCCTTTTTTCATTTTGTCTGCTCCTTTAAAAATTTTAACTTTTAAGGTATTAAAACCAAAGCACGCTCTGATTGTAGCACGGAAAATTTTACTAATCAATATACGTTTTAGCGAAATAAAGCATCCTATTTCCGATAAAATAGCATTTATTCATAAAAAAACTGCAGAAGAAGGGCATTTCCTCCTCTGCAGCCGACATCAGATTGTTATATAAGTATTATATTTTAATTTTCTTAATTTTCTTTCCATTTCCACGGCATTATCAAGATTTTTGTATGCACCTACCTGCACTTTATAGAGGTCATCCTGATAAATAATAAATGCGGGATACCCCATATCTAACAATGGTTCCAAAAGTCTGTCCGCATTGTCACGGTTTCTGAAAGCCCCTACCTGGACACGGTATAATTTGTCACAGGTGCATCTGCTGCTTTCCCTGTCTTTTTCATACAATCCCTCGTATGGGTCTTTTATATTACTTTCATCCGGCGCAGGCTGTACATTATTATCCCTCGACGCTGTGCCGGAACCTATGGTTTTTAATATTCCATCGGCTATCGCCGCCGCTATCTGTTCAAATTCATCATCGAACTTCTCATTATCACTATCGTTGTTGATAAAGCCTGTTTCAATAAGCACCGCCGGCATATTGGTACGTTTAAGCACCACAAGATTAGGTCTTTCTATAATACCCAGGTCCTTAAAGCCCAGATCCGTAAGATTATCCAGTATGTTTTCGGCGAGTTGTTCTTTCTCTCCGCCTTCACTGTAAATCAGCACCTGCACTCCGCTTGCGGCGTTGGGATTCTCACCTGAATTTCTGTGAAATGATACAAAATAATCCGCTCCTGAATTATTGGCATCCGTTGCCTTTTTAAACGGTGTTTCATATATATCGTTATCTCTTGTATAAAAAACATCCATGCCTTCATTTTTAAGGATATCTCCAACCGCCATGGCAAGCTTTAAGTTGTCATCTTTTTCACGTCTTCCGTTATACACCGCTCCCGGGTCACTTCCGCCATGTCCTGCATCTAAAGCAATAAGCATAATATATACCTCTCTTTTTCATATGGTATATATTATGCCGGCAACGTCTTTATCTTTACATTTTTTTAATTAAAATAACTGTAATTACCACACTTGCTATCGCTATCAGTGACATTATGGTTATTGTTAATGCTACTTTCTTTTTATATTTTTTTGCAACTTTTTCGTCTATCATTAATTATTTTTCCTTTCATATTTTACAAATTCATATATAAGGTCAAAATATGTTCTTTCGTCGCTGGATTCTGTGATAACAAATCCTTCATCTTCCAGATTAGGGAAGTACGAATCTGCGTCATAAGCATAATCTATCTTAGTAATATGGGCTACGTTGCAAAGAGGAAGCATCTGCTTATATATGGAAGCACCGCCGATTACATATATGTCTTCATCGGCAAAATCTTTTGCCGCCTCAACGGCTTCTTCTATACTATGAACCACAATAGCTCCGTCAACCTTGTAATTCATATCTTTTGTTATTACAATATTGGTTCTGTTCTTTAAAGGGCGTTTATTAGGAAAACTTTCAAGGGTCTTGCGTCCCATAATTACGGCTTTGCCCGTTGTGGTCTCCCTGAACCATTTCTGATCCTCAGGAATTCTTACAAGAAGTTCGTTTTTGTATCCTATTGCCCAGTTTTTGTCTACTGCTGCGATTAAATTCATAATATGTCCTTTCCTATATAGCTACAGGTATATTGGTGACCTGTGGTCCGGTTATATAATTATCTACCGATACATCATCCCTTGTAAACTTGTAAAAATCTTTTACCTCGGGATTAAGATGGAACGTCGGTGCATCATAACATTCTCTTGATATAAGTTCCTCCACAATAGGAATATGTCTGTCATATATATGTGCATCTGCGATTACATGTACAAGTTCTCCCACCTGCATATCACATACCTGTGCCAGCATGTGCACAAGCACCGCATACTGTGCAACATTCCAGTTATTGGCTGTGAGAATGTCCTGTGACCTCTGGTTAAGAATTGCGTTAAGTGTAAGCTTGTCTTCACCTTTTTTCTGGGTAACGTTAAAAGTCATGCTGTAGGCACATGGATATAAATTCATCTCATGTAAATCCTGGTGCACATATATATTAGTCATTATCCTTCTGCTGAAAGGATTGTTCTTTAAATCATATATAACACGGTCTACCTGATCCATCATGCCTTCTTTATACCGGTGCTTTACACCAAGCTGATAACCGTATGCTTTGCCGATTGAGCCGTTCTCGTCCGCCCATGCATCCCATATATGGCTGTGAAGGTCATGGATATTGTTGGATTTTTTCTGCCATATCCATAACAATTCGTCTGTTGCACTCTTAAGCGCTGTTTTTCTTAATGTAACAAGCGGAAATTCCTTGCTGAGATCATATCTGTTTACAACACCGAATTTTTTGATTGTATAAGCAGGAGTTCCGTCCTCCCAGTGTGGTCTTACTTTTTCACCCTCCGTACTTACACCGTTTTCAAGGATATCCTTACACATGTCTATAAAAACTTTATCTGCGTAGCTCATTATGCCCTCCTGTTACTGCACTATTTTACTTTATCATATATCTCCGTAGGAACATAAGCCTTGACTTCTATTCCCTCCGCAACATATTTCTCACTTATAAGCTGTCCGTATTTTCTTATAAGGGATATCTTGGAAGCCTCCGTATAAGAATATGTCTTTTCTATATATATTTTGCTTTCTCTTAAAACTTCTTCAATGGTATCTTTAAGTTCTGTCAGTCCGTCACCGTGAAGAGCCGATATATTAACGGTCTTGTCGGCCTTAAAATCTTTAAGAACTTTATTGCCTGCAATTTCTATTTTGTTAAAAGCCGTTATTATAGGCTTATCGCCCGCTCCCAGTTTCTCAAGGGTATCATATACAACATACATCTGGGAATCCATTGCAGGATTGGAAGCATCCATGACATGAAGAATTATATCTGCATATACAGCTTCTTCAAGTGTGCTTTTAAAAGCTTCCACAAGGTGATGAGGAAGTTTGCTTATAAATCCGACTGTATCCGTGAGAAGAATCTGCTGCCCGCTTTCAAGCTCCAGCCCTCTCGTTGTAGGGTCAAGTGTGGCAAAAAGCTTATTTTCCGCAAGTATTCCCGCACCCGTTAATGTATTAAGAAGTGTCGACTTACCTGCGTTAGTATATCCTACTATAGCGACCACCGGAATATTGGAACGGCTTCTCTGGCTTCTTGTAAGCTCACGGTGGGTTACAACCGCTTCAAGCTCATGCTTAAGCTGTCCTATTCTCTCATGGATAATTCGCCTGTCCATCTCAAGCTTTGTCTCTCCGGGACCTCTTGTACCGATACCTCCGCCGAGTCTTGAAAGTGCGTTTCCAAGTCCCGAAAGTCTTGAGGAACGATATCTCAACTGGGCAAGCTCAACCTGAATCTTACCCTCGTTGGTATTAGCCCTTGCTGCAAAAATATCGAGAATAAGAAGCGTTCTGTCCATGATTTTAATTTCAAGGGCATCGCTGAGATTGTTCATCTGTGCCGGAGAAAGTTCGTCATCACATATTATGCCTGTTGCATCATATTCTATTATCAGTTCTTTAATCTCATCTATCTTACCCTTACCGATATAAGTGGCCGGATTGAAATTATCAAGATTCTGTATTACCCTTGCCACCGTTACCGCACCTGCAGTTGACGCAAGCTCGCAAAGCTCGTCAAGGGACTGTTCGGTATTTTCTCTGTCTGATTTTCTTACAGCTACAAGAATAACTCTTTCTTCCGCTTCTCTGTTATCAATCATAAAAATCTCCTGTTAAGATACTCTGGACTTCAAAAACGTATATTCTCTCAAAGCCTTTGTATCATCACTGTAATCCTTTACATAGCTTTCAAACAAATCCAGTGCCTTGCTGAAATCTCCGAGATATTCGTAGCATATTGCCTGATTGTAAAGCAGTGCTTTCTTAGTTTCTCCTTTAGCTGACTCAAGACCTTTACTTATATATTCCAGAGCCTCGGTATACTTAAATCTCTTGATAAGATATGCCCCGTACTGGTTATATGCTTCGCTGTTAGACGTATCTTTATTGATACAATCCATATAAAGGTCTTCCGCTTCCGAATATCTTTCCTGTGCTTCATAAGTAAGTGCAAGGTAAAAAGCTGCATCCTTCTCACCTGCGTCTATGGCCTTCTTAAGGAACTGTTCTGCCTGTGTGTAGTCCCCGAAAAGATAATATGTCTTGCCTATAAGAAAATCATCCGCATCTTTACTTGAAATAAGTCTTCTGAGATAAGATTCAGCCCTGTCTGTATAACCTGATGCCATAAATTCGTTATACATATTACAATATAAGGAATAACTGTTGTCACTGAGGGAAATAGCCTCTTCAAAATCAAGTGCCGCATTATTCTCATTGCCCGTATGGACATATGCACAGCCTCTTAAATAATATAAATCTGCCTTATCAGCCTTGCCGCATTCATCAATAAGTGTTGAATAATACTCTATTGCTTTATCGTATTCGCCGCTTTTTGTGAGACATTCCGCATAATATTTCATTGCATCAAGACAAATACTGTCATATCTGCTGCCTGATTTGGTAATCACGGTATCAAACTGCTCCTCGGCCGTCTTAATGTCACCAAGCTTATAATAAGCAATTCCAAGTCCCCTGTAAGCGTCCCTGTTACTGCTGTCCTTACTTATAATCTCATTAAATGATTCTATAGCTCCCTGGTAATCGCAGGTCTCAATTTTGCTCATTCCTGCCTGACATGACAATGAATTGCTCTTGCCACATCCTGTTAAAACTGCTGCGGCAACTGTGCCTGCACATATAATATCTATAAATAAATGTTTTTTCATTACAACAAACTCCTAAAATTATAACAAATCAGGTATCCCAAACACCCGATTAAGCTAAATTGTACCATAGTAAATGTTTTGTAACAAGTGGTATTAAAAGATTTTCACACCCTTTTTTTATAAGCATGCTCTATTTTCTTCCCAAGAGGAACTGTAAGTGCCAGTAAAAATATTACGTTGGAAACCGCATAAATTATCGTAAATGTAAACGACGTACTTATCGTAATCAGATAATAACTCCATCTAAACGTCCCAAAGGTCCATATAACCGTATAAATGTCCATTAAAAGTGAAAAAATCACACCGGCAAACACACCGTAAATTATGAGAACGGCTTTGTTTTTTCTTAATAGTCCCCCAATAAGGGCGGATATAATCCCGATTAAACCCCATGTCAACATCTGGAAAGGAGTATACATTCCCTGTCCGAAGTAAAAATTAGTAACAAGTGCGGTAAGTGCCCCACAGTAAAAACCTGCCTCTATTCCAAGATACATTCCGGCAATTATCACAACCGCTGTCACCGGCTTAAATCCGGGAAAAGGTGCGAATATGAAACGTCCTGCAATCGACATGGTTGTAAGCACCGTTATAAGCATGATTTTTCTCACTGAAGTATTCTTTTTTTCGAGAATATAGAAAAATACAAAGCAGAAAATAACAACTGCTGTTGCAACAATAAAAGCACCTGTCTTTACCTGTTCCATTCTTCCGCCTCTTTCTCCGTAACCACATCCTCTGAAATTCCTTTCCACATCCTGCATACAGGAGTTGTATAAAATACATTTTCAAGACAAAACTCCCTTACATTGCCTGAGTACACCGGCTGCCTGTCTGAAATCATACACACATAATCTGCCGCATCTGCCATAAAAGAAATGTCATGGGAAATTACAAGAATGGTTTTTTGTTGTTTTTTTAATTCATTAATAGTATTAATCAAATTAGCTTTTTCTCTGTTATCTACGCCTTTAGTCGGCTCATCAAGAATTATTATGTCAGGATTATTTTTTAACACAAGAGACAGGGCAAGAAGCTGTTTTTCACCTCCGCTTAAATCGTAAGGGTTTCTGCCGTCATATTCATCATTTGTAAAATGGTCTGTAACATCCTGCGAAAGAATACCGATACTGTTGCCGTAGGTCTTTATTTTTCCCGAATAAGGCTTAATATAACCTGAAAGCAGCTTTGCAACCGTTGTTTTGCCGCTGCCGTTTTCACCTACGATAAAATGACATTTTCCTTTGTACAGTTTCATGGAAAAATCTTCGATTACAAAACCGTTCTCTTTTGTATATCCGAATGACACATTTTTAAATTCTGCCGCAATTTCGTTTTTATTATTAACGTAATCCTGTTCTTTGTGGATAGTATTTCTCTGTTTTATATATTTATGCCCCTCTGCCAGACTAAGCGGTACAGGTCTTTTATCCGCAAATATCCTTGCAACCGTGGGAAGCAGGTAACCATAACCGTTTTCCGCCATATATACTGCTGTTTCATCAGGTTTTCCGGCATAGACAATCTCACACTTATCAAGGAGAATTATTTTATCCGCATAATAAAAGAGTTCGTCCGTCCTGTGCTCTGTGATAATCACTGTTTTAAAAAATTCCTTATTAATCTTCTTAACCCTGTCAAGAAGCCTTCCGGCCATCACCGGATCAAGCATGGAAGCAGGCTCGTCAAGCAAGAGTACATCTTTATCGCAGGCAATTACGGAAGCAAGATTCAAAATCTGTTTTTCCCCACCTGAGAGTGAATCGGTTCTTTTGTCAAACATGTGGCTGAGTGAAAAAAATGAAGCTGTTTCCGCAATTCTTCTTTTAATAAAATCATCTTTAAGCCCTTTTCCCGATAAATTTACGGCAAGCTCCCCATACACGCTGTCCATAATTATCTGGTTATCGGGATTTTGCATTACCATCATGGCATTATCTTTAAAATATTCTTTTAACTTCTTCAAAAGTGTGGTTTTGCCGCTGCCGGTCATACCACATACTAATATAAAATTACCCTTTTCGACTATCTTTTCATATTGTATATCCATAATTTAACATTCTCCTTTCCCCTGTAAAAAATCGGAATAAAAGACATAAATGCCATAAAAACAAGCCTTGCCCCAGGCAGCAATAATCCACCCGCATCCATAAGAATGGTTATTATAAGCAGAATACAGTCCCTGAGCCTGAACCTGTAGCTGCCGCAGAATATCTGTGACGATTGTGTAAAACCATTGCTCTCCATTATATCGGCTGTCTCCATACTGCTTTCCATCGCATAACTTGTCACTCCCGAAAAAACAAAAACTGCATTATCTTTACTGTTTCTGCCGCTTTTGTTATTAATGTCATTGATCATTTTCATTCTTTCGTATTTTCGCATATACATGGGAAGAAATCTAAGAATCATTGAAAAAATAATGCCTGCTTTCGGCATTTTTCTAAAGATATATTGTATTTTTTCCCCTGTAATAACAATATCCATACAGCTAAACCACACAAAGGCACCGGAAAGCATAAGTCCCGTTGTCATTCCGTAGCGCATGGATTCATAAGTAACTGCCATGTTATTAATATAAAAAAACACATGGCTGCCGTTATGTGACACAAGCATATTTACAAAAGTAATAAGAATCGTTATGACAAAAGAATTTCTGAGTATTTTAAAGTCTGCCTTGCCTTTTAAAACCCATATATAAATTATCCCGGATATAAGAAGCAGAAGATTAAGTTTAATTTCCATTAAAAACATTGCAGGTAACAGATTGCACATAAAAAATACCAGCAGAACGTATGGGTTGAAATTTTCAAATTTTCTCATTGCCCCACCTTTCCGTCATCCGTGTAAATCCATCTGACATAATCTCCCTCCGACAGTTTGTAAGCCGAGCAGGACACATTGGGAAATTCACCGTTTACCGAATAAGTCCAGCCCGACATATTTCCGTAATCAAACTCTGCCATTCCTGCGATTGCTTTTACATAAATCGAAGAAAACACTTTGCTTCCGTTGTAGTCAACCGGAATCTCATATATCATTGAAGCCGTTAAAAGCTGGTCAAAAGTGCTGTCTCCCTCTTTGATGTCTATTTCTTTTTCACTTAAAATAACTTCTTTGCCATGACCCGTTATCTCAAGGTATGTCACAACTTCTCCCGATGTTTTAACATCGTAGTACTCGTCCTTTGTCTTAAAATCGGACAGGGAAAAATATACCGTAAGTCCCACAAACACAATGGTAAAAGTCATGAATACTGACTTTTTCTTTTTCTTTCTTATGAAAAAAGCAACAAGAAATACCGCATATCCAATGCCAAGTGCCGAAAGCACAATGTATTTAATGTATTTTCCCTGCCATTTTATGGTATTTACCGTAGTATCGTCTTTCCCGGTTTCTGTCAGGTTGGTTTTATCATATACAAATCCGTTTTTGTAGGAAATTAGTGCAGACATACACTGGTATGTGGCTATGCTGTTGCTTTTTCCGCCTTTTATATGGCAGAATCCTCCGTCCTCATTCTGGTAAGTAATAAGCTCGTTGATAAGAATATCCATATTCTCTGTATCTTTTAATGCTGTTTTTGCCATAATTACCTGGGCGAGGCTTTCAGAATTTTCTGTCCCCATGGACTTGTAACCGCCGTTTCCGGTCATATTATTGTTAAGATATTCCAGTGCCTTATTAATTTTCTCCTCATACTTTTCCCTCAAAGGTGCCATTGCCTGCAAAGCCATCGCCGTCACATCAACGTCACCCGCTTTTTGATTTACGGAAAAACTTCCGTCTGGAAGCTGAAATTCCAAAAGACTGTCGGCGATATAATCCGCATCATATCCACCGTAAGCTGCCGGCATAAGTCCGTAAATTACACTCATAATGCCCATTTTGCCCGTCTGTTCTTTAATTACCTCTCTTATAAAATCATCTTTTTCTCCCAATATATAAAATGCAAGTGCAATTCTTTCATAGTCTGTAGGCTTGATATCCTCCGCCTCGTCAAGGTATTTTTCTACTGCCTTAACGTACTCCGAAAAATCTGTTTCCGGATACAATGCTTTAATATTAATAACCCACCATTCGCAGGGACTTATGCCTGCAACAGCCATAAGGCCGTCATTTACAAATGACTGTGCATCTGTAACGGCGGCCTCTTTGTATTCATATTCAAGTGTTTTATTAATGCAGTCGTCTATATCGGGAGTATCTGCTTTAACGCCTGTGGCTCCCGTAAATATAAGTACGATTACTGTTAAAAATACAATGACTTTATTTTTCATATGCTCTTTTCTTACTTACTGCTGCGATTCCTGCTGCTGCGATAATTGCAACAACCACAAAATAAACATACCCTGTATCTCCTGATGGAACATCCTCTGCCGGCTTTGCCGGTTTTGTCTCAGGTTCTGTTACTGCCGGTGCTTCTGCTTTAACCATATCGGCTGTAACTGTTATTTTGTAATCTGATGCAAATCTTAATACAAGTGGTACTCCGTCTTCAGCAACTTTGGAAATTCCTACAGAATGATCACCTACTGTAAAATCAGCTTTGTCAATAACGATTTTGCCATCAGCATCTGTTACATATTCCTTACCGTCCCATGTAACTTTGGCACCTTCAACAGGTACAGTTATAAGACTGAAATCTTCAGCGTATGCATCTGATGTAAAAGTTATTTCTCTGTCGCCAAGCTTTGAAAGGTCTGCTACAGGCCTTGCAAATCCATGAGAACCAAATTCATCTGCGTAATAAAATACAATTACATCGCCATCTTTTATCTGCTGTTCTCCAATACCCACGCTTGGTGCAACGCCGTTAATTATATCACTCCATCCATCATATTTGAGAGGCTCAATACTTCCTGCTTTGTCACCATTTATGGCTGTAATATAAGTTCCTGTTGGATTAGTTATTGTAAGATTATCATTAGCTGCGTCAACCTCATTCATAAGCTCTGCAACTGTAGATGCGTTTGTTGTTACATCACCGTAGAAATATGTTTCACTTTTTCCTTCAATTCTTAAAGATACTGTTTTTTCGTCTGCTGCAAATGGACTTACAACAAGACTGCTTAATACAACTGCAAATGCTGCAATTGCCGAAATTATTTTTTTCATGTCTTTCCTCCGTTCTTTAATAAAAAAATGCCTGCAGAAATCGCAGGCATAGTTAGAATACGGGCATAATCCCATTATAATGACTATAACTTTTCCCTGCCCAAAAGTCTGGTCTTTCTGATTTGTGGGACGAGCGATCTGGCTTAAGCAAAAATGCTCTTACAGTTATGGCTGTAGCTCCGGACTCACACCGGATTCTCTCCTGCTAATACTATGTATTTTCTTCCCAAAACCTTAAATTCAATTATGAAAGTACTCCGGACTGACCGATTACATCGGCAATTACTGCCAATTCTTCGGCACTTTTTGTCAGAGCAAATCTTATGTAGCCTTCTCCAAGCGGTCCAAATGCCGTTCCCGGTGTTCCTATTACTCCGGCCTTGTCCATAAGTGCCTCGGTAAATGAAGCCGATGTATAACCTTCCGGTACAGGAAGCCATACAAACATTGTTCCGTGTGAATCAGGTACGTTCCATCCGTATTTTCTAAGTCCGTTAAGAAGTGCATCCCTTCTTCTCTGATACTCTGCGCACTGTGCCTTGACGCTGTCTCTCGGTCCTCTTAAGGCCGCGATTGCCGCCTTCTGTGCCGGATATGACATACCAAAATCATACTGGCTTCTAAGCAGCTTAAACGCATCAATAATTGACTTATTACCAATACAGAATGAAATTCTTAAACCGGTTACGTTATAAGATTTTGAAAGTGAGAAAAACTCAACTCCCACATCTTTTGCTCCCGGCAATGATAAAAATGAAAAACCTTCCCTGCCGTCAAAAATAATATCCGAATACGCATTATCATTAATAATCGCAAAATTATATTTCTTTGCATATTCAATCATCCTGACATACATTTCTTTAGGTGCCGAAGCTCCCACAGGATTGGACGGATATGACAAAACAATGTATTTTGTCTTATTAAGAACGTCTTCCGGAATATCTTCTATCACAGGTAAAAAATTATTTTCCCTAAGGAGAGGATAATAATACACCTCTGCGCCTCCAAGATACGAACCTGCTTCAAATACAGGATAGCCAGGGTCAGGTAAAAGAACAACGTCTCCCGGATTAAGTATTGCCATTCCAAGATGTGCCATACCTTCCTGTGTTCCTCTTACTGCCGTAATCTCATCTGCCTTTATGACAGCGTTATATCTGTCCGCATAATAATCAACCACAGCGTTAAGCATTTCTTTCGAATCCACAAGGGAATACTTATAATCCTCAGCATTATTGACTGATTCAGCCACAGCCTTCATTACATGTTCAGGCGGCCTGAAATCCGGTGTACCCACTGAGAGGTTATAAACCTTTCTTCCTGCCTTGATTAATTCGCTTTTCTTCTCATCCAGGGCAGCAAATATTCCTGTCTGGAAATGATTTAATCTTTCTGCACGTTTGAATTCCATTTTAATCTTTCCTTCCTCTAACCCTTGTATTTTCACACTTTAATTTATTTCTGTCAATATTGATTTTGCTATTCTTTCGCTAATGTCCGTAAAATGTCCACCTCTGTTATATTCAAAAAACACTTCTTTGGTCTTGCCAAATACTTCTGCCAATTTCTCCGTGTTAAATCCGACTTTTTCCCGCTCCGCATTTTTAGTAAGGGATTCCTTATCTCCAAGGGACATATAAATTTTGCCGATTCTTTTGCCAATGGATTTTTCGTTAAAATATTCCAAAGCACCGGGATACCATAACGACCCCGAAACGCTCATAACCCCGTCAAACAATTCTTTTTCACATGCCGCAAAAAGCGCAAAAAGTCCTCCGAGGGAATAACCTCCGATATACTGCCTCTGATATTTTTCATCATAAATCTCACTTATAAACCATGATAAAAATTCTTCTCCGCCCCCTGTTTTTCCCATATTTTTATCGTGATATTTCCACGGTGTCATACAGTAATTCCAGTCATACGGATATATCATGACGAGCCTCGCTCCTTCAACAGGCTCTATATTAATTCTTTCCGCCATAAAAAAATAACAGACTGTCTGGCTGTCTTTATCACCGATTGTCTCATAGCTGCAATTTTTTAAATACATTAATTCGCTCATGCTTTCATTCTATCACATTTTATTTATTTGGGAATATATTTAGATTACAGATATTTTTAAGAGGTAAATTATGAAAAAAAGAATTTGTTGTTTTATTCTGGCTTTTATTTTGATTGCAATCTGTCAGGCCGGGTGTGGCAAAAAAGACAACGGTATGAAAAAGGTTGTTCTCAATGAGGTTGCCCACTCTATTTTTTATGCTCCTCAATACGTTGCAATAGAGATGGGATATTTCAAGGATGCGGGCATAGACCTCGTTCTTGAAACAGGTTTCGGTGCCGACAAAACAATGACCGCCCTTATATCCGGCAATGCCGATATTGGTTTTATGGGTTCAGAATCCACAATTTATGCTTATGCGGAGGGTTCTAAGGATTATGCCGTTAATTTCGCCGGACTTACCCAGCGTGCCGGTAACTTCCTCGTTGCCAGGGAAAAAATTGATAACTTCTCATGGGATATGGTTAAGGGCAAAAATGTCCTCGGCGGCAGAAAGGGCGGCATGCCTCAGATGGTGCTTGAATATATCCTGAAAGCCAACAATATTGACCCTGCCTCCGACCTCTCAATCGACCAGAGTGTTGACTTCGGTCTGACCGCAGGTGCTTTTTCCGGCAATACAGAGTATGACTTTACCGTTGAATTTGAACCGGGTGCCACTTCTCTTGAGAAAGAGGGCAAAGGTTATGTAGTTGCTTCCCTTGGTGTTGACAGCGGTTACGTTCCTTACACCGCCTACTCCGCTAAAAAGAGCTACATTGAGAAAAATCCTGAAATCATCAAGGATTTCACTTCTGCCATCCAGAAGGGTCTTGACTACGTCAATTCTCATTCTTCTGCTGAAATTGCCAAGGTCATAGCCCCTCAGTTTGAGGACACGGACATTGACACCATTACCACAATAGTTGAAAGATACAAATCCCAGGACACTTGGAAAAAAGACACAGTCTTTACCAGGGAATCCTTTGAGCTTCTTGAAGATATCCTCATCGAAGCAGGTGAATTAAAAGAAAAAGTTCCTTACGAGGACCTTGTAAAGGTTGACTAAGGGGCTACTGGGTTTCTCTACCCTTTTCGGCTGGTTTCCCCGATTTGGGCAGAGATTTCCAGCGGGCGGGAACTGGCTTCTCTACCCTTTTCGGCTGATTTCCCCGATTTGGGTAGAGATTTCCACAAAAAAACAGGCAGGCTCATCATAAGGCCGCCTGCCTGTTGTTCTTCTGTTACTAATTTCATCATTTTTACCAATCTGATGACGATAATTCTAAATCAATATTTTTACATCCATATCCAATGATTTTTATTCTATTGATTCCTTTCTTCAAGGATACTGTTTTCATAACATACTCCTCTACACACTCATCCGGAGTACATTCGATTATTGTGGTAACATGCCCATCTCCATCTACGTGGACGATTTTAACAGTGCCTTCCGACAAACTTAGTTTTATTTTGATATTAATTTTTTCATCATCCTCAAGTGTTTTTGTCCATAAAGTTTGACGGCCATCAAACTTTTTCACTTCTAATAAATAACCATTATCTATCGGATTAAAAACAGAGTTTTCTTTTGAATATCTGTCTTCTGCCGCAGCAATCTTATTTGTGTCATAATACTCTTTTTTAGCAAATGCACTACTGCATCCTGTCAATATAACCATTATGATTCCCAATAACAAAAATGTTTTATACCTACCCATACTATGCTTAGCACCTCCGTAAACCACAATTTACCAGTTCAATACTGTTATTAATAGTACAATATGGTTTGTATAATAAATATAGCAAAGTTATTTTCATTGTGATGATAAAATAATTGCAATTTTCGACAGATTGTATTACAAAAGGATACGAAAGATTTGACATTGATATGATTAGGAAAAAATGATAAAACAAAATACGCACCTACCAAGTATATAAAAACGCTATATACATCAGATTTTAATTTTTCATATCTATAAAGAACAACATCATAATAAATTTCTTGTTCGAGCCGTCCAAAGGAGTTTTCCTTTACAGAAATGTGAGTATGCTTTAATTTGTTAAGCTCAGCACCTGTTATGATGAAAAGTTTTCTATATGGAATATACGTTTACTCTGTTATTCCGCAAAATACTGTATTGGATTAGGGAAATGGCTAATATAACATAAATACCATCTTCCGTCTATTTTAATAACTTCAAAGATTTCTTCACCAAAATCATCGTGATATTTACATTCAACTAAAGCACACCGTTCTAATTTAATATTACAATTGTATTGTGAATTTATTTCATTCTCTATATCTTCAAATTCAATACTGCTTCGTCTTATAATATCAAAAGAAATATCTCCAACCTTGTTATGAAATTCTTCCATCGACTTATTAGACAAGGCAGGTAATTGTTTCTGCATAAACTCTGGGAAACATTTTATAATTGCTTGACTATCAGTATTATTAATTGCTCTCGTTAGTCTTTTGAATAAACCATCTATAGTTTTGTTTTACTTCCATTATTTCCCTTAATAATAAATATGCAAATTATAACACACATACATATTACTACTATTCCAACAATTTTACTTTTTTTCATTGTTATACCTCACATTATTGTTAGCATCTACTATATTCAGCTCCCTATGAAAATTAATTAAACTTGATTCTTTGAATCTTGCAGTTCTGTCAACACGTCCTTTATTTGCTACTCGAATATAGGATTCTATATATTCTATTGCCTCTTTTTCAATAGTTTCATAATTGTTTTCTATTATTTTTATTTGGCTATTACTTATTTTGGGAATATCAAATCTGATATAATTTATATTATTTATTATCATTATGTAACGATAATCCAACCCTGCTTTTGGTTTACTCAGACTTGGAACAGAGAATCCTATTTTACCAAATTTTCTATTCGGTTCACCTAGGTTTTTTCTTAATGGGATAAGAACAGAATTATTATTAAATTGAATATTTAAGCATATATGAGTACGAATATTATATTTCGACGAATCAGCAATGTCTAAAATTTTTATCAACGTTGGATTATCAATATAATATTGTTCCGTTATATAACAGTATTGTATATCCGACATTTTATCTCCTAGCAAAATAGGAAGCATTACTGCTTCCTATTAGATACAAAACAATTTTTCGATTTTTTATTAGCCAGGTGACATCGAGAAACCCCTCGCAATATTGTCAGGTTATTTTTAGCCAGACGCTCCTGAACTACGTCTCAAAGATAGAGACTATTTTTAATCTCCTACCTATATTGTACACAATTATGGTAAAAACTCATAGTAGAAAATCTTATGAATTTTGCTATATGTTTTGTGCAATATTACCTATTACTGAATTTAATATATAAATGTGTAATGCGTTATTCTTCCCTCCAAGTCATATCCCTGCGTTTGAGGTAGACGTCGTCTTATCTTCCCGTAAATTACAGATTACTGAGGTTATCAAAACGCGGAATCTTCTTGGCTGTTGTCATCTTCTTGATTTTGTCTTCTTTCTCTTTGTCAAGGTCACGTTCCTCGTCTTTGTAGCACTTGTTGTAAATTCTGATGCACACATAAGTGATTGCAGCAACAACAACTGCGGTTACTATAAGCTGGACGATAACGTTAATAACTTTACGCTCTGCCATGTACTGGATTGCTTCAATGACTATATAGCTGCCAAGTACCATTCCATAATAACCCTTGTGGATTTTTTTCTGGTATGCAGCATACATAGGAATGGTTATTGCTAACTGGTATATGACAAAAAGAACTGCGACAATAGTGAGCATTACAATGGCGGATGTCTTATAGCCGATAAGTTCCATTGCACTGTCTAACATTTTGGTAGCTGTCTCCTGGTCTTTGGCACCACTGACAAGTGTCTCAAGCCCGCTTCTGTTAATAATTATCATAGGTGACACAAGCTGGAAAAGTGAGGACATTGTGAATGCTGCCTGTGTATAGGCTATACCCTGTCCGAAAGAGAAGCCCTCTCCGAAGCTTTTTAGCCTGTAGGCGAAAACCTTGTTAGCAAGCATCCTGCCCAAAACCGCAAGAAAAGCTGTTGACAATGTATATACAATAATAAAAGCCGCCGTGGACACAATTACTTTATTAACAGAATCCGCATACTTCTTAAATGGTGAATATACAAAGATAAGATTAATGAGCAAAGATGGAGCAAAATAATTAAATGAAATGTAAGTGATCACGCCTCCGAGTATGCCAAAACCGTTACCCTTCTGTTTTTTCCTAATAAAAATAATAGTTGCTACAACGAAAGCAAGAATCACGACAATTCCTATGATACCTGCTGCAATTTTACCATTTGAAACCTTGGCAGTCATATCGTATCCTTCGTATGAAATTGCCTGAGTTACTGATTCTAATGTCTCATTCTGCATAAAAAAATATCTCCTTAACAATGTAAAAGCCCTGTCAATCTGACAGGGCTAATCATAATCCTACTTGAATGACAATATACTTTTTGACAAAATATAAATATATATAATTGAAAAAGGCACACTGTAAACTTGTTGATTATCTTATGTGCTGCAGTTAATTAAATAACTTTAACATTAACTGCCTGTGGTCCCTTGGCTCCATCGGCTACTTCAAATTCAACCTTCTGGCCTTCTTCGAGCTTCTTATGACCATCCATAACGATTCCTGAGAAATGAACGAAAATATCCTTACCATTCTCATCAGAAATAAATCCAAACCCTTTCTGGTCATTGAACCACTTTACTGTACCCTTGTTCATCGTGATACCTCCAAAAATTATAAAAGTTGTCTTACAAAACGACACTATAAATCTAACACACAAGGAACTATAAGTCAAACTAATTTCTTTAGCTCATCCACTGTAAAATTATATGCCTTGTTGCAGAAATGGCATTTAACCTCTATAGGCTCATTTTCTTCAATAATATTGTCAAGCTCTTTTCTGCCGATTGTGATGAGTGCTTTTGATACACGCTCCTTAGAGCAGTTGCAATAGAATCTGACAGGCATTTTATCAAGAATCTCCGGGTCAAGTCCGCCGAGAATAAGATTAATTATGCCCTCTGGGTCAAGTCCGTTCTCAAGCATTGAAGTTACGGATTTTATTGTGGAAATTTTCTCTTCGACAATTGATATTGTCTCCTCCGTTGCGTCAGGCATAAGCTGGATAATAAAACCACCCGCGACATTGACGGTATTGTCTTTTGTCATAAGGACACCAAGTCCCACGGAGGACGGTGTCTGCTCACTTGAGGCAAAATAATAAGTTAAATCCTCTGCGATTTCCCCACTGACAAGCTCGCAGGTGCCGGTATATGGCTCTTTAAGTCCCAGGTCTTTGATGACCGTAAGAAGTCCCACTCCGAGGGAACCGCCAACGTCAAGTTTGCCTGCGGCATTGGCAGGCAGTATTACATTAGGGTTGGCTGCGTATCCCTTAACATTGCCTTTTGAATCGGCAGTAACAAGATAATGTCCCACAGGGCCACTGCCCTCTGCTTTAATTGTAAGGACATCCCTGTCGCCCTTCATCATGCTTCCCATCATTGCTCCCGCTGTGAGAAGTCTGCCAAGTCCCGCCGTTACGACAGGACTTGTGTTGTGTGCCTGTCTTGCGGTCTCAACTGTATTTTTTGTATATGCGGCAAACGCCCTGACCTGGCCGTTGGCTGCGATTGCTCTTACTAAATAATCTTCCATATTTCATACCATCCTTAATTGTACTGTAAAACATAGTAAACCCTGTCCCTTGAAAAATCAATGGGCGAGTTAATGTCCTCCGATAAAGCGTCCTTTACCGTAAATCCTGCCTTTGCCGCGCACTCCCTTATATCGGTGCCGGTAAAAACATGCTGTGTATGTTCTTCCTCGTAGAGCTTATATTTTCCCATGCTTTTAATAAAAAAACTAAGGTAATAAAAGTTATCTCCCGTCTCTTTATCAAATTCGTTTTCCCAATAATATCGTCCGAAATTCCTTTCATCCGAATAAATATTTTCTCCAAGCTTTTCATAAAAAGTTTCCGTTTTCAGGTCAAAAATAAAAAAGCCGCCCTTTTCAAGATGTTTTCCAACACTTAGAAACGTATTATACATATCATCATTATTTAAAAGATAATTCATGGAATCACATACGCTTATTACAACATCAAATTTTTTTCCAAGGTTAAAATTTCGCATGTCCGAACAGACGTAAGAAATTCTTTTTCCGAAAGGCTTTTTCTTCGCAACCTTAATCATTGCTTCTGACAAATCAAGCCCGGTAACTTCGTAGCCGTCTGCTGCCAGAAGTGCCGTAAACCGTCCCGTACCGCAGCCAAGCTCAAGAACTCTGTGACATTGTATATTCCTGCGCTCCATATATGCCTCTATTCCGTCAAGCCAGTCCACATAAGGGATGTCATTCATAAATACATCATAAACTTTTGCAAAAAAAGAATATGCTTTCATAAAACCTCCATACTTGATTAATCCGTCCTTATAATCTATACTGTTTTTAACAGATTTATAAGGTGGAAAAATTATGCAACACTCAGATTTAATACAGATTATACGCCGGCAGCACCTGCCACGGCTTGTTTTTCCGTTAATTATGATTATTGTATCAGTTGTTTTTATAATAAGCAATCCTTTTAAAAAGGCTCTGACACCCCATACTGTGGATTCGTTGGATGCAATTGATTCATTATACGAGAACGGCGAAGAATACATAAAGTGTACAATAGATAAAATGTACTACACGGGATATGATTATGTAAAAGGCAGCAAGAAAAAAGCAGGTATATACTATACCTTCTATAATGGAATCTGCTACTACATCATATATCCAACAGGCTCAACCGATAAAGGTACTCCTGCAATAATTGATGGTGCAACATTTCCCGCAAAATTGCAGCATTCCGAATCGATTTACAATAATCTGGTAAAAAATGTTTCAGAAATGGTTAATTTTACCGAGGATGGACTCAAATCCGTAAGCTGTGATTTATTCATAAATTCATACGCTTACAATACCAACTACTCCCGGTTTATGATAATCGGATTTATGATAATTGCGCTTATATCTCTTATTTTCTTAGTATTGCTTATTATAGCTGCAATTAATCCTAATTACTCATCGCCTGTAAAGGCTTTGAGAAAATACGGAGATTACAAAACATTATTTGCGATTGCCGTTACCGAATACGATACGGCGGTGGCTGTTGGACGTAAGAATGTATTTATTACCGATACGTTTCTGATAATCATTACCAAAACCGATACTGATATTATTCCGCTTGAAAATATAACATGGGTATACGATTATAACGAAGTCTACCATAAAAAAGGCAACACCATAATGTATCATCCTTTATGTATCGTAACGGATACTAAAAAAGTATATAAGATACGACATGTTTCCAAAAAAGGCATTGATTCCATTGTCAATACCCTTTTAAGCAGATACCCTGAAATAATGACAGGTTGCAATAACTAATACACATAAAATACCGCTGTAAGCATCATCTGACTATATCATGCCTACAGCGGTTTTCTTTATTTTACTATTCCGATTAAATCATTAATATCAGAAACGCCTTTATTTACCATATATTTTTCAATACCTTCAATAACCTCAAGTGTTGTACGAGGGTTATGGAAATTGGCTGTTCCTATGGATACTGCTGTGGCACCTGCAAGAATAAATTCAAGTGCATCCTCTGCCGTGGCGATTCCGCCCATACCGATAATAGGTATTTTAACCGCATTGGCTACCTGATATACCATTCTTACCGCAACAGGTTTAACTGCAGGTCCTGAAAGGCCTCCGGTCTTATTGGCAACTGCAAAGGTCTGTCTGTTAATGTCTATTTTCATGCCTGTGATAGTGTTTATAAGTGAAAGCACATCCGCTCCACCGGCTTCTGCTGCTTTAGCCATTTCGGTAATGTCCGTTACATTAGGGCTTAACTTCATGATTACAGGCTGTTTTGCAACATTTTTTATTGCTTTTGTAATGTGCTCAATATTGGCTGCATTCTGTCCGAAAGCAATTCCACCTTCTTTGACATTTGGGCAGGAAATGTTGATTTCAAGCATATCCACAGGTTCACCTGCAAGTCTTTCCACAACCTCAACATAATCTCTTTCGGATTTACCGCAGACATTCACAATTATTTTGGTATCGTATTTCTTAAGGAAAGGAATATCTCTCTCGCAAAATACATCTATACCCGGATTCTGAAGCCCGATTGCGTTAATCATTCCACCGTAAGTCTCAGCAATTCGTGGTGTAGGATTGCCGGGCCAAGGCACGTTTGCAACGCCCTTTGTTACAACGGCTCCTAATTTGTTAAGGTCAACAAATTCGCTGTATTCCATTCCTGAACCGAAAGTTCCTGAGGCTGTCATTACCGGATTCTTAAGTTCTACACCGGCAAGATTAATTTTAGTATTCATTAAAGCTCAACCTCCTTGGCATTAAATACAGGACCATCCTTGCATACTCTGGCATTGTGGACTTTAGAGTGGTCATCAATTCCTGTTGTCTTACATACACAGGCAAGACACGCGCCGACTCCGCATGCCATTTTTTCTTCAAGGGAAATATATGCTTCGATATTATTTTCTTCGGCATAAGCCTTTATGCCACGAAGCATAGGTGTAGGTCCGCAGGCATAAATAATATCGCCCTTGATACCGTTTTCCCTGATTGCGTCTATAACGGTTCCCTTGGTTCCGATACTTCCGTCATCACTTGCAATCGTAAGATTACCGTATGCTTTAAGGTCATCTGTAAGGAAAGTGTCACTGTTTCTGTAACCTACGACAATCTCAGGTTCACCGCCCATTCTCCTTGCAAGTTCAAGCATTGGAGGAATTCCTATCCCTCCACCGATAAGAATGGCTTTTCTGCCCTCTTTAATAGGAAAACCATTACCTATAGGTCCGAGGATGTGTATGGACTCTCCTTCTTTATATGTAGAAAATTCCGTGGTTCCGCCACCTACAACCCTATATACTATTCTAAGTTTCCGGCCTTCTGTCTCACAGATACTTATAGGTCTTGGAAGCAGCTTTGACGCATCCTTGGTATACACGGAAATGAACTGGCCCGGTACTGCCTTTTCTGCAATATTGCTTGTCATAATCCACATATCAAATACGCCGTCAGCTATTTTTTTCTGGCTGATAACCTTTGCGTTTTCTTCAAATTTCATATCATTAACCTCTTGCTGTATTGATATCTTCTATCATATCAAGTGTTGCCTGTCTTGACGCATCTGCGTAATTAAGGCTGCCAAATGAAGCGTATTTTTCCTGCTTATATGCACAGATAATACCTCTTGAGCTGTTTACAATTGCACCAAGGCCGTCCTCGTTAAAATAATCTACAAGGTCTTTGCCTTTGCCGCCCTGTGCACCGTAACCCGGTACAAGAATAAATGTCTTTGGCATGAGTTTTCTAAGTATTTTACCCTGTTCAGGATATGTGGCACCTACAACGGCACCCACATTACTGTATGAATCTCCCATACATTCCTGTCCCCATTTATCAACCTGTTCTCCCACAAGTTCATAAAGTGGTCTTCCGTCTACAAGACGGTCCTGAAATTCTCCGCTTGATGGATTAGAAGTCTTAACAAGTACAAAAATACCCTTGTCATTCTCTTTACATACATCTATAAAAGGCTTGATTCCGTCACTTCCAAGGTATGGATTAACAGTTACAAAATCTTCATCAATAGGAGTATATGTCTTGCTTCCTACCGTAACTTTACCGATATGTCCTACTGCATAGGCTGTGGAAGTCGAACCGATATCACCTCTCTTGATGTCACCGATAACAACAAGTCCTTTTTCATGGCAGTAATCAACAGTTCTCTTAAATGCTGCAAGTCCTTCAATACCAAACTGCTCGTACATGGCAATCTGTGGCTTGACTGCAGGAACAATATCATAAATATTGTCTACAATTCCTTTATTATACTCAAATACCGCTTCGGCAGCACCTTTAAGTGTCTCGCCGTATTCGTCATAAGACTTTTTAAGGATATGCTCAGGAATATAAGAGAGCATAGGGTCAAGACCTACTACAACAGGTGCATTTGTTTTCTTGATTTTTTCAACTAACTGGTTAATCATATTTTGTTCTCCTTGTATACTATTTTACCGCCTACCATGGTAAGCATTACTTTTCCTTTAACTTTCTTTCCGTCAAAAGGAGTGTTGTGCCCCTTTGATACGAAATCTTTTCTGTCAATGACAAATTCTTTATCTTTATCCATTATTGTAATATCGGCAACTGCTCCGGGTAAAAGAGTTCCTCTGTCGATACCGATTACTCTTGCGGGATTGTAACTCATCTTCTCTGCCATCTGCATAGGAGTAAGGACTCCGCCAAGCACAAGCTCTGTGTATGTAAGGCAGAGACTTGTCTCAAGTCCTGTTATTCCAAACGGAGCCTCGCTTATAGGCTTTTTCTTTTCTTCTTCAGAATGAGGGGCATGGTCTGTTGAAATTACATCCATGATGTTATCTTTAAGACCTTCTTTAAGAGCCTCCACATCTTCACGTCCTCTTAAAGGTGGGTTCATCTTGTAGTCCGCATTATCGCAAGGAATGTCTTCATCACATAATGTAAAGTGGTGAGGGCATACCTCTCCGGTAACATCTATGCCGTCCTCTTTGGCAATTTTTATCATCTTAACACTGTCTTTGGTTGAGCAATGACAGAGATGAAGCCTGCAGCCTGTTTCTTTGGCTAAAAGAATGTCTCTTGCCACAATCACATCTTCAACGGCATTGGTTATTCCCTTAATACCCAGTTCTTCTGATTTGGCACTTTCATTGAGGGCTCCGCCGTTTACCATGTTCTTATCTTCACAATGGGCTAATACCACCATTCCGCAGTCAGCGGCACGATACATAGCCTCTCTGTATACTTCTGCGTTCATAACTGATTTGCCGTCCTCGCTTATTGCGACAACGCCCTCTTCTCTTAAAGCTTCCACATCAACAGGAACTTTTCCCTCCTGTCCCATGGTAACGGAAGCTACCTGAAGTACGTTGACTACGGCATCTCTTTTAATTATATCATTAACCCTGCGCACCATTTCCACACTGTCAATTACCGGCTTTGTGTTAGGCATAGGAAGAACGGTTGTCACTCCTCCCCTTGCTGCTGCAAGAGAACCTGTTTTTATTGTCTCTTTGTATTCAAAACCCGGTTCCCTGAAATGAACATGAAGGTCAATAAGTCCCGGCATTACATAACACCCTGCTGCATCAATAACGTTGTCTATTTCATCATGGCTGTCATTATCAACGGCTGCTATTATTCCGTCTTTTACCACGATGTTATATATGCCGTCTTTGCCTGATGCAGGGTCAAGCACATGTCCGTTTTTAATTAAGTATAAACTGTTGTTTTCCATGTATTAATTCCTCTATTTTAAAAATCCGTTTACAATCTGTTCCTCTGCTTCAGCCTCGGTTAATCCCAGTGTCATTAATTTAATGAGCTGCTCTCCTGCTATTTTACCGATAGCTGCTTCATGTATAAGGCTTGCTTCAACGGAATTGGCGGTTATCTCAGGAATCGCCTTGACAGAAGCATTGTCCATAATAATGGCATCACACTCCGAATGTCCGGCACACTCGTTATTTCCGTCTATCTTGGCATAAAATACCTGTGTGGAATCATTCTTTGCAACCGAACGTGATATAACGTTGGTACTTGAACCTTTTCCGTTAAGCTCTACCTCAAAGCTTGTCTTTGCATATTGTTTACCATGGGTCATTATCTTTTCTTTAACAATAAAAGCTGCCCCATCTCCCAGCCTGCCCTTGGTAATTCTGTCAGTGGAATCTATTCCTTTAATCTGGGTGGTTTCCATTTCCATATAGCCGTTTTCGTCAATATCAACAACCGTGGTAGGGTTCATAATTCTCAAACCATTGCCATCACCCTCACCATAGTGTTTTTCCACATATCTGACCCTGGCATTTTTGCCGATATGAAATGTATGGATTCCGTCATGTGATGATTTCTTATCTCCGCCGTTATGGATTCCGCAGCCTGCCACAATTAACACATCACTTCCTTCTCCTACATAAAAATCGTTATATACGAGGTCGTCAAGCCCTGTCTGGCTTAAAACAACAGGAATGTGAACACTTTCGTTTTTGGTTCCGGGCTTGATAATAATGTCTATTCCCGGCTTGTCCGTTTTGGTTACTATATCAATATTGGATGTTGTATTTCTTCCTGCTGCCGCTCCGTTGACCCTGAAATTATAAGCACCTGCAGGCACTTCATGGAGTCCCGCAATTTCTGCAAGCAGATTTTTCTGTATCTGGTCCATATTACCTTGCCTCCATTTTCTTACATGATTCTTTTGCATTACCGCTGCCAAGCAGAGTTGGCAACATCTCATGTCCGCCTGAAGCTGCCACTTTGCCATCAGCAATTACTATAATACGGTCGGCAATGTTAAGTATTCTTTCCTGATGGGAAATTATGATAATTGAACCCTTGGTCTCTTCATGCATCTTTTCAAAAACATCAATAAGATTGTTAAAGCTCCAAAGGTCAATTCCTGCTTCCGGCTCATCGAAAATCGATACAGATGTGCCTCTTGCAAGAATCATTGCAATCTCTATTCTCTTAAGTTCGCCGCCTGAAAGGCTCGCATTAACTTCCCTGTTAATGTATTCCCTTGCACAAAGTCCTACTTCCGAAAGGTACTCACAGGCTTTGCCCGCATTGATGGGCTCGCCTGCGGCAAGAGTTATAAGATCCTTTACGGTTATTCCCTTAAATCTTACCGGCTGCTGGAATGCAAAACTGATTCCTTTTCTTGCCCTGTCAGTAATTGACAGTTCTGTAATATCTTCGCCGTCAAGCAGTATCTTACCCGATGTAGGCGTAACAATTCCTGCGATTATCTTCGCAAGTGTTGACTTTCCGCCGCCGTTAGGCCCTGTTATCGCCGTAAATCTTCCATCTATTTTAAGGCTTATATCTTTAATAATTTCTTTGTCTTTGCCTTCTTCATCAACCTGATATGATATATTTTGTAATTCTAACATATATTTCTTTTCCTTTTTCTGTAAAGTCTATACAGTTTTGATTATTTTATCATTATTTTGTCAGAGTATTCAACCTATTTTTACAGCTGAAGGACCAACATATAATCCTTCTTTAAAGTATTCACCGGAATATCTGATTTTATCTGCATTTTTAAGGATATTGCCTGTTACGGTTCCTCCTGTGACAATTCTTTTTCCATTCTCATCAGATATCTCGGCAAGTCTGAACTCACCGCCAAAATCGCCTGTAAGCGGATCCATCTGGAAATCGGAGAAGTTTTTTACCAGAATGTATTTTCCGTTAAGAAGTCTGTCCATTGGTTCACCGTTACATACACAATGTAAATTCTCGTACATTCCTATATACGGTCTGTTAAGATATGACAAGTGCATTACATTGCCGTGGATGTTTTTGACAATACCGTGTTCTATTATCATACGGGATCCGGTTTTAACGCCCTCTGCACTGTACGGATATTCCGGCACCCCCTCTATGCTTATATCGGACATAATATCATAACCTTCTTTGTAATCCGAATATCCGGGATATACATACGCTGCATTGCTTCTCATAAGGTAGAATTTCAGAAATTCCTTAACATAGGAATCCGTAAGCACAATGGGATAACCTGAATAATCTGCCGGACTTCGTTTTGCCGATTCTCTTTCAACTGCCAGTTTAAGCTGTTTTGCGCACTTTTTTCTGATGCTTTCTTTTTCCATGTCATAATAAGAAAAATCAGCATACAGTTCCACATCATTCTCTTTTTTGCATTGGACAACAAATTCACCGGTTATTTTTCCTGATGTATAAGATATATCGGAGCCTTTTCCGGTTATTATATTTACAGTCCTGGTTTCTCCAAAAAATTCAGCTGAATTAATAAATGCATCCTTAACTTCATCCTCGGCAGAATAAAGAGCCTTCGCCATTTCAATAACGCTTTCACAGCCGTCAAATACTTTTTCCGTATTTTTATCGATTACTTTTTCAGGCAGCCTGTAATATGGATTCTTCACATAAAGAGCGGATTCCCACGCACTTTCTATAAGTTCCCTTATCTCATCCCCATCCATTCCCGGATATAGGTACACATCTGAGTTTCCGAGATATTCTGTACCATTTTCCTCGAAATTCCTGTAAACGCGTAGTCTTATTTCCCTTACTTCCTTGTCTCTTGTCATATCAAGACGATGTTTTACAAAATACATCTCAAAGGCTTTTCTATGCTCGTCATAAATATTGTAATCAACTATATTCAGTTCGTGAAGTATTTCAACTATTTCTGATACCATTTCAATTACCCCAGTTCTATTTCTGCTTTAATATAAGGGCCTCCGTCGGATACTTTAACCCATTCCTTATAACCTTTTCCACAATATCCGCCTCCGTTAAGTTCAGGAGTTTCTGACATCATTGATATGGATTTTAACAAATCCGGAACATATCCGCTAAGCACAACCGGAGAAAAGATTCTGCCCGTAAATTTTCCGTCTTTTATCTCTCTTGCCATATTTACCATACACTGTATTCCCCAGTTTTTAGGGTCTTCCATTCCGCAGGTTGCATTTTCAAGCATAAAACCATACTTTATGGATTTAATCATATCCTCCGGTCTGTCTTTGCCGCCTTCAAAATAGGTATTGGTCATTCTTGTATATGCCTTATGCTCGTAATTTTCCCTTCTGCCGTTGCCCGTTCCTTTTGTCTTAAGGATACCGGCTGTCTTGGCATCCGAAATTCCCGTCTGCAGGATTCCGTTCTTAATAATTACGGTATCATGACCGCAGGTTCCTTCGTCGTCAAAGTCATAGGTAGCAACTTCATTTACACCCATTCCGTCATGCATGGTTACAAGTCCGGAAGCAACTTCTTTGCCGATAAAACTCTTGGCAAGTGCCCTGTCTTTTACGAACATATCCATTTCAACGCCGTGGCCGAAGGCTTCATGGACTATCATCCCCGTTACCTCAGGCGTACATATACATTCGTATCTGCCCGGCGTAATCTTTTCTGCCATAAGCAGCTTAACCGTATTCCCGGCAACGTTTTTAATGTCTGCTTCCAATGAATCAAGCACATCATAACCATTCATTCCTGAATACGATTTAAAATAACTTCTTACAATATCTCCTTTTTTGGCCATCATTAACATGGCACAGGTCATCCATAAAATATTCTGGGACATATCCCTGTTTTTGGAGATAAAAATTTTTCTGCTCTTTTTGAAGGAAGAATTAATCGTGCAGTCAATAATCTGTCCGTCAGCCTCAAGACCTTTCTGCCTTAATTCGGTGAGTTTGTCAAGGATTGCCTTATCACCGAGAATTTCAGGACTGCGGCTCATATCGTTTTCTGAAAAAGAATGAAATACTTCATCCTCCATACGTTCCGTATCTTCGATGGTAAAATTCTCTTTAAGTTCTTCTGCCTTGTCAAAAAGATTTTCTATCTGGGCAATAATTTTTTCTGAGTCACTAACTTTAAGCGAATTAAAGGAATGTTCCACAAGGCGGTTTCTGCCGTGGACACGCAGGACATACCCTCTTGCGCAGGATATTTTATCCTGTGATGCAGACAGTCCCCTGCCTGAAACGGAATATTTTCTTCCTGTACTGTTTTCAAAAAGAATTGAGGCATAATCATACTTCTGCCACAACTTCTCCATAAGTGCTCTTATGGCAAAATATTCCGAAAGTTCCACAAGTGAATCAAATCTTGTAAATATTTTGCTGTCATATTCTTTGACCGGAGGAAGACTATCAGGAATCATTATTGTTTTAAGTCCCGCCTTAACAGCCGATTCAATTCCGTTATAAGAATCCTCCACGGCATAGGTGTCATGTGGATTGCATTTAAGTTCTTTACAGGCTTTAAGGTATATATCGGGGAAGGGTTTACTGTGTTCTACCATATCTCCGCCGATAATTACATCAAAATATCCTGTAAGCCCCGTTTCATCAAGATGATGAAGCACCACATCTTTTCTTGAAGATGAGGCAATGGCAACCTTCGCTCCGATTTTTTTCAGGGTGTCAAGAATGAGCTTTGTGCCTTTTTTAAGAGGAACGCCATCTTCTTCAATGTGACCCGTAAATATTTTTTCCTTTAAATCGTAGAATTCATCAAAAGGGAAATCCTCGCCACAGTGTGTTTTAAGGATATCCACCTGGTCAACCCTGTTTCTTCCGATACAGAGTTTTAACGGAACCTCAAAATTATCTATGTGAAGTATTTCGGCTACTTCACGCCATGTTCTTGTATACACTTTCTGGGTGTCGAAAAGAACTCCGTCCATATCAAATACAACATTTAACATATATGACCTCTTTTATGCGTTAAGCATTATTTTTTCACTGTTCATCGCCTTAGCCATAAGACATACCATTACTCCCGCAAACACATAAGTTATTATCGTTGACGTAAGGTACTGGTTCATTGTGATTGTCCTTTCAAATATACCTTTGAATGCAGCTGAGGTGTTATATACAGGTATCATATAACTGCCTGAAGTTACATCTCCCGAATACATTGTTATCATTCCCGCAAACATGACTATTATATACACAGGCATTATAAACGACTGTGCTTCTTTGACATTTTTTGCTAAAAGTGATACGAAACCTATAATTCCAACATAAAGAAGCACAAGTCCTAAAAGCAGCACTACAAACTGTATAATCTGTACGGTAGTAAAGTTAAGTGAAAGCCCGTTAACCATTTCTCCCATTCCGCTTTTTTTAGTAAGAAACACGGCTGAACCGATAAATGATATTACATATACACCTGCCGAAAGAACGGATACTATGGCAAGGGATACTATTTTACCCATTATGATGTCAACTCTTTTTATAGGGCTTATAAGAAGATTGGCGATGGTTCCTCTCTCCTTCTCACCTGCAATGGTATCAACGCCAAGTCCCATTGCTCCCGCAAAAATAAGAATTGTTATAAGATAAGGTATGATGGAGCCGAGAATCTTGCCTGTAGCCTTATCTTTATCCTGTACTATCATGTCAGGGTTATCCGCATCTACGGAAAATACCATGGCATAATCAAGTGAGCCGAATCTCTCCTTAAGTAAAATCTGTTTATATTCTTCAAGATATGTTTCCGTAAAACGTGTTCTCGCTTCACCGGAATTATTCTCTGACGGATTATAAAAAGTCTTTATATCAGGAAGTGCCGAACCTGCATCGGCATTTTTGAAATTCTCATAGAAATTCTCAGGGAACACAACCACTAAATCGTAGGTTCCGTCAAGAAGCTTATCTTTGTATGTGTCTGCCGATTCACCTGCCGGTATAACATTTATGTTACATTCAGTGTGCTTTGACATAAGTTCCGAAAAATTATCAGGCATATTCTGCACAAAAACTTCCGATACATGTTCGTTTATGCTTGATTTCTGCTTATCTACCAGAAAGAACATCATTCCGTAAATTCCCGCAATTAATATGATTGGAAGAATAAACAGTGAAAAAACCATTTTCTTATCCCCGAATACCCTTTTTAATTCCTTTGATAAAATTACTTTGAAGCCCATTTATTTGTCCTCCTTATGATTAATTTTATACATTTCAAAAAATGCGTCCTCAAGATTGTTAACATTATATTCTTTAAGGATTTCGGGAATTGTGTTTTCACAGATTTTTTTACCGTCAATTATTATGGCTATCCTGTCGCAGAGTGCCTCCGCTTCAGACATGATGTGGGTGGAAATAATTATAAGTTTACCCTCGTTGCGAAGCTTTTTAAGATAGTCTGTTACAAGTCTTGCGGTGATAATGTCAAGTCCGCTTGTAGGCTCGTCAAAAATAATTATATCAGGGTCATGGGCAAGGCTCACCGCTATTGCAGCCTTCTGCTTCATGCCTGTTGAAAGTTCCTCTATCTTCTTTGTCTTAAATTCTTCTATTCCGAAATAATTGAAAAGTTCGCTCTTTCTTGTGCGGATATCATCATCTTTCATATTGTGCAGTTTTCCGAAGAAATCAAAAAGATAATCCACGGAAAATTGTGGGTCAAGCTTGATATCATTAGTTAAAAAGCCAATCTTTTTCCTGACTTTATCTGCGTCTTTAACGGTATCAAAGCCATCCACCAGAACTGTTCCCTCCGTAGGCTTCAACAGGGTGGCGATACATCTTAACGTCGTTGTCTTACCTGCTCCATTAGAGCCTAACAATCCGAAGATTTCCCCTTTTTCGGCTCTTAAAGATACATCCGAAACAGCTACTCTTGTGCTTGTCGTTACTTTCTCCTTACGCATCTGTCTGCTGCCCAGCCTGTAAATTTTGGTAAGATTATTAATTTCAATCATAGGTTGCTCCTTTTCAGTTACATATCCATTTTTTAGCCTATTGTATCACGATTTTACTGTCCTTGCATTATCTTTTTTGATTAAGTATAATAATTGCATAAAAAGAAAGAAGGCAGATTATGAAAAGGAAAATATTATCATTAATACTTATTTTTGCCATGCTTGTATCCCTCAGTGCATGTCAGGGCAATAATAACACACCCGGAAAAGGCAATGAAAAAAGCACTGTAAGAATTGCATCCATGAAGGGTCCTACTTCAATAGGCCTTGTAAAACTTTACGATGACGCATCCAATGAAAAGACCTCCAATGACTATGATTACAAGATATGCGGAACAGCCGATGAAATCGCAACCGGACTTATTAAGGGGGAACTTGATGCTGCCTGCGTTCCTGCCAATCTTGCAAGTGTCTTATACAATAAAACAGAGGGCAGAATAAAAATTGCCGCAGTCAATACTTTAGGTGTGCTCTATATTCTTTCAAAAGGCATTTCTGTATCATCTGCTACAGACCTTAAAGGTCAGACAATCTATACAACAGGGCAGGGAACAACCCCTGAATATACTTTAAGGCATATTCTTTCCGAGAATAATATAGACCCTGATAAGGACGTAACAATTGAATATATGTCAGAGGCTGCCGAGGTTCTCCAGAAGGCTTCAGCCATGGATTCAGCAGTCGTCATGCTTCCTGAACCTTTCGTTGAGGTTGCCAAAACCAAGGATCCGGCTTTTGAAACGGTTATAGACCTTACAAAAGAATGGGAAAAAATTCATGATGACAGTTCAATAGTAACAGGTGTGCTTGTTGTTTCTGAAGATTTTGCATCTTCTAATGAAAATACTTTAAGAACTTTCCTTGATGAGTACAGGGCTTCTTCCAAAAATGCAACAGCCAACATTGAAGAAACTGCTTCATTGCTTGAGAAATACGATATTATCAAAGCTGCCATAGCCACAAAAGCAATACCATATTGCAACATCTGTTTTATTACAGGTGATGAAATGGTCAGCAAAGTAACCGGCTATTTCAAGGTCTTATTTGATGCCAGCCCGGATTCTCTCGGAAAAAAAATACCTGACAACAATATTTTTTACATTGTGAAATAACATGAAAAGAAAGACTTTATACACTTTTATTTCAATAATTATATGGCTTGTATTATGGCAGATTATATCTGCCGTAATTTCAAGTCCGGTATTCCTGCCTTCACCATCGCAGACCATCAATGCCCTTTTTTCATTACTTAAGACTTCCGCGTATTACAAAAGCCTTTCATACTCTCTTTCTAACATATCCATAGGTTTTTTTACCGGTCTTTTTGCCGGCGTAGTCCTTGCGGTTGCAGCTTCTGTCAATACCTTTTTGCAGTCGGTAATTGATGTTCCGGTTAAAATCATCCGTTCAATTCCTGTGGCATCTTTCATTATACTTGCCTTATTGTGGGTTGATTCCGCACATCTTTCAACGTTTATCGCAGCGATAACAATTATGCCTGTAATTTATACCAATACTTTTTCAGGTATTGCCCATACAGACAGTCAGATGAAAGAAATGGCTGAGGTATTTCATTTTTCACCGTTCAAAAAATTGGTTTACATATATATGCCTTATGCGGCTCCCCATTTTCTAAGCGGCGTAAAATTATCCTGCGGGTTTGCGTGGAAATCAGGAATTGCCGCCGAAATCATAGGTCTTGTAAGACATTCCATCGGAAACAACATATACAAGTCAAAAATATATCTGGAAACGGATAACTTATTTGCATGGACAATTTCTCTGATTGTTCTAAGTATAATTTTCGAGAAAATAGTATTATTAATTTTAAATTTAATTTTTAAAAGGACAGGTTCAATCAATGATAAAGCTCAATAACCTTACAGTTGCATACAACGATAATACGGTAATATCAGACCTTACTTATGAATTTGCAAAAGGCAGCACAGCCATAACAGGCAGTTCAGGAATCGGTAAAACTTCTCTTATCAATGCAATCCTTTCACTCGTTCCATATAAAGGGACTATAGAATCAGATGAAAAATATTCCGTAGTATTTCAGGAGGACAGATTATGTCCTTACCTTACCGCATTTAAAAACGTCCGGCTTGTATGTAATGATAAAGATAAAATTACAGATGGATTTGCCGCAGTGGGATTGTCAGATTGCATGAATGAAAAGGTCATATCCTTAAGCGGCGGTATGAAAAGGCGTGTGGCAATATTGCGTGCTGTTCTTGCGGATTACACCACAATTATAATGGATGAACCATTTAAAGGTCTTGATGCCGATACCAGATTGTCTGTCATGAATTATGTAAAAAAAATGACCTCCGGCAAGTCCGTATTATTAGTAACACATGACCTGTCGGAAGCCGGTTTCTTCAACTGTAATATTCTTAATCTGTAGCAAAATTATCTAATGAGGAAGCTAATGTATACTGGTTTCTTCCATGTTCCTTAGAATAGTACAAAGCCTTATCTGCTTTCATATAAAGTTCTGCATAATCATCAATTCCAACTGTATTAACTATACCTACGCTTACTGAAAGTCTTACTGACTTGCCACCGTGCTCAAATTCTCTGTCCATCTTCTTGCAAAGTGATGATCCAAGCCTGTCTAATGTCTCATCGTCACAGGTACTTGGAACAAATGCTATAAATTCGTCTCCGCCATATCGTCCAAGATATCCGCCAGGGAATACTATCCTCATAGCACCTGCAAGAGTCTTAAGTGCTTCATCGCCTGCTATGTGACCGAGGGTATCATTAACATTCTTAAAATTATCCATATCAATAAGGAATAGTGCGCCCTCTGATGATACACTCTTATTACTCATAAATTCATCAATAAGTGCATCAAAGGAACGTCTGTTATAAAGACCTGTAAGTCCGTCTCTCTTAGCTTCAGAACTTATTATCTCTTTCTCACGCTTCTCATCATATAACTGCTTAACGAATTTCTTCTTATATTCTTCCTCTTCTCTCAGCTTACAGAGAGCTGATTCATTATCACGCTTAGTCTTATTGGCTTCACATAACTTAGCCTTAACAATATTAAAAGCACTGCTGATATCACTAATCTCATCATTATCCGTTATCTCAATATCTGACATATCGGCATAATCATCCTTAAACATCCGGCTCCAGTCTGCGACATCACGTATAGGCTTGATAATTCTTTTTTCAATAAAGCTAACCATATATGCCGTAACTATAATAAAACCTATAAATATTGCAATCATAAGTCCTTCAATAAGATATACATCTATCCTATCGTTATCGTATGCCTTATTGCCTGCAGCTACTGACTTCTCTATCACATGGTTAAGCTTATCCGCAACAGTTGTTATATCCGCTCTTACAGCTGCCAGTACTTCCTCACATTTCTCTCTGTCATTAATGCCGTCCTTAAGCAAATTCAACTTATCAGGAATAGAAGTACGTACAATATCATACAATGACTCTATCTCCTGACGTTCATTACTGTCAAATTCAAATCTTGTTGAAAACAAATCCGAACATGCCGACAACAACTCAATGTCATAGGCATCCGCCAGATTGTCGTATGACGTTGATGACGGCAGCTTCTGGCATAAATCCAGCGTTGACGTAAAACTGCTTACCTGTTCAAATGCCTGCGCTATCCTATAATACTGTTCAGTATAGAATCTGAACGTCTTATTGTATATAAGCATTGAATTGACAATACATACTGTTATGCCTAATATGGACAGAATAACAGGTATATACATTACTCTTAATCTCTTTCTTAAAGGCTTTCTTTCCATTTCCACAGGAATAACCACTCCTTCAACCAACATATATTATTATTTTACTACCTTTCTACTGAAAAAACAATATTTTTTACGTATTATTGCACTCCAATGTAATAATTGGTAACTTTTTGTCTGATTATGTCTCTATGAGTAAAAAAAAACGGCACAGACTCCTGTATATGCGAAATCTTATGCCGGTTACCATTGCATAAAAGCTGACAATGGGATTCGAACCCACGACCTACTGATTACGAATCAGTTGCGCTACCAGCTGCGCCATGTCAGCATCAGTATAAATTACATTGCACGCAAAAAGCGTTCCTGAATATCACCTATTACGGCATCAATATCCCGTTCTCCCTCCTTGAGAGGAACAAAACCGCCTGCCATAACTTCGTGACCTCCGCCACATCCAATTCCGGACAATGCTTTATTGGTAATCCTTCCCGCGTTGTATTTACCCATGCTTCTGACGGAAATCTTAATTCCCTCTTTCTTAAGAGAATATACAACCGAGAAATCAACTTCAATAAGATCCAGCATAAAATCAGATATCGAGGCTATAAGGGCCTCCGGACAATTAGAACCGGTATTGGCAAAACTTACATTGTCACATACCTTAATGGAGTTAATCGCATTAGCATATGCCTTAAGATCATCAATACTTATGGAACAGTGTTCAAGTGCCTTAAGAATCTGCTTGTCCGCTATCTTAAAAAGATAACTGTAAGTATCAACATCCTTATCGGTAACTCCTCTTGTAAGGCCCATGGTATCTGTGCATATTCCATAAATAAGTGCTGTCGCAACTCTCTTATCAATAGGAATATTATTGTCCATATAATATTCAGCTATTATAGTGGAACACGCACCAAGCTCAGGTCTTACATCAGCATATCTGTAAGAATCAAGGGAATTCTCAAACGTAGGATGATGGTCAATACATATAATCTCATCACCCTTGGTAGTGATAATATTACTATTGCCCTTCTGTGAATCCACAAGGATAACCTCATCATTCCGGTTGATATCCTTCAATTCTTCAATATTAATCATCTTGATGCCAAGACTGCTCACAAGTTCATTCGTGCTGTATCTCTCAATCTGTCCTCTGTAACAAATTGATGAATTAATTCCATATTTTTCCAACAGAACTGAGAGTCCGAACGCTGATGCAATGGCATCCGCATCAGGGAAATTATGTGTCTGTATATACACATGCTCACTTGTTATATTCTCAATTATGTTGCAAAATTTACTCATGTCTGTCACCTGTCTGAATTGGTCTTATCTATTATATAATCATTTTGTGACTATTTCAATATCAAATCATAAAATATTATATATATTATTTTCAGGTGTAAAATATGCTGGCTTTGGAATTAAAAGACGTAAACTATTCCTATTTTACAAAAGAGAAAGAAACAAAAGCCCTTCAGGATATTAATCTATCCGTAAAAAAAGGACAATTCATATCCATAGTCGGTCCGTCCGGTTGTGGTAAATCCACGCTTCTGTCCATAATATGCGGTCTTATCGAACCAACTTCAGGTGAAGTAATCGTAAATGGCCGCCCGGTAAAAGACGAAATGCGTAACATCGGATATATGCTCCAGCATGACCATCTTTTTGAATGGCGCAGTGTATACGGAAACGTTATGCTGGGGCTTGATATACACAGAAAAAAAGACACACAAAATCTTGCCACCCACTATCTCTCCCAATATGGTCTCCTCGATTTTAAAAATTCAAGACCAAGCGAGCTTTCAGGCGGTATGCGGCAAAGAGTTGCTCTTATACGCACACTTATGATGGAACCGGATATTCTCCTTTTAGACGAACCGTTTTCAGCTCTTGATTACCAGACACGGCTTACCGTATGTGACGATATAAGCTCTATCATAAAAAAAGAACATAAAACCGCAATACTTGTAACCCATGACCTTGCGGAAGCAATTTCTGTAGGAGAAAGCGTCTACGTGCTTACTAAACGTCCGGGACGTTTCAAAGCGGCAATTGACCTTGACTTCTGCAACGATTTAAGTTCCTTAGAACGTCGTGATACAGCAGCATTCCGTGATTACTTTAATATCTTGTGGAAGGAGTTGTCCGGCAATGAATAAAATCAAAACACACTCTGATTATCTGAAATCAGTATTTCGTCATAAAGTATTAATTCATTTCCTTCGTATTTTTCTGGCGGTTTTCTTCGTGTCAGCATGGGAAATTTGTGCAGAAAAAGGAATTATCGACTCTTTTATATTCAGCAGTCCAAAACGGATTGTTAAATGTTTTATTGAACTGACAAAAAACGGTTTTCTCATACGCCATGTATGGAAAACCATTTATGAAACACTTATATGCTTTATATTTGTTATGATTACCGCCATTGCAGCTGCCGTACTTATGTGGCTTAACAGAAATATCTTCAAAGTTGCCGAACCTTTCCTCGTATTGCTCAACAGCCTTCCAAAATCTGCTCTCGCTCCGGTTCTTATTGTATGGCTCGGCAACAGCACTAAAACGGTAATTATAGCCGCCGTATCTGTTGCTGTATTCGGTGCAATGCTCAGTATATATACCTCTTTTACAGAGACCGACAAGGAAAAAATAAAATTAATCCGGACCCTCGGCGGAAAGAAACGCCATGTTCTGTTTTACCTTCTCTTTCCGTCATCACTGCCGACAATCGTAAATGCCATGAAAGTCAATCTGGGGCTTTCCCTTGTAGGTGTAATCATTGGTGAATTCCTTGCAGCAAAGGAAGGACTTGGTTATTTAATCATCTACGGCAGCCAGGTATTTAAAATGGACTGGGTACTTCTTTCCATTGTTTTACTTTCTATTCTTTCAGTAATTCTTTATATAATTATCGGAATATTTGAAAAGAGGACTTCCGGCAGATAATTACTTTGCATACTCGTTAATTGCTTCCTGTATTCTTGATTTAGTAAGTTCAGCAAGCTCTGTCTTTTTCATATCTTTATATTCTTCATATGGTATCGGCTTCAGGTAATGTACCTGTGTTGTCACTTTCCTGAGGCTGTTGCCATCCATTGCTTTATAGGAATCAATAAGTGCCACCGGTATAACCGGAACTTTGGCATCCATCGCGCACTTAAATACACCTGCTTTAAAATCCTGAAGGGTATTCTTATTGTCACCATACTTACCCTCAGGAAAAAGCAGATATATTTTTCCTTCTTTAAGTTCCCTGGTAACAGTCATCATGGTCTTCATCTGCTGTCTGGCGTCTTTAAGATTAATGCCGTGCCCCCCTACCATAGGAAGCATCTGCCTGACAATCATCTGATGTTCCCTCTTGCTGTCGATAATAATAGTAAGAGGTCTGTCATGATTGCACACAATTCCTAACCCGTCATAATGTCCCTGATGGTTGGCATACATTACATAATTGCCTGTTTCCGGCAGATTTTCCTTTCCATAAACCTTTGTGGTGGTCCTGGAATTTTTTCGCATCTTATCCACAATTTTCTGTACCTCACGATACTTGTCAAGTTCGCTATATTTCTCCGGACGTTTCATCATATAATTACATTTATTAATTTCATATATCAGAAAGAAAAATGAACGAAGTGCCATAACAATAAGTCTCAACATACTTTTATACATCCTTTCTTCTTTTTTGTAAAATCACCGCTCATCCGGTTAATGCTACAATTATATACGTTAATTTTTCTTTTTTCAATAGTACGCTCATATTATCTTAGTTATATACATAAAATATACTAACAAAAAAGTCCGGAGTTTTTAATGAAGAAGGTTTTTTCTTTTATTATTTCTTTTATACTTATCCTATCATCTGCCCATATCAGTGTGACTGCCGATGAGCTTAGCTTAACCTCCAAATCAGCAATTCTCATGGAAGCATCTACAGGAAAAATCATTTATGAGCATAACCCCGATGAAATTCTCCGCCCTGCCAGTATTACAAAGATAATGACGCTTATACTGATTTTTGATGCCATACATGACGGCAGAATCAAAATGGATGACACTGTAACAGTATCCGAACATGCTGCTTCAATGGGCGGCAGTCAGGTCTTTCTTGAAGCCGGCGAGACCCAGACCGTTGAAACCCTTATTAAATGCATTGCCATTGCAAGTGCCAATGATGCCTGTGTAGCCATGGCAGAATACATTGACACATCTGAGGAAAATTTTGTTGCCCATATGAATGAACGTGCCAAAGGTCTTTCAATGACTAACACAAATTTTGTCAACTGCTGCGGTCTTGATGCCGATAATCATGTAACCACAGCGAGGGATGTGGCACTCATGTCAAAGGAACTTATCAATAAATATCCTGAAATACATAATATTTCAACAATCTGGATGGACACAATAACCCATGTTACAAGGCGGGGTGAAAACGATTTTACCCTTACCAATACCAATAAACTTATCAAACAGTACGAATGGGCAACAGGGTTAAAAACAGGTTCTACGAGTCTTGCCGGATTCTGTCTTTCCGCTACCGCAAAAAGAAACGATATTGAGCTTATTTCCGTTGTTATGGCATCCAAGGACGGCAAATCCCGTGTTGCCGATTCTATCAAACTTCTTAACTATGGTTATTCACTATGTCAGATGTATAAGGATTCCAATATGCCCAATATCCCATCTCCCGGAATATCCGGCGGCATGATTAAAGAGCTTGTCTGCGAATATAGTGACAATTTTTCTTATCTTTTCACAGAAAAATATGACGAAGCCCTTATTACAAAAGATTTTGAATTTATTGATGGACTGAAAGCCCCTGTTAATGAGGGTGATGTTGTCGGGCAGCTTTGCTACAAATACAATGGTACGCTTATAGGGACAATTGATGTCAAATCTTCCGTTACCGTAAAAAAAGCAGGATACAAGGACTATTTCTCATTTCTTGCAAAAAATGTGTTCTGTATATAACAAAAAGCTTCAGTCACATAGTCTGTGACTGAAGCCTCTATTATCTTACTACATATTCAAAATACTTATGTAAAATTAAGCATCCTGTCTTCTCTTCTTGAATGAAACAACAACGATTCCGCAAGCTGCTGCTGCTGCGATTATTGCTGTAGCTACTGCCATAGAATCACCTGCGCTTACATTTCCGTTATTGCCGCCTGCTGGCTTGTTATTGTCTGCTGGCTTGTTATTGTCTGCTGGCTTGTTGTCTTCTGCTGGCTTGTTGTCTTCTGCTGGCTTGTTGTCTACGACTGGTGTTACAGTTGGACCAGCATATTCTACAGCTGTAATCTGTTTTGCATCAAGTCCTGCACCACCTGTAACATCTGTTACTTTTACTGTGAATGTTACATCGCTGACTTCATCCAATACTAATTCGAAATTAGCTGTATTGTCACCAAATGAATTATCCTTACCAATCTGGTATTTCCATGAATATTCAGCTGCTGACTGAAGGAACTTATATGTATAACTGCCGGCTGCTACATTCTTGAATGTAATTGTGTATGTATCATCATTCTTTGTCATAGTCTTACCAGGTAAATCAAATCCGGTATCTGTAATAGTACCTACTACAGAAAGTACATCAGTTACAGGAAGTGGTGCAATTTCCTGTGTCATTGCAGCATCTTTAAATAACTTCTTTGATGTTAAATCGAAATATGCTTTACCATTGCTCTGTGCTACAACTTCTGAATTCCAAGCAAGCTCCTGATATTCTGCATTGTCTGCACCATCAGTATATCCAACTACCTGAAAGCCCTGTACTTCATCCGCATTGTTAATTGTAAATACTGCGTAATTCTTGCCGTCTTCTGTAACTGCATCTCCTACCGGAAGAGTTCCAGCATCCCAGCCTGTTGGCTTAGCTGCTGTTGCAGCGGTCGCTACACTTGCAGTTCCGCCCCAAACATTTCCTTTGTAATACTCTGCTGTCTTACCTGCTGTCAGTTCAACATATACTTTAACTGTTGTTCCTGCTGCCTTAGCAGTCTTAGGTGCTACAACAAGTCCTGCTGCTGCGAATGCAAAAGCAGCTACTGTAGCAATGACCTTTTTTAAAATTTTCTTCATTTTTCGTATTCTTCCTTTCCAATACATTTTATTCATGTCTTATGACACTAGCTTTATTTTAGTACAGGTATTTTATTTTTTCAATATTTCATTTGTTGGTTTTTAACTATAAAAATGTTGATTTTATTAAATATATGTGCAATATTACAACTCTAAGAATATCCGATACAAAAAAGGAACCGGTCTGAACCGATTCCTTTATGTAAGCATTTCTATAAAATACTAATTAAGCTTCTACGCTTCTTCTCTTAGCTACAACTGCTACAACTGCGCTTAATGCTGCAACTGCTGCTACGATGTATACCATAACTGAAGAATCGCCTGCTGCTGGAGTTGCTGGTGTTGCTGCACTTGCTTCTTTAACTGTTACAGCTGCCTTAGTTCCATCAAATGTAACTGTTACTGTAGAACCATCTTTTGCTACATCAACTTTTGCATTAGCTCCGCCGCTTGATGCATCACCTTCAAGGTTATATTCGCCATTATCCCAAGCATGGTTTGTACGAATCTTGAATTCATAAGATCCAGCCTTAACATCTGTGATGTCTACTGAATATGTTCCATCTGCCTGCTTAACCAAATCTGTGTCCTTATCCCAGTTACCATTGATTGATCCGATAACACTGTATGTGTCATCTGCTGCGAAAGCTGTCATAGCCATCATTCCAATTACCATTGCCATTGCTAAAACGGCTGTAATTACTCTTTTTGCAATTTTTTTCATTTTTTTATTCCTTTCCTAAATACATTATTGTGTCTTACGACTGTCCTTATTCTAATACTTTAGTTTTCTTTTTTCAATAGCATTTATGTTGATTTTCTAATCTAAAAATGTTGATTTTCTGCGATTATCCTATGTACAGAAAATAACAAGTCCCGGAAACCTGACGTTCCCGGGACTATAATTATGCTATATTATTTTGTTGCGCCTTTTACAAGTATTGTACATGAAATTCCATCTACAGTAATTTTTCCGTTTGCTGTTCCGAGAGAATCAGTTCCTGCCTTGTCGCCCTGTACGCAGATTGTCCAGTCACCTTCCGGAAGTGTAACTGTTGTTGCTTCACTTAATGGGTTATATACAACAAAGATTGAATCTGATACTTCTTCCTTAACACCTGTTAATTCATAAGCAATAACACCCTTGTCCGTGTCTTCAGTAAACTTATAATAACTTGAAGCAGTGTCCATTATTCTTAATGAAGCATGTGCTTTTCTGAATGCTATCATTCCCTTATAGTAATTAAATACTTTCTGGTATGTAGCATCACTTAATGTGCTCCACTTAATGCTGTTTACTTCATCACCTGCATTATAACTGTCGCTGCTAAATGTTCCGTCACCATTAGGCTTGCTTCTTAATATTTCTTCACCGGCAAGGATAAATGGTGTTCCCTGTGAAGTATATACAATAGCTGCTGAAAGAAGATTCTGTTTAACTTTATCTTCCATACTGTCATTTGGATTAGATAAATTGATTTCATCCCATAATGTCCTGTTATCGTGGCATGATGCATAGACAATGTTCTGTGAGCCCTTTTCTGACCATCCGGTCTTGCCCTGGATTGCTTTCTTAATTACATCTGTATTAGAGATGTTTCCGTTGACATATCCTTTTTCATCTGCATTAAATACACTACCTTTAATTGCATCACGGATTGTATCACTGAACATTGCAAATCTGTCTAACTTATTAACGTACATCTGTGTTGCCAGTGTTACGCCTGACTTAGTAATCTTAGTTGTCATGCTCCAGCCTTCACCATAAAGAATGATAGAAGGATCTATCTTATCTAATTCTGTTCTGATTGCTTTAATCGTATCCATATCAATAAGGCCTACAAGGTCAAATCTGAAGCCGTCGATATGATATTCTTTAGCCCAGTATACTACAGAATCAACAATAAACTTACTTACCATAGCTCTCTCTGAAGCTACATCATTGCCACAGCCTGAACCATTAGCGCCCGGACGATAGAAATAATCAGGTACGAGTTCATTGAAGCAGTAGCTTGTATTGTATGTATGGTTATATACGACGTCCATAACAACGCTTAATCCATTATCATGTAATGCCTTAACCATCTGTTTAACTTCACTTACACGTGCTGCTCCATTATATGGATCTGATGAGTATGAACCCTCAGGTACATTGTAATTCTTAGGATCATAACCCCAGTTGTACTGTTTTGTATCTAACTTAGTCTCGTCAACTGTTGCATAATCATACATTGGTCCGATCTGGACATGTGTTACACCAAGTTCTTTGATATGATCAAGACCTGTTGCCTGTCCTGAACCATTAGTTGTTCCTGTTTCTGTCAGTCCAAGATATTTACCTGTATTCTTAATACCTGATGATGAATCAGCCGAAAGGTCTCTTATATGGAGTTCATATACTGATGCATCTGTAGCATTAAGTTTCTTATTAGGATTAGTATCCTTATCCCATCCGTCAGGGTCTGTTGATGATAAATCAATTACCATTGCCCTGTCACCATTGACTCCGACTGCCTTAGCATATGGATCACATGCCTCTGTCTTAGATGAGCCAAAATCTGCTTCATATAAATAGAATACGCCGTTAAGGTCTCCTTCTGCCTTAACTGTCCATACGCCATTCTTATCAAGTGTCATATCATATGATTTAATAAGGTCATCTGTTCCCTTAACACCTGACTTGTATGTATTCACTTTAACTGCCTTAGCTGTTGGTGCCCATACTTTAAATGTTGTGGAATCCTTAGACCATGCTGCTCCAAGGTCATCTCCGTCATATGTATAAGCATCTTCAAATTCAGATGTAGAATAATAATCAGGTACTGTTACATCATATCCGACGTTTCCCAGCATTACTTTATATTTGCCAAACTGGTCTGCTTTTTCTTTAAGTTTAACAATTATCTTCTTAGCATCACCTGAATCTTTTTCAACACTGTCAATAGCTAATTCTTTGCCTTCTGCGTCAGTAACTTTAATTTCATTGTCCTTGTATTCTTCTGTTAATGTTATCTTAAGTGTCTGGAAATCTCCATCCAGCTCTGCACTTAATACACTAAGCCCTGTCACGCAATCTTCTCCTAGCTCTAATTTGTATCCTTCAACACCTGAAGTTATGTATACTTCAACTGTTCCGGCAATAACACCGTTCAATGTAATAAACTGGTCGGAATCAATATCCTTTGATTCCCATTCATTAAGTCTGACAATAAAACCTATAGTTGTTGTACCTGCAGGAAATACTGCTGTTGTCTTAACACCGTGTTCATCCTTGTCTGTTCCGAATGTGTATGCCTTACCTTCGTCACCGCCATCCGGCCAAAGCCATACATTCCAGCCATCATACACACCGTCTTCTCTTAAATAATGGACATTAAGAGTAAGCTCTGTTGCTTTGTTGGAATTATCAGTTGTAGACTCTGTCTCTACAGGAGTTGTTGTCTCAACCGATCCCTGGTCCTTCTTCTTGCCGCAGGCTGCCATGGAAAATACCATAAGTGCCACAAGAAGAATTGCAAATAATTTACGCAATTTTTTCATTGGGTAATACCTCCTTCTTTGTATCTTTTAATTTTAACAAAAAAGGCGAACCAATAAAATATCATTTTTCTATAATATATATCACTTTTCTTAATCGGGATTATTCACCGATATTATTTCCTGTATATAACTGGTAATATCTTCCTTTTTTCGCAATAAGTTCATCATGTGAGCCCCTTTCAATGATACGTCCCTGCTCAAGAACCATTATACAGTCAGCATTTTTTACGGTGGAAAGTCTGTGGGCAATGACAAAAGTTGTTCTGCCTTTCATCAGTCTGTCCATACCGTCCTGGACTATTTTTTCAGTTCTGGTATCAATAGAAGATGTTGCTTCATCAAGGATAAGAACCGGAGGGTCTGCTATTGCAGCTCTGGCAATGGCAAGCAGCTGCCTCTGTCCCTGGCTTAAATTGGCGCCGTCACCTGTAAGCATGGTATCGTAACCCTTAGGAAGATGTTTTATAAAGCCGTGGGCATTGGCAAGTTTCGCTGCCGCATACACATCCTCATCGCTTGCATCGAGTCTTCCGTATCTTATGTTATCCATAACAGTACCGGTAAAAAGATGTGTGTCCTGCAATACAATACCAAGTGATTTTCTCAAATCTGCTTTTTTTATTTTATTAATATTAATGCCATCATAACGGATTTTTCCATCCTGTATATCATAAAAGCGGTTAATAAGGTTAGTTATGGTGGTCTTGCCTGCTCCTGTTGAGCCTACAAATGCAATCTTCTGTCCGGGCGTAGCATACAGGTCAACATTGTGAAGTACAATTTTTTCATCATTATATCCAAAATCCACATCAAAAAATTCCACATCACCTTTAAGCTCTATATAATCGGTTGTATTATTTTCCTTATGATAGTGCTTCCATGCCCATAGACCTGTACGGTCTTTGGTCTCGCTTATTACACCATCTTTTTTTACAGCATTTACAAGCGTTACATAACCCTCGTCAACCTCAGGTTTTTCATCAAGAAGCGAGAAAATTCTTTCCCCTCCCGCAAGTGCCATAATAATACTGTTAAACTGCATACTGATCTGGTTAATAGGCATATTAAGGCTTTTGCTCAGGGTGAGGAAACTTACGAGTCCTCCGATTGTTACTCCGGCTATTCCGTATATTGCAAAGAGTCCGCCCGCAATAGCTATTACAACGTAACTTAAATTACCAAGCTGTGCATTAATAGGTCCTATTATATTAGCGTATTTGTTGGCATTATATGCGCTGTCAAAAAGTCTGTCATTGAGTTCTTTGAATTTTTCTTTTCCTTCTTCTTCATGGCAGAATACTTTTACAACTTTCTGTCCTGCCATCATTTCTTCGATATATCCGTTCACGGCACCCAGGTCTCTCTGCTGTGCGACAAAATACTTTCCGCTGAGTCCTGATACTTTTTTTGTAAGAATAATCATTACCGCTACCATTACAAAGGCTACTCCTGTAAGTGGAAGACTTATTGAAACCATGCTTATTACAATTCCAACAATCATAATTATGCTGTTAAGGAACTGTGGTATGCTCTGGCTTATCATCTGTCTTAAAGTATCTACGTCATTGGTATATACGGACATAATATCTCCGTGTGAGTGCGTATCAAAGTATCTGATAGGAAGAGACTCCATATGATGGAAAAGCTCGTCCCTTGTGTATTTTAATGTTCCCTGTGTTACATATACCATTGTCTTGGCATTACCAAATGAAGCAAGAACACCTACAAGGTATATGCAGCCAACTCTTAATATTTCTTTCGACAAAGCAGTATAATCAGGTACATCCTGTTTTAAAAGCGGTATGATAAAATCATCAATAAGTGTTCTTATGAACATTGTTCCCTGCAATGTTGAAAAAACGTTTACCACTATACATAACGCAACAAATATGCAGGCAAATTTATATCTTTTGAATACAAGGTTTAAAATTCTTTTTAAAACCTGTGCAGGATTGTTTACTGTAGGTTTCATTCCTCTTGGTGCAGGCATTACTTATCGCCTCCTTTTGAATTTTCATCAAAGTCTCCGCCCGTTCCTGTCTGGGACTCATACACTTCTTTGTATATATCATTACCGGCAAGAAGCTCTTCGTGAGTTCCCACTCCGTTAATTTTACCATCCTCCATTACGATTATCCTGTCTGCGTCCTGAACACTTGATATTCTCTGTGCAATGATAATCTTTGTAATGTCAGGTATCTCTGTTTTAAAGGCTGTTCTGATTTTTTTATCCGTTGTTGTATCAACCGCGCTTGTGCTGTCATCAAGAATAAGAATCTTTGGGTTTTTAAGTAAGGCTCTCGCAATACAAAGTCTCTGCCTCTGTCCGCCGGATACATTGGTGCCGCCCTGCTCGATGTATGTATTATAGCCGTCAGGGAATTTCTCAATAAACTCATCTGCACAGGCAAGCCTGCAGGCCCTGATGCACTCTTCTTCCGTTGCTTCTTTATTGCCCCATCTTAAATTTTCAAGAATTGTTCCCGAAAAAAGGACATTTTTTTGTAAAACAACACTTACCTGATTACGGAGTGTTTCCAGGTCATACTTTCTGACATCAACGCCGCCGACCTCTATATCACCATCTGTTACATCGTAAAGTCTGCTTATAAGATTGACAAGGCTGGTCTTGGCACTTCCGGTTCCGCCGATAATTCCTATTGTCTCTCCGGATTTTATATCAAGCTGTATATCACTTAACACCATGTCTTTACTGTCTTTTTTATATTTAAAGTTGACATGGTTAAAAATAATGCTTCCATCCTTTACTTCCATAACCGGTTTATCAGGATTGACTATATCAGCTTTTTCATTAAGCACTTCTGCAATACGTTCTGCACTTGACACACTCATTGATATCATTACAAATACCATGGAAAGCATCATAAGGCTTATAAGTATGTTCATGCAGTAAGATATAAGGCTTGTAAGGTTGCCTACCGTAAGTGCTGTCTCATTACTGCTGACTATAAGTTTTGCACCAATCCAGCTTATGAGAAGCATACAGGTATATATGGCAACCATCATCGCAGGATTATTGAATACCAGCACATTTTCCGCTTTTACAAACATTGAGTAAATGTTATTGCTGGCTTTTTTAAACTTCTTGTCTTCATGTTCTTCACGGACATACGCCTTGACCACACGGATTGCGGATACATTTTCCTGAACGCTTTCGTTAAGTTCATCGTATTTAGGAAATGCCTGTTTGAAATACCTGTTGGCTTTTAGCATAAGTATGGTAAGTATTCCGCCAAGAATTATTACCGCAATCAAAAATATACTTGCCATTTTTACATTGATTGTAAAAGAAATTATCATGGCAAAAATAAGGCTTGCCGGAGCTCTCATACACATTCTCAAAATCATCTGGTATGAGTTCTGCACATTGGTTACATCCGTTGTAAGTCTTGTTACAAGACCTGCCGTACTGAATTTATCAATATTGGAAAAAGAGAATGTCTGTATATTGTTATACATACCTTCTCTCAGATTTTTGGCAAATCCCGCAGAAGCTTTGGCTCCGTATTTGCCACCCATAAGTCCTGCAAAAAGTCCTACAAGAGCGGCAATAAACATAATGCCTCCGACTATAAGGATATGTCTCATATCGCTTTTTTCGATTCCATCGTCTACAAGGGATGCCATAAGGTAAGGCACCGTCATTTCCATGGCAACTTCAAGAATCATAAAAAAAGGGGTTGCTATGGATGCTGCCTTATACTGCTTTACGTGTTTTAATAAGGTCTTTATCATTTCTTTAAATCCTTTCTACATATTTCCATATTCTTCTTACTATATTAAGACTTAATTTTCTGTAATCACCGTTTTTAAGAAAACTGTTTACGTTGCCGGGATTCAGACCCAGGTCCGTATATATCCTGTAATTACTTATAGACTTTTCTTTCTGAAGTTCCAGAATTCTCTTTCTTATCTTCGCCTTGAATTCATCTTCTTTTTGGAATTCCCCGGTCTCTTCTTTATATGCATCGTAAATTCCGGCATATTCTTTGCAGTCCCTTATGTAATTTTCATTATTCTTAATCTTCATACATTCCATATAAAGAGCTTCATTCTTACCGCAAAGATGTATCTTATCGGTAAGATAAGCATATAATGCAATATGGTGCAGTAGTTCATTATGTTCTAAAGAATAAGAAGACAGCTTCGATATTGAAAGGCTGTCGCATCCGTTGTTTTTTATCTGTTTTTTCAGATATCCTATTAATGTAAGATTATTCATTATTGTCCTTCGTTAATACTATTAATCAAATTCCGTTTATAAAATCCCACATCACTGTGGGATTTTATCTGTTACTCTTTGTATACTGTTATATGTAAACTCAGCCAGCTTATTAACCGAGCTGTTCATTCCGTCAACGTAGTTATAATATGATATACATCCTGACTTTTCTTCATCAATCAATTCCGATTCCACATACTTATCCGTCCTGCTTAACATTACGTCCCTGCCCAACATAAAATAGCGGTACGATGACCAGGTATCGTCGTTGGTTACATCAACCATATACCATTTATTATCGTAAAATACTTCGTTCCATCCGTGTGTGGCATTCACAACCATATCGCAGGGAATATCCATTGCATTCAGCATAAGCTTATATGCTTTGGCATAACCCTCACAGACACTCTGTCCGTTAATCAATGCACCATACGATGTATGGGAGACATATCCGTCAGATACCTCCTTGTATTCCACGTTAACGCAAAGGTAGTCATGGGCTGCTTTAATCTTGTCAAATTCGCTGCCACTGAATCCGGCAACTATCTCCTTAATCTTATTGTCAACCTCGGTCATCATGACGTAGTCCTCATAAGAATAATAATAGATAGCGTACACGGACTTATCTGTCACACGATTCACCACATCCTGCACCTTACGCATACGGAATATAGCTACACCCTTGCACATATATGTCTGATAATCCATTCCGAAAAGCTCATACAAATGGGCATCGGATGGATTCTCGCCTATAATATCATCAAATATACCTCTTGGTGCAAGTATATATCTTACGCCCTTGGTCTCGGTTATTTTATTTAAAACAGACTGTGCATAATCTGTCAGCTCAGTCCGGTTATTTACATTCTTATAGCCCTTTCTCAGCAGATACTCACTCCAGTTGTATGTATCCGGCATTCCTGCTATGTCATACTTAACAAAGGAGAATTGTGTAATATTACTCTCCACTGAAGATTCTGCTGCCGTCGGCTGTTCTGATTCTGTTGCAGTTGTGCTTTCCGTTGTATTATCTGTGGTATTGTTATCAGGGCGGGATGTTGTCTTATCTGCGCCTGCTGTTGTCGTAATCGATTCCGGAACGGTATCAAAATTATCGTCGTCACTTGTAATATCTCCTATCTCAGATGGAGATGTTCTTCCGTTCTCTGTAGTCATTGTCTCTTGAAATCTGTCAGATGTTGTTGCATCTGTGGTGATATGGACATATCCTCCTGTAGTCGTATCCCCTACAGCTATACCGGTTTCTGAGGAATCACCACTTGTTCTTCCGACATTCAGCAAAACAATAATCACAGTAATTACCGCAACAAAAAAAGCTGCAATACCTGCAATCGTCAATATTCTCTTTTTTTTCATATATCTAAACCCTCTTACCCGAGGATGTTATCCGGGATTATAAAGTAATTCCATTCATTACATATTAAGTATAGCATTATCTCAAAATGTATGCTATATAAATTATGACAAAAATAATTATTTTTTTACATTAAAGAGAGGACATTTTGAATGAAAAAGATTGACTTACACGTTCACTCAACTTATTCGGATGGCACATTTTCTCCTGCAGAGCTTGTAAAGGAGGCTGTCAAAAACGGCATAAGTGCATTTGCCCTTACCGACCACGATACAACGGATGGAATTGACGAAGCAATCGATGCAGGTGGCAAAGCCGGAATAGAAGTTATTCCCGGAATAGAGATAAGTACAAGTTATAAAGATAAAGAAATTCATATAGTGGGACTTTTTATTGATTACAAAAACAAAGAATTTCACGATGCAATATATGAAGAAATCAAAAGACGTGATGCAAGAAACGGGCTGCTTATACAGAAATTCAATGAAGCCGGTTTTCCGGTTTCTCTTGAAGTTCTTGAGAACATGTTCCCCCACAGCATTATAACCAGAGCACACTTTGCTTCTTATATGACTAAGAAAGGCTATGTAAAAGACAACAAGGAAGCCTTTTCAAAATATCTTGGTGACGGCTGTCCTTTGTATGTGAGCCGCGAACATAAATCCGTATATGACGCGGTTGATATGATAAAAAAAGCCGGCGGTGCCGCAATCCTTGCCCATCCTTTGCTCTACCACCTTACAATGGGAGAATTAAAGGATTTATGTATAAGACTTAAAGACTGCGGGCTCACCGGAATTGAATCCATGTATTCAACCTACAAGGGATTTGACGAACTTACGGTAAGGAAGCTTGCCCATGAAACCGGACTTCTGGAATCCGGAGGTTCCGATTTTCACGGTGCAAACAAACCTGACATCCGTCTTGGAACAGGAATGGGCAACCTTATGATAAGTTATGATTATCTTGATAAGCTTCGTGATTCATTAAATTAATCTGCGTATGCCGATACCATATAGCTTATGAATTGTTCCGCGGTTCTTCCTGACAATCCACCGTGGGACAATTCCCATTTATTGGCTTCCATGAGAAGCGTATTTTCGTCAACTTTAATATTATTCTTTTGTGCAAGACCTTTTACTATTTCATTAAAAAGTTTCTTGTCAGGCGAGCCAAAATATACGGATACGCCGAATCGTGCAGAAAGCGAAAGTTTCTCTGCCACTGTATCCCTTGTGTGAAGGTCGTCGTCTCTTTCTTCTTTATCAGAATATTTTTCCCTGACAAGATGTCTTCTGTTGCTTGTCGCATATATAAGTACATTGTCAGGTCTTTTTTCCAGTCCTCCCTCAATAACAGCTTTCAAGAACTTGTATTCTATCTCAAATTCTTCAAAAGAAAGGTCATCCATATATATGATGAATTTGTAATTTCTGTCCTTTACCTGATTGATAATTGCTGACAAATCCTTAAACTGATGTTTATATATCTCAATCATTCTTAGTCCGTCATCGTAATATTCATTAAGTATTGCCTTAATGCAGGATGATTTTCCGGTTCCGCTGTCACCGAATAAAAGAACGTTATTAGCTTTACTTCCTGCAAGAAATGCCTCCGTATTGTCCGTTATTTTCTTTTTCTGTATATCATATCCTATGAGATCTTTAAGATATTTGTGCTCAACACTTATAACAGGAGTGATTACAGGTCTGTCATTGTCATCATGTCCTACCCTGAAAGCCTTAAAAAGTCCTATACATCCGACACCTGCATCTTTATAAAAATCACATACGGTATTTAAAAATGTATTGTCATCCGCTGCCCCGGAAAGTTCCTCTGCCAGTTTAATTATCCTGTTTCTTATTCTTTTATTATAGTATTTTTCACCCTCATTATTGTTTTCAAATCCGGTGAGCATGGATAAAAATGTGCCGTATTTAGCGTCAGTCCCACTTAAATCCGTATTAAAAAGTTCTCTGTACACAGCCATATCAAGCAATGCTGCTTTGTTAATGCTGCCTTCCATTCTTCCCCTTCTTTCACAGGAAAGACTGTAAGAATTCTCATCATTTGCAAGATTATATGCAAGATAGTCCTGCCATAAATTTCCGTTAAATCCCATTTTTTCCGATACTTCAAGAATATGCGACACAATCCGTCCTGCCGTTTTTTTAACGTCAAGTCCTTCAAATTCTTCTGAAGCTATCCTTAGCATGCAATCAAAAACCTCGCGGTTTTCCGGATTTTTGTATAATAATAATTCTGAACTGTTCATTATAATGCCTCCTAATAATTTCCTAACAGTCTCAAATAATTCGACTCTTCCGATATACCTCTCAGAGCATTTCTTACGCCGGGGTCTGCAAGATTTCCTTCAAAATCCACAAAAAATCTGAATTCCCAGTTATGCTCAGGTATAGGTCTTGACTCTATTTTAGTCATATTAAGATTATTAAACATAATATGTGATAACGCATTGTAAAGACTTCCCGATTTATGCGGAACTTCAAAACACACGCTTACCTTGTCGGCATTTTTAATAAATTCTCTTTTTCTGCTGACAATTACAAATCTTGTGGTATTGCATGCCGATGAGTTAATACCATCTTCAAGAATCTGAAGACCATATTCGCCGGCACAATTTGCAGAACCTATTGCTGCCTGATGAATGTCATTGTCTTCGGCAACTTTTTTGGCACTCATTGCTGTATTAAGATATGCTTTCTGGTGCCAGTCCTTATGTCTGTCAAGAAATGCGGCACACTGGGCAAGGCCCTGAGGATGGGAATATACGCACTTTATGTCCTTAAGTGTCGCCCCCGGCTTTGCAAGGAGGCAATGTCTTATCTTCACATAAGTCTCTCCCACTATGTAATTATTAAATTCCTGCAAAAGATCATAAGTATCATTAACCATTCCTGCTGAAGAATTATCTATCGGTATAACGGCATAATCCGCCACACCGTCACTCACAGCTTGCATAGCCTCCCTGAAAGTGTCTACATTCATATTTCTGACATCGCTGCCGAAAAAATTAAGCATTGCTTCATGGCTGTATGCTCCCGGCACGCCCTGATACACAACTTTAATATTGTCACGTCTTATATCATCAACAATGTCATATGGTTCTAACCTGGAATCCGACTTTCTCATCTCAAGCTTTGAATACTGGAATTTGCGGCTCATTGCCATAATCTGTGTAAAAAGTTCTGCCACACATTTGTTGTTAAAATCCGAATGTGCAAGATGTCTCAGTGTATCAATTTTCTGTTCTTCTCTTTCTTTATCAAATACAGCTTTTCCCGTTGCTATTTTATAATCGGCAACATTGGCTGCAACATCCATTCTTTTTTCAAAAAGTTCAACTATCTGTCTGTCAATCTCATCTATCTGTTTTCTTGATTCCTGTAAGTCAACTACCATATATTTTCTCCTTCTATATGTCACTTTTAATAGTTATATCACAAATTATAATAATTTGCTTGAAAAAAAAATAATTTTATTTCATAATATTATTATCATAATGTATTGGAGTCTATAAATTATGAATAAGAAATACACAAAATTCATTATTGGCGGCTCTGTTCTTCTCGCTATTATTATTCTTATTATCGTATATCATAATGTTACGAAAATAGACAAGAACAGTTCCTCAACCACCGGAAATACTCCGGGCAATCTTTTAAACGGAGGAAGCTTTTGTGAGAGCGGCGGAAAGATATATTTTTCCAACCCTTATGACAATAACAAGCTTTATTCCATGGACAGCGACTGTTCCAACATTAAGTGTCTTACAGATGACGACGTCTCTTATATTAACTGTGCCGGCAGATACATTTATTATGTAAAAAATAATGCCAAGGCATCCAACACCAACTCCCTTCTTCGTGGAGAGCTTTATGGTGTTGTAAGATGTGCGTTAAATGGTGGACGTTATACCACTCTTCATACGGGTTACAGTACAGACCTTGCGTTGTCCGGCAATACACTTATATTTAATGGTGTACTCAATTCCAAAAATGTAACTTACGCCATCAATGTTAACGGTAAGAATGAAGAAGTCCTTCTTGAAGATGACATTGCCAATTCTTCAGTATATAAAGGACATATCTATTATTCAAAGCCTTCTTCATCCGGTACTGCCGACCATTCGGTATACAGTATGCGTGTGTCAGACGGCTCATCAATTTCATATCTGAATGGCAATACATACATGGCATCGGTTGTAAACAATGTTCTTTATTATATTGACCTTGATAATAACTATGCTCTTACCTCTGTGAACCTTTCGAATAACACTAAAAAGGTTCTTACAACAGACAAAGTTGTATTATATAACGTTTATAATGATGTTATTTATTATCAGGAAGAGACTTATGACCATTCTTTTAACAGAATGAATAAAGACGGAAGCAATCAGATAAAAATATATGACGGTGATATAACTTCTATAAGCTGTACATCAAAGTACACATTTTTCAAGATGTTCGGTTCCGATACTCTTTACAGAGTTGAGACTAATGGAGATACTGCAATCCAGAAATTCTTTGTTACGGCTGACTGATAAGATATTATATAAGCCCTTACGGATTATCCTCTGTAAGGGCTTATTTTTATACTAAAATATTATTCAGTTTTTCATCCTTTTCTATTATTTCTATAGCAAGATTCCTATATTTTTCTTCGTGGAGATATGTGTGCCTGAAAGGTTTTATCTCGGGAGCAAGCATTACCGCTTTCTTAAAATCTTCTTTCCGAAGTTCCAGTGTCTTTACATAATCCCAGAAACCGGTGTCGGTGAATACTGTATTAATTCTCTCATACCGGTGATTCTGAACTTTGCTCATAATGTATGTCGCAATACCTACCTGGATACCATGAAGGCTTGGTTTCTCAAGCATCTTGTCAAGTGCATGGGATATAAGGTGTTCGCTTCCACTTGTAGGTGCGCTGCTGCCGGCTATCTCATTGGCAATCCCGCTCATGGCGAGGGAATCCATCAGTTCCTTAATAAAACGATCATCCAGAATATCCTTAAATGGTGTTCTTACAAAACTGTTTACTGCTTTTTTAGATATCATCATAGCACAGTCATTTACAATATCATAACCTTTTTCCTGTTCAAAAATCCAGTCATAAAGTGCTGTTATTTTGGATACCATGTCTCCGATTCCTGAATAAAGGAATGCCTTAGGAGCACTTTTTATTACTTCAATGTCTGCGATTATGCCGTATGCAATCCTTGCCGGTACGGATTTTCTTCTGCCCTCCACTATAAGGGATGCACTGGCACTTGAAAAACCATCAGACGAAGCTGATGTAGGGATACTTATAAAAGGAAGATTCCTTAAAAATCCACAGTATTTAGCCGCATCAATGACTTTACCGCCGCCGATGCCTATAACCGCTTCAGTTGTATTTGGAAACGAAAATCCAAGCTGCATTATTGCGTTAATTTCAACCGTATCCATTTCCTGATAGAGAAGCACCTCAATGTTATTGTCTTTCATTCCGTTAAGAACTTTATCCCCGAACAGATTAATAAGTCCATTTCCGAAGAGGATAACAACTTTATGAAAATTCATATCTGCCAGATATTTTCCTACCTGTCCCAATATGTCTTTCTCTACCTTCAAAATAGCAGGTATTGATATTTCGCATTTATTCTGTGTTACCATATCATATCTCCAATTCCTTTACAGTTCCGAAATAATGTCTATACATTTATCAAAGCCTAATTTACTGCTGTTAAGTGTCATTGTGTAGTTGGTGGCTTTGCCCCATTCACCTTCTGTATAATAATTATAGTGCATTTTTCTCTTTTTATCCATATCACGCATCATATCCACAGCTTCTTTTTCAGTCTTGTTATATAATTTCATAATTCTTTCTTTTTTGACTGCTTCATCTCCGTGTATAAAAATATGTACTGCATCGGGATTATCCCTTAAAATATAATCCGCACATCTTCCTATAATTACAAAAGATTCTTTCTTCGCAAGTTCTCTAATTATTTCTGACTGTGCGTTATATATTTTGTCCGAAATTGAACTTCCTGTCGCATCTCTTCCCACAAATGCATAGGAAAATATGCTCTTTGATGGAGAATATTCACCCTGATCCTCTATAATTTTCTTGGAAAAACCTGTTTCTTCGGCAATTTTCTCAAGTATCTGGGAATCATAAAATGTTATTCCTAATTTCTTCGCTACGTTTTCGCCTATAAAATGTCCGCCACTGCCAAACTCTCGACTGATTGTAATAATTTTACTCATGATAATCTGCCTCCTTAACATTGTTAATAACATTTTTTTTGATTTTTTTCATTAACAATAATGATATGATAAGGCTCATTCCTTCTGCAAATATAAATGTGAGCCATACAAGCCATATTTTACCGGAATCGTTTCTTACAGGTAAAGATAACAAATATGCTACAGGTAACACAAATACTATCTGTCGTAATACAGATACAATTAATGATTCCATTCCACCGTCAAGTGCCTGAAAAACACCCTGAAATGCAATATTGGCTCCTGCAAAAACAAATCCTGCCGATATTATCCGCATCGCCGATATATACATCCTTCCCGTATCTGCGCCTATGCCAAACATCTTTGCCAGAGCACCGGCCAAAGTTTCCAACAATACGGTTCCTGCTATCATAATTATTGTCGTATATATTATACCACATTTTATGCCTTCGTTAATACGTTTTTTATTTTGCATTCCGTGGCTGAAAGAAACAATCGGCGTTATTGCATCCCTGAGTCCGAATGCCGCAAACAATACGAACTGCTGCACTTTATAATATAATCCGTATGCCGTAACCGCCGAATCACTTATTTTTCCGAGAATAATATTTAATCCATAGGTCATCACGGACATTAATGCCTGTGCAATAATGGCGGGCACACCTATTTTGTATATTTCTTTTATTATTGACTTTGAAGGTCGTATATACTTTATACTTTTATTTATGGCTTTATCTTTTTTATAATGGAAAATCACTGCCATTATTAACGAAATAATCTGTCCTATTACGGTTGCGTATGCAGCTCCTTTTACCCCAAGATTCATAGAAAAAATCATTACCGGGTCAAGCACAATATTAACAACAGCTCCTGTTATCTGTGCAATTGTTGAATATAGCGAATTGCCCATTGACTGAAGCATTTTTTCAAAAATCCCAAACAGGACCATTCCAAAAGAAATAATACAGCATATCTGTAAATATTCCGTTGCCAGTTTTGCTACATATACATCGTTTGTCTGGCTGTTTATATATGGTTTTACACCAAATATACCAAACAATACACATAGCAGCCAGATTATTATTCCAAGAAAAATTCCTGTTCCTGCAACTCTATCTGCTTTATCTATGTTATTCTGTCCTAAACTTTTTGACAACAGTGCACCAAGTCCTACACCTGTTCCTATTCCCACCGCCACAATAAGCATTTGTACGGGAAATGCTAACGTTAATGCATTAAGTGATGCTTCTCCCGTTCCTTTAATTCTTCCTACAAAGGCACTGTCTACAATATTATACACCGCCTGCAGCATCATTGACAAAATCATGGGAATTCCCATTGTAATCATCAATTTACTGATTTTCATAGATGCCATTTTGTCTGTATTATCTTTTTGCATATCTTTTCCTCCTTCTTTGCAAAAAAATAAAGCGTAAATCCATCTGGATTTACGCTTTACGCTACACGATTGTTTACAAAATTATGCGTTCTTGCCACAGCATTTCTTATATTTAAGACCGCTTCCGCAAGGACATGGATCATTTCTTGAAATCTTAGGTCCCTTAACAACTGTTGTTGAAAGTTTCTGTTCTTTATAGAGTTCCTTTCTTCTCTTGGAATCAATTAACTCGTCCCATTCAGGAAGTTCATAAAGCCAGTCAGCTCTTGCATCAACCATATTCTTATAGAGAGTTTCCAAATCATAATCAAGGTTCACTTCTGTATTCTCATCCATTGTCTCAATCGGATTAGGATTCTTAAGGCTGTCATTAATTCCGTCAAGGAAGCCAACCATCGTCATTATATCAAAGTTATATTTCTCTGCCAGTTCCTTAACTGTACCTTTCACAGGTTCACCATATGATTTAAGAAGGTCTATATATACACCCTTCTCTAAGTTGAAATAATTAGCCCAAAACATCTGTTGTGCCTGAGGACTTTTCTTGTCATCATAGGCCATTTCTCTCCACTGTTCTAATAATGTCATGTTCGTTCTCCTAAAACTTTTGTATTATTATGAGATTATATAACAATCTTTTAATTTAGTCAAATGCACTCTCTATACATTTTTCTTATTTTCTGCTAAAATCATTTTAAAATATAAGATGACGAGGTTAATATATGAAAAAGAAATCTACTGCCGTCAGAGTAATGGCAATTATTTGTATAGTGCTTTTGGTCGGAATGTACATAACTTCCCTTGTACTCGCAATAATCCAGCATAAGAGTGCAGGTGCCGCGCTTAAAATATCCATGCTCTGTACTATTGTTGTTCCGGTATGGATATATATTTTCATGATGTTCCATAAGCTTGCTACAAGAAACCAGTTTATGAATTCAGAGGAAGATGAAATTTCCGAAAAAGATATCCCGGAAAATGAAGACGACGATTCTGCTGATGAGTAATTTTGAGATTTGTTAAGAGTCGGGTAGAGATTCGCAAACTGACTCCCCTCACTGCGGCTAGCGGGCCGGGATTTTCCCCCGCCGCTGTTGTAGGATTACAGAATTCCCTGCCACTAACATCCTGTCTGAATAAAAATATGTCCCCTGTCAAAAGACAGGGGACATATAAATTTGAGAACCTTTTTTATATCCTCAATATAATTTATTTAGACAAATTACTTGTTCTATAGATAATATCGTGTCTCTTAGGACCGTTAGATACCATTGTGATAGGTACTCCGATTTCTTCCTCTATTGCTTCAATGTATGCCTTACATTCGGCAGGAAGTTCATCATAATTCTTAATTCCTCTGATATCACATTTCCAGCCCTTAAATTTCTTAAATACAGGCTTAGCCTTTTCAAGCTTGTATGTTACAGGGAAGTCCTTGATAACTTCGCCGTCAATTTCATAGCCTACGCACATCGGAATCTCATCAAGATATCCGAGTACATCAAGAACTGTAAGTGCTACTTCTGTTGCACCCTGCATTCTGCAGCCGTATCTTGTGGCAACTGCGTCAAACCATCCCATTCTTCTTGGTCTGCCTGTTGTAGCGCCAAATTCGCCACCGTCTCCGCCACGGACTCTTAATTCCTGTGCTTCATCACCGAAAATCTCACTTACGAATGCTCCGGCACCGACTGCTGAAGAATATGCTTTAACAACGGTAACTACATCCTGAATCTCCCTGGCTGGAATACCTGCACCGATTGCTCCGTAAGATGCAAGTGTTGAAGAAGATGTTACCATTGGATAAATACCATGGTCAGGATCCTTAAGGGAACCAAGCTGTCCCTCAAGGAGGACTGTCTTGCCATCTTTAAGTGCATTGTGAAGGAAAAGTGAAACATCTGCTACATATGGAGCAACCATTTCCTTATATTCCATTAAAAGATTGAATATATCATCAGGATTCATTGGTTCCTTATTATAAAGGTTCTTAAGAAGCACGTTCTTGTATTCCACAACACGCTCAACCTTTTCACGAAGGTCTGCTTCATCCATAAATAATTCACTTACCTGAAAACCAATCTTAGCATACTTATCTGAGTAAAATGGTGCAATACCGGACTTAGTGGAACCAAATGCCTTACCGCCGAGACGTTCTTCTTCGTATGTATCAAAATCAACATGATATGGCATAAGTATCTGTGCTCTGTCTGATACAAGAATCTTAGGTGTTGGTACGCCTCTGTCCTCAAGTGATTTAATTTCATTGAAAAGATATGGTATATTAAGTGCCACACCATTGCCAATTACACTTGTCGTATGATTATAAAAAACGCCTGATGGAAGTAAGTGTAAAGCGAACTTGCCGTAATCATTAATAATCGTATGGCCTGCATTACTTCCTCCCTGGAATCTTACTATAATATCTGACTGTTCGGCAAGCATATCCGTAATCTTGCCCTTGCCTTCATCACCCCAGTTAGCGCCAACTATTGCTCTTACCATGTGTGATCCTCCTCTTTTATATAAATAACTGCAGGCTTTTAAAGACTGCGTGAATAGTATACCTTAAATTATCAAATATGTAAAGAAAGAGTTGTCAGCAACTGTACAGCACAATACCGGCAACTCTTTTGTAATGATGTATTAACAGTTGATTTCCGCTGTTAATCCAAGTTCATCTTTGTATTCGTTAAGGATAGGTTTTACAACTTCTGAAAGGAATTCCTCAACCTGCCACTTTGAACGTCCTGTGTATAATGAAGGATCCATATTTTTCTGCAAATCCTCAAGTGTAAGATTAAATGCAGGGTCGGCTGCAATCAGTTCAAGGAGATTGTTGTCAAGACCTTCCACTTTAACACGTCTGCCCGCTTCCATGGAAAGAGTTCTGATACGTTCATGGAGTTCCTGTCTGTCTCCGCCGGCTTTTACGGCGTCCATCATAATATTTTCTGTAGCCATGAAAGGAAGCTCTGCCATAATGTGTTTGTAAATTACCTTGTCATATACAACAAGTCCGTCTACAACATTGAGATAAAGGTCAAGTATACCGTCTACTGCAAGAAATGCTTCCGGTACAGACATTCTTTTATTAGCGGAATCGTCGAGAGTTCTCTCAAACCACTGTGTCGCACTTGTGATTGCAGGGTTCATAACATCTGACATAACATAATTAGCAAGGCTCGCTATTCTTTCGCTTCTCATAGGATTTCTCTTATAAGCCATTGCTGATGAACCAATCTGTGTCTTTTCAAAAGGTTCCTCGATTTCTTTTAAATGCTGTAAAAGTCTTATATCATTAGAAAACTTGTGGGCACTTGCGGCAATACCGGCAAGGACATTCACAACCTTGGTATCTACTTTTCTTGAATAAGTCTGGCCTGAAACAGGATATGTATCCTCAAATCCCATTTTGTTGGCTATCATCTTATCAAGACGGCGTATTTTATCCTGGTCGCCTTCAAAAAGCTCCATAAAACTTGCCTGTGTTCCTGTTGTACCCTTCTGTCCGAGAAGCTTCATTGTTGAAATAACATGATTAAGGTCTTCAAGGTCTAAAAGAAGTTCCTGCATCCAGAGAGTTGCTCTTTTACCTACGGTTGTTGGCTGGGCAGGCTGGAAATGTGTGAATGCAAGAGTAGGAAGTGCCTTATATTCATCTGCAAATTTTGAAAGCTCGTTGATTACATTCACAAGTTTTTTGCGGACAAATTTAAGTCCTTCTGTCATTATTATAAGGTCAGTATTATCGCCTACATAACATGAAGTTGCTCCAAGGTGGATAATTCCTTTTGCCTTAGGGCACTGTAAACCATAAGCATATACATGTGACATTACATCATGTCTTACAATTTTTTCTCTTGCCTTTGCATCCTCATAATTAATATCGTCTTTGTGAGCTTTAAGTTCTTCTATCTGCTCATCCGTAATATTAAGTCCAAGTTCTTTTTCTGATTCTGCAAGAGCAATCCAGAGTGCTCTCCATGTTCTGAATTTTTTATCAGGCGAAAAAATATACTGCATTTCTTTACTTGCATATCTTTCAGCCAAAGGTGTCTGATATCTGTCAGTTGCCATTTTAAATCTCCTTTTATTTTTCATATTCGCCACGGATATCTTCTGTCGGCGGTTCTATAGGATAATTGCCGGTAAAGCAGGCATCACAATAATCGGTCTTACCGTCTATGAGTTCACTTAATCTTGTAACATCAAGGTAACCCAGTGAATCTGCCCCGATATATTTACATATCTGGTCTACGGTGTGGTCATGCGCTATTAACTGGTCATCCGATGGAATATCAGTTCCAAAATAACATGGATGTAAAAACGGAGGTGAACTTATTCTTACATGAACTTCGGTAGCACCTGCATCTTTTAACATCTTTACTATTCTTGCCGAGGTTGTTCCCCGCACAATGGAGTCATCTATCATAATAACTCTTTTACCATTTACCGCATCTTTTAAAACATTGAGTTTAATTTTAACACTGGTCTCTCTCTGGGACTGCTTAGGCTTAATAAATGTACGCCCTACATAGCTGTTTTTCATAAATGCAATTCCATAAGGTATTCCTGATTCCATGGAATATCCAAGTGCGGCCACATTACCTGATTCAGGCACACCTACTACAATATCTGCCTCCACAGGGTGGGTCTTTGCAAGTATACGGCCTGCCATAATACGGGAACTGTATACTCCTACACCGTCAATGTAGCTGTCCGGTCTGGCAAAATATATGTATTCAAAAATACATCTTGCGCATTTATTAATACATCCTGAAGTATCTGAGCTTATACCATCAGGTGTTATTGTGACTATTTCTCCCGGAAGCACATCCCTTACAAATTCTGCACCGATAGCTGAAAATGCACAGGTCTCTGAGGATACGAAATATGCGTTGTCTCTTTTTCCGATACTTAACGGCTTAAAGCCGAAAACATCCCTTGCCGCAATTAATTTACGGGGACTCATTACTACAAGAGAATATGCCCCCTTTATTTTTTTCATGGCATTGGCTACCGCCGCTTCGACGCTTGAGGTCTTAAGACGTTCCCTTGCTATGTAATATGCGATTACCTCTGAATCTATGGTTGTCTGGAAAATCGCACCTGTGTATGAAAGTTCATCCCTGAGTTCAGGAGCATTTATAAGGTTGCCGTTATGAGCGAGTGCCAGTGTTCCTTTAACATAATTAAGAACAAGAGGCTGGGCATTTTCCCTGCAACTGCTTCCTGCCGTAGAATATCTTACATGTCCTACACCAATGTTTCCTTTTAATTTCTCAAGTGATTCTGCATCAAAAACTTCACTTGCTAATCCCATATCCTTTCTGGAATTAACAATTCCCTTAGGTCCTTCCGTATCGCTTACCGCAATACCACAGCTTTCCTGTCCTCTGTGCTGCAACGCGAACAGTCCGTAGTATATTGTTGTGGCAACATCGTTGCCATCAAAATCGTAAGCGCCGAATACACCGCATTCTTCATGCACTCCACTTTCTTCAATATTGTCTGAATTACTTGTTTCTATCATATATATACCTCCAGGTATCAGATGTTAAATTCTTTGCCTGTAAGTAATGCAAATGCCTCTTTGTATTTGTCAACAGTTTTTTTAACAACTTCTTCAGGAAGAAGGAGGTCATTGTCAGGATTAGCTTTAAGCCAGTCTCTTACAAACTGCTTGTCATATGATGGCTGTGACTTGCCTGCTTCATATCCTTCAAGAGGCCAGAATCTTGAGCTGTCAGGTGTGAGCATTTCGTCACCGATAACAACTTCACCCTTTTCGTTAAGACCGAATTCAAATTTGGTGTCGGCAATGATAATTCCTTTGCTTAAAGCATAATCTGCACATTTCTTATATAAAGCGATTGTATATTCCTTAATCTTAGCTGCATATTCTTCACCCTTTTCAGGATAAATTTTCTTAAGAACTTCTACGCTCTGCTCGTATGATATATTCTCATCATGGAGTCCTATCTCTGCCTTGGTACTTGGAGTATATATAGGCTCAGGAAGCTTGTCTGATTCCTTGAGTCCTTCAGGGAGCTTAATTCCGCAGACGGTTCCGTTTTCCTTGTAGCTTGCCCAACCGCTTCCTGTAATGTATCCTCTTACGATACATTCAATAGGGAGCATCTCTAACTTCTTGCACATCATGCTGTTACCTTTAAATTCATCCTTCTGGAAAAATTCAGGCATATCCTTATTATCAACTGATATCATATGGTTAGGTACTATATCTTTTGTAAAATCAAACCAGAACTTAGACATCTGTGTTAATATGGCACCCTTATCTGTTATCTTATTTTTAAGAATGTTATCGAAGGCTGATATTCTGTCAGTTGCAACCATTATAAGGCTGTCACCGTTATCATATACTTCTCGTACTTTACCCTCTTTAAAAGGCTTATATTCCTGCATGTTATTGTCCTCCATATATTTATGCAATTTTTTATAGTACGATTATAGTACACCAAGTTTTATAAAGTCAACGTCAATACCTACTAAAATAAATAAAATAAGTATTGTTTTATAATGGATATTAGTTATAATTATAAATGTAGAAAATTACCGGGAGGAAATACATATGGTTGATAAAAGACGCCACAAAAGAGTTAAGGTCAAGCTTAACCTTGTTGTATCCAATATTTTTGACCAGAATGCGGATATGATTAAAATTGACTCGCCTATTGAAGTCAAGGATGTTTCAAGATCGGGTATCGGTTTTATTACAAAAAGCATTCTTCCAATGAATTATTATTTTAATGCCGCACTTACTTTTGACGATGAGGACTCCATCCTTTACAGCGTTGTTAAAATTATCCGTTGTGAAGCATTAGAGGATGATGAATACTCTTACGGCTGTGAGTTTGTGGGCATGGCTCCCGTTCTCGGATATATCTTTGATAAACTTGAAGCGAAATAATATATGTTAAAAACCTTGGAAAATCATATTAACGGTTTCCCAAGGTTTTTATTATCTGTTAGTCTGCAGGTTCTTCGTCACATTAATCTTTTTAATGCTGATTATTGAAGGGATAAATGCAAGTGCATATATTATTAAAATTATAATAACTGCCGGCATTACATCTTTTAATGTGAATTTAAAAATATAACTGTATAAATTCTTCTTTGTATATAAATATACAATGTAGCTGGCTGCATACGAAAATCCGCTGCCCAGTATCAGGGATAAAATAACTGTTCTTGTGTTTTCATATAACTTATTATTCCATATATGTCAATTAACATTTCTTATAATTTTACGCACACATTTCAAAAAATGTGTCTAAAATTTAATTGATTTTTTTAGTCGTCTCAGGAACAATAAAATCAGCACACAATTACGTATTCGCTGTGCGTGAATTTTTTAAGGAAGAGGGTGAATGAGTGAATCTTCAAGAGCGAGCAAAAGAAGTGGTTGTAGACAATAATGGCATTGCAAAATCTGCCGACTTTGTTGCTGCCGGAATCAGAGCTGTTGATGTCGTAAACCTGTGTAACGCAGGCTTTCTTAACCGTGTACGACACGGATACTATCAGCTTGCCGAACAAAGTGTTTCTTCAGAAGAACAATTGCTTGCAACACTCATACCAAAAGGAATAGCTTGTGTTGAATCTGCATTGTTTCACTATGGTTACAGCGACTTTGCACCACGAAAATGGTCAATAGCTGTGCCTCGTTCAATGTCGAGAACAAAGCTAAAAGTTGATTCGCTTGCTATTCGACCTTATTATATGCAACCTGAGTTGTATGAACTTGGGAAAATCACCAACAACTTCAACGGGGTTGAGCTGCCTGTATATGACCGTGAGCGAACAATATGTGATTGTTTCAAATATCGTTCAAGATTAGATAACGAAATTTTCAACAAGGCTATTAACGCTTATGTAAAAGACGACAAAAAGAATCTGAATAATCTTTCTGCTTATTCCCAAAAATTGCGTGTGTATAAAAAGATCACCGAACTGATGGAGGTGTTGCTGAATGGCTGATATTGCAGCGTCTGTGCTTACACGATTAAAGAATAAGGCGCAGGCAAGTGGAAGAAGTTATCAACTTTGCTTACAACTCTTTTGTCAGGAAGAATTTTCTATTCGCTTACTGAATTTGACAGCAGAGTTACAGTCGATGTTGATTTTTTGCTTCGACAAATGACAAACACTCCTGAGCAACTGCGAGTTGTGCTTGAAGAAATTATCGCAGCGTGCGATATTACTCTGACTCGTGAGGAATGGTATGAGCTGTACCTGGCGTCAGGTCATCTGCTTCCGTAGGGATTATCGATTACCAGTATTATTTTCAAAATGCTGGTAATCCTTAGAATTAGCAAGTTGCACAAAAGAATCTTCTCTTTTACGAAGTCTGGTCTCATAAACGAGATAAAGGTTCTGGCAGCTGCAGCAAGTGTTACACCAACACCAGAACCACCAGATGGAAATCCATTACTCAAACCACTATGAGGTACTTTGGATTTTCCATTACCCAAACCACTATGAAGCACATTTGTTTTATTCATTACAAATTAAACAAATCTGCATGTGTTCCGGTATCAACTAAAGTCAATGTTAGAACATCATTCTCCTTCAGATAAATCAATAACCAATCCGGTTGAATGTGGCACTCCCTGAACCCCTGGTATTTCCCTTTTAGTTCATGGTCACAATATTTCTCTTCGAGAGGAATATCATTCTGCAGCATCGTAATAACTTTATCTAAAAGTTTCAAATCCAAGCCTCGTTTCTTTGCCAACTTGAGACTTTTCTTAAATTTCCCGGTTAGTATTAATTCATATTGCATTAATCAATATCCTCCAAAGCCTCTGAAAAGCTAGCGTATCTCTTTGTATTAGGATCTTTGCTGATTCTCTTTGCTTCTTCCATTGCCTCTAATACTTCCGGCTTATACTGTGGCAGCTCAACACTAAAAGGAAGTCCTCCTCTTAATACACACTGTTTCAAGAATATATTCATTGCACCGGACATATCCATTCCTAACTGTGAGAAAAGTTCACTTGCCTGTTTCTTTAAATTTTCATCTATTCTTACTTGTGTAGGTACCGTAGCCATAAAATCGCCTCCATCTCAAAATACAATACTAATATTATATGCATCTCTTATAATTATATTATACCGTTTTAATTTACATTGTCAATCATTTGTATTATTTTTATAAGGATAAAAATCCCACCTGGTAAAAATCCCACCTCCGTTTTCAGAGGTGGGATTTATTAAATTAATGCTCCGGGTATTTTATTCCACATTCTTAAGTGCGTCACTCATAGGTATCTTTCTGATTTTTCTGCTTAATATAAGCTCTACCACAAAATAACTTGCCATTCCGATGAGGAACATCTGCCAGTATATGTCAGGTTTGATATAGAAAGTGAGCCATCCTTTCATATCGCCCATAAAGAAGTAATATAGCTTCCTGATAATCAGGTATGATACAGGTAATGATAATGCCAGACAAATTGCAACCATTATAGTGGTTGACGTCATGTAAAGTTTTCTTATCTCATTATTATTGTAGCCCAGTATTTTAACCATTGAGATGGAATTACTGTTTTTCTCGATAACCACTTTGGCGAGAATGTAAATCATAATCATAAATAAAATTATTGCAAATCCATAAAACATATAGAACATTGAACCCATTGATCTTTCAAGCTGCCGGCTCATCTTTGTCAGGTCTTCTTCCGTTATTTTTGTTGCAATGTATTTTTCGTCGATATCGGTTATCTCTTTGTTGGAGAAATATCCGTTAAATGCACCATCCGGTATATTAAATTCTGCGCAGAATTCTTTTTCAGGTACGAATACGGATAAGGCTGCAGGGTAGTTGTAATATCCTTTTACCTTAAAGCTGTGTTTTGTACCCGTATACTTTTCAACAAGGGTAATTGTATCTCCTTTATCTATTCCGTATTTCTCGTGATAGCCCTCGGAAATAAGCGCTCCGTCTTTTATATCAATTTTGGCATAATTACTGTTTTCGCTGATTCCGTATACAGTTATTTCTTCTTCGCCGTCATTATCAGTAATCAAGGATGTTACAAGGTATTTTTCTGCACCTTCTGTTTCTGTTGGCTGCATTGCTTTAAGAACATACTGATATTCGGCAAGTTTATTGTTTATTACATCATCCTCGTATTTGTTTAACAACGGTGTCATCATCATTCCAAACATAAGGAGTACATTTGCAAAAATAATTCCTACAAACATCATTACATATCCTGACATATTCTGGAAAATAACCCTGATTTTAAATCTTGTAAGGAATTTGTAATGTGGCAGCTTAACGGCTTTTTTTCTCTTTCTTGAAGAAAGGTCATTTCTTATAAATCTTAACGGTTTAAGTCTTAATTTGTAACTCAGAATTACAAAATTAATTATAAGCATCATAATAAGAGGAACAACCGTAGTCTTTATAAATGCTTCGGGGCTCCACAATGTATGATATGTAGGAAGGCTGTAACTTCCGTAATACATATCTGCCATAATTTTTTTAAATACGGTATAGCCAAGAACATTACCTATTACCGCCGCAACACCTGTAACAATAAGCGGTCCCGCCATGTAATGGATTACTATTTCGCTTCGTTTGTAACCTGATGCCCTGAGCGTTCCTATTACAGCAGCTTCAGATGCTATTGTATTGCTTATTGTTACTGCAAAGATAAATGCGATAATGGCAATTACAATATACAAAAGAAATTCTATAAGCACCTTGTCTCCACCCATATCATCTCTTGTGAACATAATTGCCTGATTGGAATACTTTGGAATGTACTTTGCAAGAGTGGTTGTTTTACTGAGTTTAAGTGAGAAATTATCTGCCCATTCTTTTTCCTGTTTCTCATCCTCAGGCTCGTTACTGTATTTCCATGAATAATCATAGTGTATAACCGCATCGTTATTTCTGCCAAAACCTTCCGGTGTTACTATTGCCACACCGAATTTAATTGAGTCAAACATTGAATCGGTGTTGTCTGAGAAAAGAGCAAGATAATCAGGAAGTGCTACAAGTCCTGTTATTTTGTATTCATAATTTCCTACGGTTATGAGGTCTCCTACTTTAAGGTCATTGTTATCGGCATACATTCTGTCTATTGCAATTTCATCTTTGCCTTCAGGAAGGTTTCCCTTCATAACACATACCGTATTTACTTCCTCACGGTTTTTGAATATCCTTAATCTGCTTGTGCTTTCAGTCTGGTTTTTCTTTAAAACAGCTTCTTCAATATAGAAATTCTTGTAAAGGCTGATTTGTTCATCATCTGCTATTTTTTGGATTTCAGGAGTTACTTCACCATAAATCTCAAAATTACCGTTTTCTATATTGTACTTTTCGTCACTCTTATTGACTTCTTCTATCATACTGCTGTCAGAAATGATAAAACCTGATATAAAGCCTATGGCAAGTATAAGGAAAAGAAAAATTGCTATGTATCTTCCTTTATCGCATTTGATTTCCGAAAAAATACGTTTGTTAAGTGGGTTTTTCATGGCTGCCTCCTTACCATTCAAGCTCTGCTGCGGAAATTTTCTCTGTATTTTCGTAACTTTTTCTGATTTCTCCGTCTTTTAACTTAATTACAACATCAGCCATATTTTTAATGGCATCATTATGTGTTACCATAAGTACCGTATTGTTGTATTTATGATTGATTTCTTCTATAAGTTTTAGGATTTCCTTGGATGTATTGTAATCAAGTGCTCCCGTGGGTTCATCGCAAAGGAGTATATCGGGATTTTTAACTATTGCCCTTCCTATAGAAACTCTCTGCTGCTGTCCACCGGATAACTGGTTAGGTAATTTGTGTCTATGTTCATATAATCCAAGTGTTTTTAAAAGGTTGTCAATGTCTAACGGATTATCGCTAAGGTAAGCACCTACCTCTATATTTTCCTTTACATTGAGGTTAGGTATTAAATTATACATCTGGAATACATATCCGAGATGTTTTCTCCTGTAAAGAGTCAGTTTCTTTTCATCCATATCCTCTGTCTTTTCTCCGTTAATTGAGACATATCCGCTGTCGGCATTATCAATGCCTCCGATTATGTTAAGCAGTGTAGATTTTCCTGAACCTGACTGTCCGAGGAGTACGCAAATCTGACCTTTTTCTACTTCTAAATCAATTCCTTTCAAAACCTCAACACGATTTTCTTCCGTACCGTAAGATTTTCTTATTCCTTTAATTTTCAAAAACATGTTATCCTCCTTATTGTTAGTTATGACTAACCATATGTTTTAAATAAAAGAGCATTTTCAGCCCTTTTATTTTTTAAGAACTCTCATAGAGTTCAGGATTGCTATTACCGAAACACCTACATCCGCAAAAACAGCTTCCCACATATTGGCAACGCCGAGTGCACCAAGTATTAATACGATAAACTTGACTCCCAGAGCAAACACTATGTTCTGCTTAACAACGCCTAATGTCTTTCGTGCTATTTTAACAGTTGATGCTATTTTTCTTACATCATCATCCATTAATACAATGTCTGCTGCCTCTATTGCGGCATCGCTTCCCATGCTTCCCATGGCAATACCGACGTCTGCTCTTGTAAGCACCGGTGCATCATTGATTCCGTCACCCACAAATGCAACTTTTTCTTTGCCTGTTTTTGAGGCTAAGAGTTCTTCTACTTTCTGTACTTTATCAGATGGCAGAAGTTCTGAATATACTGTGTCAATACCAAGTTCTTTGGCTACTTCTTCTGCTGCCTTTTGTCTGTCTCCGGTGAGCATTACAACATTCTTTACGCCAACCTTCTTCATATCCGCTACAGCTTCTTTGGCACCGTCTTTGATAGTATCTGAAATTACTATCGCTCCTACAAAAGTGTTGTCATACGCAACGTATACAACTGTTCCGCCGGATTTATGTTCTTCATACGCAATACTGTGGGATTTTAAAAGTTTACCATTGCCGACAAGTGTTTCTTTACCGTCAAGTAAAAGCTCCACACCATGTCCGGAAATCTCTTTAACGTCTTTAATCCTGTCTGTATCAATCTTATTGTCATAAGCCTCTTTAATTGATGCAGCTATAGGATGTGTTGAAAAACTTTCGCCGTATGCCGCTATTTCAAGAAGCCTTTCTTCTGATATTCCTGAAGCTACAATTTCCGATACCTTAAATTCACCTTTGGTAAGTGTTCCTGTTTTATCCATTACAATGGTTGTTACTTCCGCAACAGCCTCAAGGAAATTACTTCCCTTAACAAGGACACCGATTCTTGATGCCGAACCGATTCCGCTGAAAAATCCGAGAGGAACCGATATTACGAGGGCACAAGGACATGAAATTACAAGAAAGATGCAGGCTCTTGTTATCCAGTCACCCCAGTTTCCTGTTATTATGGATGGGATGATGGCAATTATAACTGCCGCTATTGTAACAACAGGGGTGTAATATTTTGCAAATCTTGTAATGAAGTTTTCGACTCTTGCTTTCTTGGAGCTTGCATTTTCCACAAGTTCAAGAATCTTAGCTACCGTTGAATCCTCAAAAGCCTTTGTTGTCTTTACTTTAAGTGTTCCGCTGCCGTTTACGCATCCGCTGACAATCTCGTCACCGGCCTTGGCACTTCTTGGAACAGATTCTCCGGTAAGTGCTGCCGTATCCAGCATGGAATTTCCTTCGATAATCACTCCGTCAAGAGGAACTTTTTCGCCCGGTTTGATAACAATGATACTGCCGATTTCAACATCATCAGGATCAACCTGCTTTAATTCACCGTTCTCTTCAATATTGGCATATTCAGGACATATATCCATCATCTCTGATATGGACTGACGGGATTTGCCAACCGCATATCCCTGAAAAAGTTCACCTACCTGATAGAAAAGCATTACCGCTACGGCTTCTTCAAATTCCTTTACTCCGAATGCTCCGAATGTGGCAATCATCATAAGGAAATTCTCATCAAATATCTGCCCGTGGCTGATATTTCTTGCCGCTTTAATAACTATGTCATAACCGATTATGATATAAGGAACTAAATAAATTCCGCCAAGTATCCATTCGTTAGGCAGTTTATCAAATACCCCAAGATGTTCCAACACAAAAAGCGGAACAAATATTACGAAGGACACTATTATTCTTGTCAGTGTCTTTTTCTGCTTGCTGCTCATATATGGTCAGCCCTTTCTTAACATTCAATCTTACAGTCAGGTTCTACCTTGGCACAAACTGCCACAACTTCTTTCATAATTTCATCAAACCTGTCATCATCGGCTTCAAGAACAAGTTTCTGTGTCATAAAACTTACACTTGCATCCTTAACTCCTGAAATTTTCTTGATACCTTCTTCCATCTTTGCTGCACAGTTTGCGCAATCCAAGTCGATAAGTTTAAATTTTTTCTTCATAATAATAATCTCCTTACGCAAAAAACTTTATTTGTTTTCTTCTTCCAGATGGTCTCTTCCCTGACCAATAATAAGCCGTACATGTTCGTCAGCCAGACTGTAAATAACTGATTTACCATCACGTCTGCATGAAACAAGCCTGTTCTGTTTAAGTATTCTAAGCTGGTGTGAAATAGCGGACTGATTCATATTAAGTGCCGTTGCTATATCACATACACATGCTTCCGATTCAAACAGAACATACAAAATTCTGATTCTCGTTGAGTCACCAAATACCTTAAAAAGTTCTGCCAGATCATAGAGCTCATCTTCGTCCGGCATATCCATATTAATTTTCTCCAGTACATCTGAATGTATATGCACCGCTTCACAACACTCAACATCATTAATTGCCATAATTTCACTTCCTTTTCAAAAAAATGAACATATGAATTACTGTTCATATGTTCATAATATCATTATTAATTTATTTGTCAACTGTTTTTTTATTTATTACAGTTTTTCCTCATAGTCTACGTCAATAATATCTTTATCTTTTCCACCCATTTTCTTTGCGATATGAAGTGTAATAAAGACATCGGTTACACCACCGAATATCATTCCTATTCCTATGATGGTTACAAGTAATTTCATAGTATCAAACGGATTGCATACAACAAGTACACCAAGGGCTATATTAATAATTGCCGCAATCAGAAGTATAAGCCAGCTTGGGCTTTTTACCCTTGCCATATCAATAGTTTCCTGAAGCTTGCTGCATCCGCTGATTATTATAATAATTCCTAATATAAGCGGCAGAAGTGAAATAACAACTTCGACTTTAAGAATGGTACATACACCAAGCGTAATTGCTACAAGTCCTTTTAAGAAATCGTTTTTCATAAAGTTATCTTCTGTTTTTCTTCTCATATAAATTATAATTGAGACAATTCCCATAAGGAATAATGCTGCACTTACAAGATAACCAATCATCCTGAGTGTGGTTCCCGGGAAAATAACAAGTATCACACCTACTACTGCCGATAAAATACCCATTACAATATTATCAATTTTGTATTCTTTAATCTTTTCGTTCATGTTATCAATCCGCCTTTCTGAATTATTTTAAAAGCTCTTTGAGCATATCATTGACCATGGCAGGATTAGCTTTGCCTTTCATGGCTTTCATAGTCTGTCCTACAAGGAAGCCTATCGCCTTTTCCTTACCGCTTCTGTAATCTTCTACAGACTGTGGATTAGCTGCAATAACGTCTTCAACAGTCTTTTTCAATGCACCTTCATCATTAACCTGCTTAAGTCCGTTTTCTTCAACATATTTAACAGGGTCAATATCCTCGTCAAATATTTTTTCAAACACTTCTTTAGCTACAGAACTGTTAATGCTTCCGTCATCAGTTAATTTAATAAGTGCGGCAAGATTAGCAGGTGAAAAACTGATATCCGATACATCCATTGATTTTTCTTTGATAATTCTCATAGTCTCAACCATAAGCCAGTTGGAAACCTTTTTAGGATTATTACAGATTGCTGTTGTCTGTTCAAAAATATCCGCAAGTTTCTTTGAATCTGTGAGGATTTCAATATCGTAATCAGGAATACCGAATTCTTCTTTGTATCGTTTCATCTTCTCTGTCTTAAATTCAGGCTGCCTGCTTCTTATCTCTTCAAGCCACTCATCACTGATGTGTATTGGAACAAGGTCAGGATCCGGGAAATATCTGTAATCCTGTGCATCTTCTTTTGAACGCATTGCATAGGAATATTCTTTATCGTCATTCCAACGTCTTGTTTCCTGAACTACTTTTTCACCTGATTCAATCAAATCAATCTGTCTGTTCTTTTCAGCTTCTATTGCCCTTTCAATGGCACTGAAGGAGTTAAGGTTCTTTGTCTCGGTTCTTGTTCCGAATTCTGCAGTTCCCACTTCCCTTACTGAAAGATTGACATCGGCTCTCATTGAACCTTCCTGTAATTTACAATCAGATGCACCGAGATACTGGATTATAAGTCTTAGTTTTTCAAGATATGCAATTACTTCTTTGGCACTTCTCATGTCAGGTTCCGATACGATTTCGATAAGAGGTACGCCCGAACGGTTAAAATCCACAAGGGATTCTCCGGACCAGTCATCATGTACCAGCTTGCCTGCATCTTCCTCCATATGAATCTCATGGATTCTTACCGGCTTGACAGTTCCGTCTTCTAATTCAATGTCAACGTGTCCGTCCCTGCATATAGGAAGATATAACTGCGAAATCTGATAGTTCTGTGGGTTATCAGGGTAGAAATAATTCTTTCTGTCAAACTTACAATCCTTTGTAATGTTACAGTTGGTTGCAAGTCCTACTGCTGCCGCATATTCAACAACCTTTTTATTAAGAACAGGAAGTGAACCCGGCATACCTGTACAGACAGGGCATGTATGTGTATTAGGTGCTCCACCAAAAGCAGTGGAGCATCCGCAGAAAATTTTTGTTTTGGTTGCAAGTTCTACATGAACTTCAAGTCCGATGACTGTTTCATATTCTTTTGCCATAATCCGCTCCTCCTATTCAAACTTTCCTCTTGCCTGTTCATAAGCGAAACCGGCACGAATAAGATTCTTTTCTTTAAAGCAGTCTCCGATAAACTGTACTCCGATAGGGAGTCCGTCGGAATCTTTACCGCATGGTACACTTAATCCCGGAAGTCCTGCAAGATTTAAAGAAATAGTATATATATCGCCAAGATACATCTTAATTGGGTCTGATAAAGATGAACCAATCTTTGGTGCTGTGGTAGGTGCCACAGGTCCGATTAAAAGATCATATTTTGCAAAGGCCTCATCAAAAGCTTTCTTAATAAGAGCTTTTACTCTTAATGCTTTAAGATAATATGCATCATAATATCCTGAACTTAATACGAATGAACCAAGTAAAATTCTTCTCTTAACCTCGGCACCGAATCCTTCAGAACGTGTTCTTTTATACATGCTGTGGAGGTCATCATAATTTTTTGCCCTGTATCCGTATTTTACACCGTCAAATCTTTCAAGGTTAGAGCTTGCCTCTGCGGCTGCTATGGTGTAATAGGTAGGAATTGCGTAATCTACTAAATCGAGGTCAAATTCCTCAACGACTGCGCCCTTTGCTTCCAATGTCTTTGCAACATTAAGGACGGCTTCTTTTACTTCAGGGTCAAGTCCTTCTCCGAAATAAGTTCTTGGAATACCGATTTTCATTCCTTTTACATCATCTGTAAGCGCAGATGTAAAATCAAGGTCGTCCCTCTTCATAGATGTGGAATCCTTCTTGTCATGACCTGCTATTACTTCCATAATTGTTGCGCAGTCCGTAACATCCTTGCAAAGAGGTCCAATCTGGTCAAGTGACGAACCGTAAGCGATAAGCCCGTATCTTGACACAGTTCCGTATGTTGGTTTCATGCCTACAACACCGCAGTATGATGCCGGCTGCCTTATTGAGCCACCTGTGTCCGAACCCAATGCAAAGAAACATTCCTCTGCTGCTACCGCTGCTGCCGATCCGCCTGATGAACCTCCCGGTACATGTTCCTCATTATGAGGATTTTTGGTAATTCCAAAAGCAGAAGTCTCTGTGGTAGAACCCATGGCAAATTCATCCATGTTGGTTTTGCCGATAATTACCGCACCTGCTTCTTTTAATTTATTAACTGCTTCAGCCGAAAAAGAAGGAACAAAATTAAAAAGTATTTTTGAAGAACAGGTTGTAAGCATATCTTCGGTACACATATTGTCCTTAATTGCTACAGGCACGCCTGCAAGCGGTCCTGTAAGTCTGCCTTCTTCAATTTCCTTCTGCACTCTTTTGGCTTCATCCAATGCTTTTTCTTTATCTATGGTAACGTAACAGTTAAGTGCGTCTTCTCTCTCATTGATTTTATCAAGAACCGCCTGCATTGCTTCCACAGCCGTTACTTTACCGGCTTTGATTTCCTTAGAAAGTTCTACTGCCGTTAAATCAAGTAAACTCATGTTGTTCCTCCTTTCTATTCTACTGTCTTAGGCACAATAAATGCGTCATCATTACGTTCCGGAGCGTTACGGAGTGTGGCTTCGCTTCCGTCTCCGTTAGTTATCTCGTCTTCTCTCATTACATTTGATACAGGGAAAATATGGGACATCGGCTCAACGCCTGTTGTATCAAGTTCTCCGAGTTTGTCAATGTAATCAAGCATACTTGCCATATCCTTCTTGGCATTTTCCTTATCTTCATCAGACAATTCAAGTTTAGCAAGTATACCGACATATTCTATTGTTTCATCGCTAATAACATTTGCCATTCTTTTACCTCAAATTAATCTCTTACTTTAATATGAACTTCTCTGAGCTGCTGCTCTGTTACTTCGTTAGGTGCTCCGCACATAAGATCCTGTGCAGTTCCGCTCATTGGGAATGCTATTACTTCACGGATATTTTCTTCATTTCTGAGAAGCATAATCATACGGTCAACGCCCGGAGCCATTCCTGCATGTGGTGGTGCACCGAACTGGAACGCATTGTACAATGCGCCAAATTTTGCCTTTAATACTTCTTCATCATAACCTGCGATTTCAAATGCTTTAACCATTATCTGCATATCGTGGTTACGGACTGCTCCTGATGATAATTCTACACCGTTACATACGATATCATACTGGTATGCAAGGATATCGAGAGGATCTTTGGTATTAAGTGCTTCAAGTCCGCCCTGTGGCATTGAGAATGGATTATGTGTAAATCCGATTTTCTTGGTCTCAGGATCTTTTTCAAACATTGGGAAGTCATTTACATAACAAAATCTATATGCGTTCTTCTCAATTAAATCAAGCTTTGTTCCCAGCTCTGTACGAATCTGTCCTGCAAAAAATGCTGCTCTTTCTTCCTTATCAGCCATAAAGAAAATTGTATCGCCTGTGCTAAGTCCTGCGATTGTCTTAAATTCTTCTTTAAGCTCATCCGGGATAAACTTATCAATAGGTCCCTTGTAACTTCCGTCTTCAAGTACCTCAAGGTATCCAAGTCCGCCCATTCCGATTCCTGTTGCGAACTTGAGAAGCTTCTCATGGAAGCCCTTTGACATATTGTCATGAACCTTGATTGCCCTTACAGTCTTGCCGATAAATGGCTTAAATGTACATTTCTGGAAGAAATCCGTTACATCTATAATTCTGAGTGGGTTACGAAGGTCAGGCTTATCCGAACCAAACTCAAGCATTGCCTGCTTATAGCTGATAATAGGATAAGGTGCTTTAGTTACTTCATACCCTTCAGGTGCAAATTTTTCAAATGTTGATGTTAATACTTCTTCACCGATTTTGAATACGTCTTCCTGTGTTGCGAAGCTCATTTCAAAATCCAACTGGTAAAATTCTCCCGGTGAACGGTCAGCTCTTGCATCTTCATCTCTGAAACATGGTGCAATCTGGAAATACTTATCAATTCCCGATACCATGAGAAGCTGCTTATACTGCTGTGGTGCCTGTGGAAGTGCATAGAATTTACCTTTATATCTTCTTGATGGAACGATATAATCTCTTGCGCCTTCAGGTGATGATGCACAAAGAATTGGTGTCTGTATTTCAACAAATCCCATCTCTGTCATTTTCTGACGGAGATATGCTATTACTTTTGATCTGAATAAAATATTGTCTTTTACTTTTTCATTTCTTAAATCGAGATAACGATATTTTAATCTTACATCTTCCCTTACTTCCTTGGATGTCTGGATTTCAAACGGAAGCTGTGTATACACCTGTCCAAGTGTTGTTATTTTATGTGCTTCAAGTTCGATTGTTCCTGACTTAATCTTAGGATTATATGTCTCTTCGTCTCTCTGCTCCATTAATCCTTCTACGGAAATGCTTTCTTCTTTTTTAATTCCTTTAAGAAGTTCCGTATCTCTTATTACGACCTGCAATACGCCGTACATATCTCTTAAATCGATAAAAGAAACTCCACCGTGGTCACGGATATTTTCTACCCATCCTGCCACTTTAAGTTCTTTGCCAATATATGACTCGTCTAAATTTTCAAGAGTCATATCTCTGTAAATATTTCCCATGTTGGTCCTCCTAAAATAATTTTCTGTGATTAAAACCATATCTTCAAACAAAAGAAATCCCGGAATACAAATACATTGTATTCCGGGACGAATAATCACATTATCCGCGGTACCACCCGCATTGAAGAAAATCTTCCTCTCTCGTACTTAACGCGTACCAACGTGCTGACCTACTTAAGTTCAGAAAGCCGGCTCCCAAGTGTTCCCGCTATTCCGTCCCTCCTGAAGTCACTCTCAGTCGATGATGTCTTCTTCCTGTCGGGGTCCATGAATACGAGTCTTGTTCATTGCCTTTCACTATGGAATAAATAGTATCACATACAAAATATTAATGCAAGGGGGAAAATGAGGATTAGATATTCTGTCCCATCTATTTCTTAAAAACAATCTCTTTCTGATAATTATTCATCTTTTTTATACCATTAATGATAAGTAGGTCTTATATATTCTACCTGACTTACTTTTTCATCTTTTTCAATTTCAGCTACTATTGTTTTTATCTCTGACTCACTTTTTATATTTTTAATACGTATTTTACAGATAAAAACATTTTTTTGCGGAACAACAACCACTTCATCAGGATTTTGCTCTTTATATTTCTTTATGTCTTCGGAAAAATTTGTATAGCCTACCTCTTCAACGGAATATTTATCTTTTATGGAAGCAACAATTCCATTCTCACACTGTTCCTCATTATCTGCTTCATAGTAAAAACTTAATACAATCTCATCCTTGTATTTTAAAGTTTCCTCACTTTCTTCCGTTATGATAACCTGCTCATCCTGCTTTTCATATGGGTATGACATTTTTACTAACCCTACATTTTTAACTTCACCCATACCCTGCTTAATTTTTTCATTATTCATTAGCTCCTTATTTTTTAAGGCACCCCGTCCTGTTATCAAGATAGGATGCCTTAAATTAAAATTATTTAATAATCTTCTTCATTCTCTCGATGGCTTCTACGGTATTTTCGTATGTACCGAATGCTGTCAGTCTGAAGTAGCCCTCGCCGCTTGGTCCGAATCCTGAACCCGGTGTTCCTACAACATTGGCATTTTCAAGAACATAGTCGAAGAATTCCCATGAAGTCATTCCGTCTATTGTCTTTAACCAGATATATGGAGCGTTGACACCGCCTGATACAGAGTATCCGGCATTCTTAAGTCCGTCCTTGATTACCTTTGCATTTTTCATGTAGTAAGCAACCTGTTCCTTAAGTTCTGCCTTGCCGGCTTCGGAATATACCGCTTCTCCGGCTCTCTGCACGATATAAGGTGCTCCGTTATACTTAGTGCCGTGTCTTCTTGCCCAGAGAGCATTAAGCTTCACACCGTCACATTCAAGTTCTTTTGGAATTACGGTATAACCAAGTCTTACACCTGTGAATCCTGCATTCTTTGAAAAACTCTTGAGCTCGATAGCGCATGTCTTGGCACCGTCACACTCATAAATTGTGTGAGGAACATCCGCATCCGATATATATGCTTCATAAGCTGCATCATATATGATAAGTGATTTATGCTCGTTAGCATAATCAACCCATTTCTGAAGTTCTGTTTTGTTAATTGTAGCTCCCGTAGGATTATTAGGGAAGCAAAGATATATTATGTCAGGTACTTCCTTTGGAAGCTCAGGAGCGAAATTATTTTCTTCCTTGCAAGGCATATATATAACATTACTCCATGTTCCTGTTGTACTGTTATAGTCGCCTGCCCGTCCTGCCATAACGTTAGAATCCACATATACAGGGTATACAGGATCACCTACTGCAATTCTGTTATCAAGTCCGAGTATCTCCTGGATATTACTTGAGTCGCATTTTGCACCGTCCGATACAAATATTTCATCAATGGCAATATCAACGCCTCTTGTCTTATAGTCGCCGTCAGCTATTGCCTTACGCAAAAATTCATATCCAAGGTCAGGTGCATATCCGTGAAATGTTGCTGCATTTCCCATTTCATCAACTGCTGCATGCATTGCCTTAATAATTGTAGGTGCAATCGGCTGTGTTACGTCGCCGATACTTAATTTGATTACCTTTTTGTCGGGATGAGCGCTTTTATATTCCCTTTCCTTTCTTCCTACTGTGGAAAAAAGATAACTTCCAGGTAATTTAAGGTAGTTTTCATTAATTTTGAACATATTGTTTCCTCCGGAATATTATATATTTTATCGGTTCCATTCACCGGTAAATACAATATTGGCAGGTCCTTCCATATAAACAACGTCAGCTTCCCGGTCCCATGTTATCTTTAAGTCACCGCCCAGAAGCTTTACTGTTACGCTGTCATTGCAAAGACCGTTAAGAATAGACGCCACCGCTACCGCACATGCGCCTGTTCCGCAGGCAAGAGTCTCTCCTGAGCCTCTTTCCCATACTCTCATTGAAAGAGTATCTCTGTCTATAACTTCCACGAACTCTGTATTGACCCTGTCAGGGAAAATACTGTCATTTTCAAATACAGGTCCGATTTTTTCAATTTCAAGATTCTTAATATCATCCATGTATGTAATACAATGAGGATTACCCATTGACACACAGGTTATCCTGTATGCATTGCCGCCAAAAATAAATTCCTTGTCAATAACACTGTCCCCGTCCGCTTTGACAGGTATAAGGGCAGGAGTAAATTCAGGCTTACCCATATTAACCCTGACTGACTTCACTGCTTTGTTTTCAACATTGAGACTAAGGTATTTTATTCCTGCTAAGGTATCCACGGTTATTTCTGTCTTATCGGTAAGTCCGTAATCATATACAAATTTGCCGACGCACCTTATTCCGTTGCCGCACATCTTTCCCTGGGAACCGTCTGCATTATACATTTCCATAAAAAAATCTGCTTTATCAGAAGGTTTGATAAGAATAAGTCCGTCAGAACCGATTCCAAAGTGTCTGTCACTTACTTCAATCGCAGTCTTTGAAGGATCAGCAATCTGCTCCTCAAGACAATTTACATATACATAGTCATTTCCAAGACCTTCCATCTTAGTAAATTTCATAGGTTACCTCTTTCTATCAGCATCTGTACAGACATATTACCATGCCCGCTGTCTCTACAAGGCTGTTACCACTGTCCATACTGCATTTCTGCAGATACGCATGTGATTCAGACTCTGACATATTATTTCTGTCCATCAATACACTTTTTGCTTCTTTAATTACTTTTCTGTCTTCTTCGGTTCTGAATTTTGGTACAACTCTGTTCTTCTTGCGGCGCCTTGTCTGTGCTTCAAACATCATATGAACTGTATTTAACAGATCAAAAATTTTGAGAGGAGTACCAATTTTAATAATATGGGTATCCTCTCCATCAAGCCAGTGGCCTTTAGATGCCACCAAAAGCATCTCAAAACCATCCGGCAAATCTTCTTTTAACTGTGTGTAGTACATATCCGTAAAACGGTAACTGCATACCACAATTCCTTCATTCAACTTATTTACATACTCAAGTGCCTGTGCGCCACTTGTACATACATAATCAACATTAATACCATTTTTAACAAGAACAGCTTTAATTTTATTGCCATCATCCAGCTTTGGGAAAACAACTACAACGTTCTCCATATTACTGCCTCCGGTGATTGGATATTAATATGTACTCAGATACTGGTTGACTTCCCATTCACTTACGGCAACCTTGTATGATTTCCATTCTGCCTTCTTAGCTTCAATATATTTTTCTGCTGTCTCTTCGCCAAGGAATTCCATGATGAGTTCATCTTTTTCAAGGTGCTTGACTGCATCAATAAGAGTCTCCGGAAGACTGTCAATTCCTCTTTCTCTTCTTTCTTTCTTAGTCATGGCATAGATGTTCGCATCAACGCTGTCACAGACTTCTAATTTATTCTTGATTCCATCAAGTCCTGCAATAAGGCATACAGCAAGTGCAAGATATGGATTAGCTGTCGGATCCGGATTACGAAGTTCTACTCTTGTTCCCTTTCCTCTGGCTGCCGGAATTCTGATAAGAGGACTTCTGTTTTTAGCAGACCATGCTATATAAACAGGTGCTTCGTAGCCGGGAATAAGTCTCTTATATGAATTAACGAGAGGATTGGTTATTGCAACAATTCCGTTAATATGCTTCATAAGCCCTGCTATAAAATGGTATGCTTCTTCACTTAATCCATTCTTACCATTCTCATCAGCAAATACATTCTTACCATCTTTTTCAAGAGACATATTGATGTGCATACCTGAACCTGCCATATTAGCCTTAGGCTTAGGCATGAATGTCGCATGCAGTCCATGTCTCTGGGCGATGGTCTTAACAGCAAGTTTAAATGTCATAATTGAATCCGCTGTCTTGACTGCTTCACCATATTTGAAATCAATCTCATGCTGTGCAGGTGCACACTCATGATGGGATGCTTCAATAACAAATCCCATATCTTCAAGTGTAAGTACCATGTCACGTCTTGCATTTTCTCCGAGATCATTAGGTCCCAGGTCAAAATATGCAGCCTGATCATTAGAATTGGTTGTAGGTGCCCCGTTCTCATCCACGTTAAATAAGAAAAATTCGCATTCAGGTCCTACATTGAATGTGTATCCCATCTTCTCAGCTTCTGCCATCGCTTTCTTAAGGATATGCCTTGGATCTCCTTCAAATGGTGTACCGTCAGTCTTATAAACATCGCAAATTAATCTTGCAACTTTACCTGTCTGTGGTCTCCATGGGAATATAACAAAACTGTCAAGATCAGGACGAAGACACATATCTGATTCCTCAATACGGGCAAAGCCGTCAATTGATGAACCGTCAAACATCATCTGATTATCAAGTGCTTTCTTTAACTGGCTCTTAGGAATTGCAACGTTCTTAAGGATACCGAAAAGATCGGTAAACTGAAGTCTGATAAACTCAACGTCGTTCTCCTCTACAAACTTAATAATGTCCTCTTTGGAATAATGGCTCATTTAAGTTCCTCCTAATGTTATCATATATTTTAAGGCTTACGCCTCACAACCTTTTAACGTTATGTTATCAATGGATATCTAAAAAGTCAACATAAGTTTCAGTTTGGAAATAATTTTTTAATCTGAGACAACTCTGTCACGTCCCTCTTTTTTTGCATGATATAATCTGTTGTCTGCTGTACATAATACTTTATCAACAGAGTCACCGTTTCCTGTTGCTACACCTATACTTATGGTAATTTTGATTACCTTATCGCCATACTCAACACACATTTCACGTATGGCTTCTACAAGCATTTCAAGATAAGTTAATGTAGTTTCCATATCACAGCCTGTATATACAAGCAGAAATTCCTCACCACCCCACCTTGCAGCAAAACCTTTTCCGGCCATACTTTTCTTCATAATCTGTGCAACGCTTACCAGCACTTCATCGCCTGCGGTGTGTCCGTATGTATCATTAACTTTTTTGAAAAAGTCAATATCCGCTATCGCAAGGGTATATGGTTCCCCCGTCTTTATATATTGCTCCGATAAGTTTTTAAGATTCTGGTTGCAATATCTCCTATTATATAAATCAGTAAGTGAATCTTTAACTATAAGATTTCTCAAAGACCTCTGCATATTTACGCTTGCCTTTGCAACATCTCCTATTTCATCTTCCCTTGCCAGGGCTTCCCGGTTCATTTCAGCTTTAAGATTGCCGCCTGTAACTTCCCCGAGGAAATTTCTTATATGTTTGAAATTCTTATTAAGTTTACCGAAGTAAAGATAATTCAGATACGTAATAATCACAACACCGGCAATAATCATCGCAATAAGCGGAATTACCTGTTTTGCAAATTTTGAATGAATCTGATTTGCCGGCTTCAGTATACATATTGCACCTATTATATTCTCGCTTCCGTTATGGACCGGCAGATAATATGCAAAAAAACGTTCTTCTTCTATTCTTACATCGTCATAAAACTTAGAGTATCCATTGTCAAGAACATCCTTTTTGATTGCCGAATTCATTTTACTTCCGGTAATTCTTTTATTATCACTGTATAAGGTTGTAATCATCCTTATGTCATTGTAAAAAATTGTTATCTCAAGTCCCGTATCCTCTTTTATGTTATCAATAAAATCATTGGTAAGATAATGTTCTCCTTTCTTAAGAGCCATAAGATTCTCCGCCTTAACCAATTCATAATATCCGGGATACATAACATCATAAGTATTGGCTAATGTATATGCCTCATTTTCCATACCTGACCGAATCTCATAATATACATTCTTCTTAATCAGAATATAGCTTATACCTGCCATAACAATGCCGATAAAAAATACCGGTAATATTATTATGTAATTAAATGTGCCCATCAGGCTTTTTCTTTTTGTAGTTTTTTCCATAGTATAATTCCCCACTCTGTTTCCACACATAATGCAACTTCTGCATTTCCCTATCTGTAACAAATGGCAAGGATATTCCTTGCCATTTAGTTATTATATTCAGTCTTTGTATTTATCCTTTAAATCGTCTACATCTGATTTGCCAAATGTCTCAAGCGGTTTGCTGAGAATCCTTTCAAGGTCCTCTGCTTCTTTGTTCTTCTGTGCCTTTCTTGCTTTCCACCACTTAAACAGTAATGAAATAACAACGATAGCACCTACAACAGATACTATAATTATAACAACGTACCTGATTCTGATAGGTCCTTTCATTATCTCTTTACCGGCTCTTGTAAATATCTTGGCAAGCATCTCTTCAACGCTTATAGATGCATCACCGTTATAGTAGTAGTCATATGAAGACTCAAGAATAGACTTTGCATTTTCATCCATAACCACTTCCGTCTGCTTACCGCATATATAGAATGCCTTTCCATCCATTAATGACGGATAATCATTCTTGCACGCAAAGTACACGAAAAGGAGATGTCCTTCATCTGAACCGAACAACTCATCATAAAGAGCTTCTGCTTTTGCATACATATAATCATAATTTTTAAAATCATAATCTGATTTATATTCTGCAAGATATACTAAAGGCTGTACACCTGTTTTCTTATAGAAGCTTTCAAGACCGTCTCTAAGCTTACTTCCTCTTCCTAACCAGCCAAGTTCGTCAACAAACCATGTGTTGGAATATGTAGTGTTGGAAGTGTCCATCTTCTCACGTTTCTCGTTACTCTTGGTAATATTACCGCCTAACGAACCACCTAACGCTGTAAATAAGCCTCCGATAAAAATCATCGCAAATATAAGGAAACCAAACATACATCCGCATGGTGATGAACCACGCGAACCATAGTACACCCTTCTTGTCGGCCGTCCGTAATACGAGCTTCTTGAACCTCCGTAATATGATGAACGGTGGCTTGGACCTCTTGAAAATCCTCCACCGAAACTACTTGAACGTCCTCCGCCGAAACTGCTTGAACGTCCTCCGCCGCCAAAACTTCCGCCTGAACGGCCTCCTCCAAAACTTCCTCCTGAGTGGCCTCCGCCACCGCCTCCTCTTGCCATATTAATTCTCCTCCTTTAATCATCATTAGTTGCCAATAAATATTTGTCAGCAAAAATATAATATGGTAATGGTTTATCATGAAGATAACCCTGTACTGCGTTACATCCGCAACTGTACACGATGCTTTCTTCCTCTCTGTTTTCAATACCTTCGCAGATAATTTCAAAATCAACCTCTGTAAAGGTATGTATGAGATTCTTCATTATTGTCCGACCGGTCTCTCCGTGGAGACTGTTAAGTACAAAACCTCTGTCGAACTTGATTATGTCAACGGGTATCTTTCCTAACATGTACAGTGAATTATAGCCAGAGCCAAAATCATCCATACTTATTTTATACCCTTTTTCTTTTAGAAAATCAATTTGTTTTGTGATTTCTGTAATATTTTCGCAAAAGACCGTCTCCGTCAGTTCAAATTCAAAATACCCGGATGGAACACCTGATTCAACAATTGCCTGATGAATACTGTCAACGAATCCCTGTTCTAACAAGTCAACCCTGGAAAGATTAAGGGATATTGTTGTAAGCGGCCTTCCTTCGTCCATCCATTTTTTCTGAATTGCAATCAGCTTTCTGATTACGCACCCATCAAGCTTTGAAATTAAATTGGTTCTTTCAAGTATATCTATATACATTCCCGGAGGTATTATATTTCCGTCATTATCCATTATCCTTGAAAGTGCTTCGCCGCCGATAAGGCGTTCATCATCTATTGAAAATTTGGGTTGTATGTAAACTTCTATTCTGTCATTCTCCAAAGCTGAATAAAACATAGGAATTATTTTGGCTTCATCAACAGCTTTCTTTTCCATATCTGCCCTGAAAATTGCAATATAGGTAAGATAATTTGCCTTAATACTACGTCTTGCATATTGTGACTTGTCAATTATTATCCCGATGTCTTCATCTCTGTCTTCTACATAATATGCACCGAGGTAAAGTCTTATTCGTGCCAAAGGGAATTCCATATTCGTCTTCTCACTGAAACGGGATAACATATCGCTATATTTTGCCTTAAATACTTTCTCCGGCAATCCTTCTGCTTCAATCAACATGATAATATGGTCAACATATATTCTGTATGCCAGTACACAGTCAGCGTTATTATGGCAGAAACATTCCACCATTCTACTGATAAGCCGGTCACCTTCTCTATAACCATACATCCGATTAAAATATTTAAAATTACTTATATCAAGTGAAATCATTACAGGTCTCTTCAGTTGGTTTCTAATTAATTCCTGAGCCTGCCTTACAAAATATCTGTCATATGGCAGCCTTGTGAGTTCATCAAAAAAAATTCCGTCATAGCAAATCAAGTATTATTCCTCCAGGCATTGTATAGGTTGTTTCTTAAGATACTTGTCCTCAAATATATCTCTTTCAAGAGGCTTGTCATACAGAAAACCCTGAACGTTATCACAACCACATTCAAAAATAAGCTTTTCCTGTTCCTTTGTCTCTATTCCTTCACAAATCACATCATAATTAATCTGTCTGAATACATGTATCAGACTTTGCAGTATCTGGTAAACTGCTTCATTATTCATACTATTGCTTATAAAACCCTTGTCAAATTTAATAATATCTACCGGAAGTGTACCCAGTGTATTAAGTGTACTGTATCCAACTCCGAAATCATCCATGCTTACTTTGAAGCCATAGTTTCTAAGCTTGGAAATTTCTCTTATAATTGTGTCTGAATCCGCAAAAAATAAGGACTCTGTCAGTTCCAGTTCTACATATTCCACAGGAATATTGTAACGTCTAAACTCATTATATATATTATCAGCCACATTGCTCTCATAAAAATGCATTCTTGAAAGATTAATTGACACAGGAACCACTTTCCATCCCATATCAATCCACTTTCTGACGGAAGCAAATGCTTCCCTCATAACATAACGGTCAAGTTCCACAACCTTACCGCTGTTCTCAAGAACCGGGATATATGTATCAGGGTACAGCATCTTGCCGTTGCTGTCATAAATTCTGCTAAGTACTTCAGCACCATTAATTTCATAGGTCCGGATATTAATCTTTGGCTGATAGAAGGTCTTAATATTGCCATTCTTAATTGCTGTATCAAATACGGCAAGTATCTTAGCATCTTCCTCTTCCTTATCCATCATGTCGTCTGAAAAGATTACACTGGATACACAATAATTACCCTTAGCCCTGCGTCTTGCAACGTTAGCCTTATCTATGCAATATATTAAATCATCATTATATTTATCAATAAAAAGTATACCATTGTTAAGGTGAAGCATAATTGAAAGATATTTTCTGTTATTATCTTTAACAAAATCCCTGCTGTATCTGTCCACACGGCTGCAAAATGCCGTCTTATCTCCGTTATATTTAAAAAGGCTGATTATATGATCCGAATGGGTCCTGCAGGTGGAAACGTTTCCATCAACACTATTACTGATCAATGCTATCAAATCCCGTAATAATTCATTAGCTTTACTATATCCGTAAATATGATTAATGTACTTAAAGTTACTAATATCCGTCGCTATCAGAACATAATGCCCCGGTACAAAATTATTAGCTAACTCTTCCCTCGCTATCCCAATAAAACTGTCATAGATTGGTAATCCCGTCACAGTATCAAGCTTCTCAATATTTTTCATATAATATTCACCTTTTAAAGATATTCAAACACGATCTTTAGTCTAAGTAGTATATTAACACAGATATAAACTAACGTCCATATCAATTTCCCTTTTCTTCTGAAGATTTTATCATTTTTCTTGTTTCAAAATAAGATTCCTTACTAAGTTTTATAACATGTCCAACTATCCTTCTTATCATACGTCTTGTTTCTTTTTCAATTCCGTTATAGGACTTTATGATAGCAGTGGCAGTTGTAAAAAAGCCTTCTTTAAGACCTGTAACCGTGTCAAAACCGTCCCTTAATATACGGAATACGATTTCTATAAAAAGTTCCCTTTCTTCTTCACTTATTCCATTAATCCACGTCTTATTTGCCTGGCTGAATACCATGCTGAAATTTTCAAAGCTGTCTGCAGTAACAAAATGTGTACCCTTGACCTGCCATGAAATTCCCGCATGCTGCATAAGTCCTTTTTCAGAGCTTTCAACTATTACGCAATCATCATCACGGAACATTATCATTCCCACTATAGATGCCTTAGGATTGTAATTTTCGACTATTTTTGCCATAGTCTGGTATTCAGTTGTCTTGACATATTCCTCCAGGAATCCGGGGCCGTCAAAATTATGTATTCTTACGACCCTGTCCCTGTGCTTATAACCTTCAGTCATTGCCGCATATACTGCAAGGTTTCCTCCCTTGGAATGCCCTCCGATATATATTTTACCATCATAATCATTAAAAATCCTGCCAAGATAACTTTCTGCCTCTACCTGTGCTTCAACAGGCATTGTATAACACGCCTTAAAATCTTCTTCCCATCCTGCTAAAGAATCATCTGTGCCGCGAAATGCCACATAATACAAATCATCATGGATTACAATAGTCACTGCGCCAAACTGTTTGGATATTTCGGGATCAAAATCAGCATGATAATACTTTATTTTTAAATTCTTAAACCTGTCACAATTCATCATACCTTTAAAAACCCGGCAGCAATTCTTTAATAATTCTGTATATCCCCTTATCTCTTCTTCACTATGGATATCAAAAAATCTGTTTCCTGCTTCAAGAACACTCATCTCTCCTGACATATCATCAATAACACCCTCTAACGGAATGTATGCAAATTGAGAAAAAATCAACCCATCAACTTCATTAACAGGAATCATATCAAAAGTAACGTCGCCCCTCCACTCCATGTAATCCATTATATCTGCCATTTACAAAAACCTCCCAATAATACCAAGTATCATCATATGAACAGGATAAAATACATAAAAGAACCATTTTATTCTGTTACCGTATTTACCCTTTTCTCCATTATACAAGAAGATAAAAACAAGTGAAAAAACTGCTGCCAGAGAGCTTATGCTTTCGCCATATAAAGTCATTATAAGCGCGGCCGTAAAATAGTATCCTGTGCCTTTGTTATATCTCATGTAATAAAACACAAATACAAGAGCCACTCCACAGTAGGAATAGTCTGACCTTATTAAAAAAGCAAGCGCCATTCCCACAACAGCTGTCAGAAAATGCAATATGCCAAAGCCCAGTCCCTTTTTATCGTAATATCTGCACACGTACAGTACGAGAAGTGCTATCGTAAACGTAAACAGAACATTAACTGAACCGGTGTATATTATTCTGCCTCCTGTCATCATATTAAATGGTATTTCGGATATAAAAGCAAAACTCATTATTCTTAATAAATATTTCTTTTCATCCTTTGTATAGAAAAAACCTTCCGCTATTAAAAAAGCAAAAAGTGGGAAAGATATTCTTCCGATTCCTCTCAGCACATTGTATACACCTGTATCAATATGTCCGTACATAATATAGCCTATATGATCAATAAGCATTGTTACCAGTGCAATAATTTTAACTGCCTCTGAATTAAGAACTTTTTTCATAATTTACCTCATATATAATTCATTCTAAATCAATAATATGATATAATCAAGAGTGGAGGTTCTGCAATTATGTTTAAATATGAGACTCATTTACATACAAAAGAAAGCAGCCGCTGCGGTTCAACAAGTGCTGCAGAATATCCTGCTTATTATAAATCATTAGGCTACAGTGGTATATTTATAACAGACCATTTTTTTAACGGCAACTGTCGTATTTCCAATGACCTTCCCTGGGAAGACAGGGTCAATATGTTCTGCCGCAGTTATGAATTGGCAAAAGAAGCCGGAGATGCCATTGATTTTCCTGTATTTTTCGGCTGGGAAGCCAATTTTGACGGCGATGAATTTCTGATTTACGGACTTGATAAAAAGTGGCTTTTAGGCCATCCTGACATAATGTCTTACAGCCGTGCAGAACAGTATGACGTAATTCACAGGGATAACGGGCTGGTAGTACAGGCACATCCGTTCCGCGAGCGGGACTACCTTAACACGATATATCTTAACCCCGATACATGTGACGCCATGGAGGGATATAATACATTCAACCACATGTATAACAACCATAATGCTGAGATATATTGCAGGGAACATAATATATTCATGACAGCAGGATCAGACCTGCATAAAATCGGCAGTGCAGAGAATGACCGTCTTTACGGCATGGAGTTTGACACACCTCTTTCCAATGAAGGAGACTATGTAAAACGTATTCTTAACAGGGAAGGGCACATAGCGGTTCCCCATGCCCACAGAGTACCTGATAACTACACCATAGAAACCAAATTACCTGTGGTTACGAACCACAGGTAATCTATGTAACTATTCTCTTTCTTTTCCGTAATGGATAAGTGCAACTATATCAGGTCCCGTATGTGCTCCTATTATCGGGCTTAACATCGTTACTTTTACCACAGCCTCCGGATATTTTTCAAGAATCATTTCCTTAAGTGCCATTGCATCTTTCATATTATCCGCACACGATATATATACAGGATATTCTATATGCATGTCAAAACTTTCCGAAAACCTGTCAAAGAGTGCTTTCAAGGCAAGCTTGTTGCCCCTTTTCTTATCAATATTTTCAAGATGGCCTTCCCTGTCTATTCTAAGCACCGGCTTGATATTAAGTGCGGTTCCTATAACAGCAGTTGCGGCTGATACCCTTCCGCCCCTTTTAAGGTATATAAGATCCTCCACTTCAAACCAATGATTGATTCTGGTTGCGTTATTTCTGAGCCATTCCGCATTTTCCTTGCAATTCATTCCTTTTTCGCGATTCATTCCCGCAATTTCACATAAAATGCCCATTCCTCCTGTTGCTGAAAGCGAATCCACAATCTCAATTTCCGCATCTTCATAATCTTCTTTAAGATTATTGGCTGCAAGAAGGGCTGATTCGTAAGTATTGCTTAATCCGCTTGATAATGAAATATATATCAAGGACTTTCCCTCTTTTACAAAGGGTTCAAATACTTCATAATAATTGTTAGGGGTAATCTGACTTGTATGTGTTTCTATCTTATTACGGAGTTTTTCGTAAAAATTGTGCATCATCTCCTCCGTTTCAGGCTGTTCACAGTAAAATGTGTCCGTGCCTAACACATATTCCATCGGTACGAATCTGATATCGTACTTTTTAAGCATTTCCTTATCTATATCCGTAGATACATCAGTAAAAATTAAATAATCTGCTCCCATTTTTCCTCCTACGTTATTTATTCATATATTTTTCCCAACGGACATCATTCCATCCGGTAGAATCAAAGTTTTGCCGGATACATTCGGCATAGTAATTAAGTTTTGCTGTAAGGTGCGGGGTCTTTTCCCAATACACATATTTCTCGTCAGACATTATATTTTCCCATATCTTTGCCCTGTCCTCTGACGGATAAGTCATTGAATATGTGTCCACAAAATATGAATTTGCGCAATCTTCACCATTAGAACCGTAAGCATATATCTCATCGCCGTAATTCCCATACAAATCATAAGTGTCTGTATATATAGATCCTCCTGTTACAGATAATGGGTTATAGCTATTCCAGATATTCTCATCCATATAACCATTATATGTAAGAGTATCATCTATACAATGACCTAATTCATGATGAATTGTAGTTCTTGCGACCGTAAAATAAGTAAAATCCACCACAATAACGGATTCATTGCCTATCTCCAGCTGGAAACCACCTGCGGTGTTCAGTGTCTCCGATGATATTCCTATCAGATCCGCTGCGATATAAAAATGTATCGTATCATAATTCCCATATCCGATCTGTCCTACAAACCCTTCAGGGTATTTTGACAATTCTTCATCAAGGATATCCAAAGCATTGTTAACATAATCATAATCGGTAAGTGCTCTTATTGCGTATCCGCCGATGATATTGCTGCATTCTTCGCCTATGCTTATTTTTATATTATATTTGTCCTCAATATCTTTTACCCGGTCATTCAGTGGAAGAAGTCCGTCAGATAATTTACCCGGTACAAACAATTCAGGATCATATAATTCTGCCATAGATGCAACCGATGGAAAGTCTTCATCTGCACCATATATTTCTATATTAACATTATATTCACTGTTCCGGGTTATATCCCATTCAAAATAATAGTTGCCTGAATTGCCATCACTTAGTACAATCATAATCCCATTATCGTTAAGATATACCGGCTCAACCTGAGATATGAGATATCCATTCACGGCATCATCAAACATTGTTCTGATGTCAAGCCTTGTAATTCCTTTACACTTGTAATTATAACCGTCAAACAATGTCATTTCAACATATTCTCCGTTATATCCATAAAAAAATATATCTCCGTTATCCAATACCTTGAAGTAAATATCCTGTGTCTCTCCACTATATCTGATATTGCAGATTTTGTCATCCGGAAGATATACTTTCCAATTATGAATGTCTGAAGAATCCTTTCTTTCTTCCCATATTATGCCATTACCCGAAGTAGTATCAAAATAAACATCTGTCCCGGTGTATCTGTTCAGATATATAAATTCCCCGGTATCCGTCCTGAAGATACCATTATAGGATTTAAGGTCTGTTCCTATTCCCGATACCGATACATAATCAATACTGTTCATATCGGTAAAAACGCCGTTAATTGCCGTTATCAGCATTTTGTTATGAGGCTTTACATTGCTGACTGAGCCATTCTCCGGGTTATACATACATATTTTATTTCTTTCAAAGTAATATATTCTGCAGCCGTTTTCGGAAAAATAACCCTGATTATCGTAATCGCATTTAAAATCAAATAATTTATTAAGGCTGTAATCATAATATGTGCCTTCCGTACCACCGTAGCAGTTCTTAAGACATCTTATACCGCCTCTGTCAAAAACAACATTAAGGAATTCCTTTCCCGGCACAAAATCTTTTATAATTTCCTTATTTTTAATATTGATTACTGCTATGTGTATTTCATATATATCCATTCCGTAATTATGATTATTTTCTTTTTCGCCTTCATTATATACCCTGGTCACAAGTGAATATGCAACAATCATTTTTCCATCACGGACAGCCACATCATTAAAATAAAAATCTTTGTCATTGATACGGGATTGATACATATTCATTCCAATACGGGACACATCCCCCGTTTCATTGGTAATTTCACCCTTGTTACGGATATCTATCCCCGTGTAAGTATTTTTGATAAAATTCTTGGTTGTCTCAACTTCACTTACCGCTGTTATATCTTCCATTGAAGGATTAATTATTTTATCTTTACAATCCTTACCGCAGCCATTCAAAAAAAGTGCTGCAGCTATCCCCAGAACGCCGATTTTCCATAATTTCATACAAATCTCCTTGATATTGATTTTTGCCTTGTGGTGGCTGCATTACATTTATGGAAACGTCAGATGCTTTATCCATCGCCGTCAGCATCATATGCTCCATATTATCGGTCCGGTTTGTTTTCTGTGTCTGATGTTTTATAGTCAGACACGATTTTTTTCATACCTGCTACTGTCTCCATATTAGCTTTGGTCATTGCCACGGTATCTTTCATTGCTGCATCAAATTTATCTACCATATCTGCCACCGTAATTATCTCGGCACTGTTTTCTTCTGCTGCCGAACTTACAGACTCTATCGATGTCCTAAGTTCTTCAACTGACTCTCCGTACTTCTTAACTATATCAGATAAATTTTCCATATCGCGGTTCATAATTTCAGCATCACTTGCAAATTGTCTGTTTGTCTGTGAATAGTCACTGTAATCTTTAAGTACATTGTCCCTTATATATGCAAGCATTTGTGCTGAAATTGATTCAAGTCCTTCTATAGCCTGCATTACCGTGTTACTTACGACCTGTATCTCATTAGCTGCCTTATTGGTACTTTCTGCAAGAGTGCTTATCTCTGATGCAACTACCGCAAATCCCCTGCCTGCTTCTCCTGCCCTTGCTGCCTCTATGCTTGCATTAATTGCAAGAAGATTAGTCTGATCAGAAATCGCAAGTATGTCATTGGACAATGCATTAATCTTTTCAACAGACTTTGCATTAGCATCCTCTGTCTCGAGTTTCCTGCTCATAATTTCATAATTGTCTGATGCTTTAGCCTTTGCTTCATCAGAATGTTTTGCAATTTTTCCGGAAATATTGTTGATTTTCTTTGCAAGTTCTGTATTTTTTTCGGTGAGTTCAGCTATTTTTTCGGTTCCCTGACAAAATTCTGTCACTTCGTTAAAAGCGGTTGCCGTTGACGCAGCTATTTCTTCTGTGGCTGCTACCATATTATTCATATCATCATTGATTAATGTTACCTTAGCTTCTGCATCACTCATAACATTTCCAATAGATGTCATACTTTCATTAATATTATCTGTACCTTTTGCTATATTATTAATAATATATTGTACTCTGTCCAAAAGTTTGTTAAGCCCGCTGCCGAGAATCTCAAGTTCATCCCCGGAATGTATATCAAGCTTGCGGGTAAGGTCACCATTCTCGCTTCCCAATTCTTTAATTGTCGTATTAATATTTCTGAAATTACGTCTTAGCGTCAGTGACTCAAAGAAATACAATAAAAGAACCGCAGCAAATACCGCACCTGCCACAAAGCATATATGCTTTACATAACCTGTAACCTCTTTATTGATATCAGCGGTATTCATAGCCACAACTACTGCCTTGCTGTTTTCATCAATATATATGCTTTCTACATCTTCCGTTTCGGAATATTTATCCGCAAGTTTCTTAAAATCATCATAACTGCTGCTGTTCTCACCCTTGGCTGCAATGTCCTCTATGACATCATCTCCAAGTTCTTCCTGTATTACACTGGCAATAAAAGCTGCCTTGCCATCCCTCTCCTCTTTAATTGAACTGCTCATGCTTTTCTTTGATACAATGCTTATTGCCAATGCGGTAAACAATGTGGATATAATTATAAAAAAGCACATCTTTCCCACTATACTTGATTTACGTGTCCTCATATGTAATCCTCCGGATTTATTTATAGTTTCATAATTTATACACCAATACACTTGTATATATGATACCAAATTACCAACATAATCTCAATGATAAGTTATTTTAAGGCAGAAAAAAGCCTCCCTCTGTGGCAAACTACGCCACGAAGGGAGACCCCCATAGTATCTGTACAGAATTATTTCACATTAAATGCTTTAATTCCCGGATATATTGCTGATTCACCAAGTTCTTCTTCAATTCGCAGTAACTGATTGTACTTGGCTACTCTTTCACTTCTTGACGGTGCTCCTGTCTTTATCTGACATGTGTTAAGAGCCACTGCAAGGTCTGCTATTGTTGTGTCTGCCGTTTCTCCTGAGCGGTGGCTTGATATAGCGGTATAGCCTGCTTTATGTGCCATCTTAATTGCCTCAAGTGTCTCTGATACCGAACCAATCTGGTTTAGCTTAATAAGAATTGAATTACCGCATCCAAGTTCTATACCCTTTGAAAGTCTTTCGGTATTGGTAACAAAAAGGTCATCTCCTACAAGCTGTACCTTATCTCCAAGTTCTTTTGTAAGAATCTTCCAGCCTTCCCAGTCTTCTTCGTCAAGACCGTCTTCAATAGAGATGATAGGATATTTATCTACAAGTCTCTTCCAATGCTCTACAAGTTCTGCAGATGTATATTCTGTACCTGCCTTCGGAAGTTTGTAATAGCCTTTTCCTTTTTCACTCTTCCACTCTGATGATGCAGCATCCATAGCGATTCTGAAATCTTTGTATGGCTCGTAACCGGCTTTCTTTACCGCCTCAAGAATTGTCTCAATAGCTTCTTCGTCCGACTTAAGTGCAGGTGCAAAACCACCTTCATCTCCTACGCTTGTTGCAAGTCCTCTTTCTTTAAGTATTGCCGCAAGGTTGTGGAATACTTCTGAACACCATCTTAAACATTCTTTGAAAGAAGGTGCTCCTACAGGCATAATCATAAATTCCTGAACGTCAAGTCCTGATGAAATGGCATGGCATCCGCCGTTAATAATATTCATCATCGGAACAGGAAGTCTGTTTCCCGATGCTCCGCCTAAAAATCTGTATAATGGAATATCAAGGGAAATTGATGCGGCTCTGCAGCATGCAATTGATACCGCAAGTATTGCATTTGCACCTAATTTTGATTTATCTTTAGTTCCGTCCGCTTTAATCATTGCCTTGTCGATTGCATATATGTCAGATGCATCCATTCTTACGATTGCATCATTAATTACAGTATTAATATTTTCTACAGCCTTTGAAACGCCTTTTCCCAGGTATCTTGCTTTATCATTATCCCTAAGCTCAAGAGCCTCAAATTCACCTGTTGACGCTCCGCTTGGTGCAGTTCCTCTTCCAACAGTTCCGTCAATAAGATATACTTCTGCTTCTACTGTAGGATTTCCTCTGGAATCAAGGATCTCCCTTCCGATTACTTTTTCAATTTCAAGGTAACTCATGGTTCATATCTCCTTTTCATTTCACCTTGAACTCCTTATGCGGGGATTTCCCGCATACACAGTATTGGCATTTACTGTTATAAGGAGTTCATAATGATTATTCACACTTAGTTAGTCTTAACTAACTAGATATATATTATCATTCAAAAAAAATAAGTGCAAGATGACTAACTGATACAAATTTATCATCTTACACTATTTTTGACTGTTTTTATTAAATTATTCCGTTTTGAGCACGGCATTGTCTATTATTTCCCAGATATTTTCAAGTCCCTGTTTTGTTTCTGCCGAAAATGGAACCAGTATTCCTTCTTTTGACATTCCAAGACCTTCTCTCAATATTTTTACCTGTTTCTGTATCTGACTTCTTTTTATTTTATCCAGTTTAGTTGCAATAATTACAGGTTCATACCCTTCACTTACAATCCATTCATACATAAGTCTGTCATTTTCAGATGGAGCGTGGCGGATATCGATAAGAAGAAACACTCTTTGCAGTTGTTTTGAGGTGCTAAGATAGCGTTCAATCATCTTGCCCCATTTTGCCCTTGTCTCAAGGGTTGTCTTGGCATATCCGTATCCCGGAAGGTCCACACAATAAAATACATTGTTGATATTGTAAAAATTAATTGTCTGTGTCTTACCGGGCTGCGAAGATGTCTTTGCATAGGATTTCCGGTTCATTATGGCATTAATCAATGAGGATTTTCCTACATTGGACTTGCCTGCAAAAGCGACCTCCGGAAGTGTATTTTCGGGAAGTTTACTTGTTATTCCGCATACAGTTTCAAGATTTACACTTTTTATTACCATTTAGTCCTCCTTGCAAAGTGCTCTACGGATTACATCATCCATTTTCTTTACATAAATTATCTCAACATTTTCAAGAATTTCGGCTTCTATATCAAGAACATCTTTTTTATTTTTATCAGGAACAATAATCTTTTTTATTCCGGCATTTTTGGCTGCCAGAATCTTTTCTTTAAGTCCGCCTATAGGAAGCACATTACCATGAAGCGTTATTTCCCCGGTCATGGCATATTCATGGCTTACTTTACGGTTTGTATACGCGGACAGCATTGCCAGCGTCATTGTAATTCCTGCGGATGGTCCGTCTTTTGGCACCGCGCCCTCCGGAATGTGTATATGAATATCTTTATTTTCAAAAAGTTCCTTATCTATTCCGTATTCCGATGCTTTGGATCTTATATATCCCAGTGCGACTATTGCCGACTCTTTCATCACATCTCCAAGCTGTCCTGTAAGCGTAATCTCGCCTTTACCGTCCATAATGCAGGCTTCCACATCAAGAGTCACGCCTCCAACTGCTGTCCATGCAAGTCCTTTTACTATACCTACAGCATCGGATTTCAATGCTTCTTCTTTATCAAACTTAATGGTACCTAGATACTCTTTAAGATTAGAAGCTTTGATTTTGTTAGTCTGTGTCTCTCCGGAAACTATTTTTGCGGCTGCTTTTCGGCATACTGCAGCAATGCTTCTTTCTAATTCCCTGACTCCTGCTTCTCTTGTATATCCGTTAATTATACCATTTACCGCATCTTTACTGAATGATAGCTGTTTAGCCATTAAGCCATTTTTCTTAATCTGTTTTGGAATAAGGTGTTCTTTGGCTATATGAAATTTTTCAGTCTCTGTATAGCTGTTAATTTCGATAACCTCCATACGGTCAAGCAATGGCTTTGGAATTGTCTGTGTGTCATTTGCTGTTGCCATAAAAAAGCACTTTGACAAATCCACCGGTACTTCCATAAAATGGTCGTGAAACGCACTATTTTCGGCACTATCAAGTACCTCAAGAAGTGCTGAGGCAGTATCTCCTCTGCTGTCCGTTCCCACTTTATCAATTTCATCTAAAAGCATAAGCGGATTAAGTGTCCCTGCCTGGCTTATTCCTTCAACGATACGTCCGGGCATTGCACCTACATAGGTTCTTCTATGACCTCTTATCTCTGCTTCGTCCCTGACACCGCCAAGGCATATTCTGACATATTTCCGGTTTAACGCCCTCGCTACCGATATGGCAACGGAGGTTTTACCTGTTCCCGGAGGTCCTACAAGGCAGATAATAGGTGCATCGCTTTCTTTACTGAGACTTTTTACCGCAATAAACTCAAGAATTCTTTCTTTGACTTTGGCAAGTCCATAGTGGTCTTCATTGAGTATCTTCTCTGCGTGTTTTATATCGTTATTTTCTTCCGTAAAATTGCTCCACGGGAACTCAAGTAATGTGTCAATATAATTCTTGATTACCTGAAGCTCTGACGACATCTTAGGGCAGCTTTTGTATTTTTTCATCTCAGAAACAAGCTTTTCCTTTACGCATTCCGGTGCATTAAGATTCTTTACCCTTTCGTCAAGGTCTTCATCCTCATCCTCACCACCAAGCTCCTCTTTCAGAAGTCTTATCTGTTCATTTATAAAATATTCCTTCTGCTGTTCGCCGATTTTGGTCTTTATTTTGGAAATAATAAATTCTTTATAGTCGTTGATATCTGCTTCATTCATTATGGAATGACTGAGGATAAAATATTTTTCTTCAATATCATCTGTTGCGAGAATTTCTTCCCTCAGCATAAAATCATCAAGTGTCTCCGCCGTTGCTTCATATACAAAACCGGCATCATCTTTTATTGTTTTTAAACGTCTTACGGTATTAGCAGATTTTATGCCCGAACTATTGCAGTAATCTTCCACGGCTTTTATTACAACTTTCCGCCATGCTTCTCTTTCTACGTTGTCTTCAAACCCTCCGGATTCATCCACTTCTGTCGTCATCGCGTAATTAATTTCAGGATTCTCAAGCTCGTATTTGTCTGCTGATGCTTTATAAAGGCCCTCTACCGTTACCTGTGCAGGTCCTCCCGGAATTTTGATTACCTGCCTGATTTCGCATACGGTTCCGCATTCATAGATTTCATCTAATTTAGGTTCAACCGGTTCCGGTGTTTTCTGCGGAACAAGGAATACTCTCCGTTCATGCTTCATGGCATATTCAACGGCTTTTATTGATTTTTTTCTGCTTATATCAAAACGAATGACCATACGTGGTAATATGGTCATTCCTCTTAGAGTTATAAGCGGTAATCTGATTACCTCATTATTCATGTTTGTCTCCATTTTTACTGTTAGCGGATTTATCTACCTTAGTACTGCGATATTCAATCTCAGGTTTGCCGTCCCCGGTAATAGTATTTTCAGTTACTATACATTTGGAAATATTATCATCTGACGGAATCTCGTACATAACATCCATCATTGCTTTTTCCATAATTGAACGAAGTCCTCTCGCGCCTGTCTTTCTTTCAAGACTCTTCTTGGCGATAGCCCTTACTGCCTCTTCTGTGATTTCTAACTGGACTTCATCGTATTCAAAAAGCTTTCTGTACTGTTTAACAAGGGCATTCTTAGGCTCTGTAATGATTTTTACAAGGGCATCCTCATCCAACATATCAAGTGCCACGGTTACAGGAATTCGTCCTACAAATTCAGGTATTAATCCGAATTTGACAAGATCCTGTGGAAGAACCTTATCAAAAAATTCTCCGATTTCAAAATCTGTCTTATCCGCTATAATGGAATTAAATCCGATTGACTTCTGATCCATACGGTTCTCAATTATCTTTTCCAATCCGTCAAAGGCACCGCCACATATAAAGAGAATATTAGTTGTATCTATCTGTATAAGTTCCTGCTGTGGATGCTTTCTTCCGCCCTGAGGTGGAACCGAAGCCATTGTTCCTTCAAGGATCTTAAGGAGTGCCTGCTGTACTCCTTCTCCGGATACATCCCTCGTTATTGAGACATTCTCTGATTTTTTGGTAATCTTATCTATCTCGTCTATGTATATAATACCTTTTTCGGCTTTATCTATATCATAATCCGCAGCCTGTATAAGCTTAAGGAGAATATTTTCTACATCTTCACCTACATATCCGGCCTCTGTAAGAGTCGTCGCATCTGCAATAGCAAACGGTACGTTAAGTATCTTTGCAAGCGTCTGTGCAAGATATGTCTTACCTGAACCGGTTGGTCCTAACATAAGAATATTGCTCTTCTGAAGTTCAACTCCGTCATCTACAACAGAATCCTTATGTATAATTCGTTTGTAATGATTATATACAGATACGGCAAGAACCTTCTTGGCATTATCCTGTCCAACTACATATTCATCAAGCAAAGCCTTTATCTCCATAGGCTTAAGCAGATTAATGTCCGTAAAAGTGCCCTTAGATGGTTCATCATCATATATCTGTTCCGCAAGAATCTCGTTGCAGACTTCTATACATTCATCACAGATAAATACGTCACCGGGTCCTGATATAAGTTTTCTAACCTGATTCTGATTTTTTTTACAAAAAGAACAACGACATCCTTTGTCTTCTCTGTTTCCGGCCATTTCGGTCCCCCAATCTGTTATTTTTAATACATTTTGTTGCGTACTTATTACGCAAGAATAACTCCCGCTGTCAGGCGGGAGTCTTCAATATTATTTTCTGTTCTCAATAATACTGTCAATGAGACCATATTCAAGAGCTTCCTGTGCTGTCATATAATTATCTCTGTCAGTATCTCTTTCAATCACATCAATTGGCTTGCCGGTATTCTTAGCAAGGATTTCATTGAGTTTCTGTTTGGTCTTAAGAATCTGGTCTGCTACGATCTTCATATCAGAAGCCATACCTCTTGAACCGCCACTTGGCTGATGAATCATTATCTCTGCATTAGGAAGTGCAAATCTCTTGCCCTTTGTTCCTCCCGATAAAAGGAAGGCTCCCATACTTGCCGCCATACCGATACAAATCGTAGATACATCACTCTTAATATAATTCATTGTATCGTAAATTGCCATTCCGGCTGTTACCGAACCGCCCGGACTGTTGATATATAACTGGATATCCTTGCCCGGATCTTCTGCTTCAAGGAATAAAAGCTGTGCAACAACAATATTTGCTGATACATCGGTTACTTCTTCTCCAAGAAAAATAATTCTGTCTTTTAAAAGTCTTGAATAAATATCATAAGATCTTTCTCCACGGCTTGTCTGTTCAATGACATAAGGTACTAAACTCATATAAATCCCCTTTCTATCTGATTAATATGATTAAAATTATTCTTCGTCTTCAGCTTTCTTTGGTGCTTTCTCAACAGCCTTGCTTCCAAGGAGTTCTGCTGCTTTCTGTACTGCAAGATCTTTCTTAATCTGGTCTTTTTCAGTATCACCGATAAATTCTTTAACTTTTTCAACTTCCATATTGTACATAGAAGCCATCTTCTCTATCTCTGCATCAATGTCTGCTTCTGTTACTTCAATCTTCTCTGCTTCAGCTACTGCTTCAAGTACAAGGCTGTTCTTGATTCTTGTTGTAGCTTCAGGCTTCATTGTCTCCATAAACTGTTCAGGAGAACCGCCTACATACTGCATATACTGTTCCATTGAAAGTCCCTGTGACTGTAATCTCTGTGCAAAGTCTTCAATCATACGGTTAACCTGTGTCTTAACCATTGCATCAGGAATTTCCATTGTTGCATTTTCAACTGCTGCAGCTACTGCAAGTCTTTCTCTTTCGCTCTTTGCAGCTTCTTTCTTCTTCTCTGTTAAGTTCTTCTTAATGTCAGCCTTGTAATCTGCAAGTGTATCAAATTCAGATACTTCCTGTGCAAATTCATCATCTAACTTAGGAAGTTCTTTTGCCTTGATTGCCTTAACAACTACCTTGAATGTAGCTGCCTTGCCTGCAAGGTTCTCTGCCTGGTAATTCTCAGGGAATGTTACATTAACTTCTACTTCTTTGCCAATCTTAGCTCCGATTAACTGTTCTTCAAATGTATCGATAAATGAATGAGAGCCGATTGTTAAAGGATAATCTGTTCCCTTTCCGCCTTCAAATGCTTCGCCGTCAACGAAACCTTCAAAGTCGATGATTGCCTGGTCTTTATCCTTAACGCCTCTTGTTGTTACATCAAGAAGTCTTGAATTCTGTTCTCTTACTTTCTCAAGTTCTGCCTTAACATCATCAGCCGTTACTTTTGTGTCTACCTTTTCGATTTCAACGCCAAGGTACTTACCGAGTGTTACTTCAGGCTTAACTGCAACTGTTGCTGTAAAGATAAAATCTTTGCCCTTTTCAACCTGTGTTATATCAATTTCAGGCTGTGAAACGATATCAAGTCCGCACTCAGCGGCAGCATCTGAATATGCTGAAGGAATAGCATAGTTGGCAGCATCTTCATAGAAGATTCCTGCTCCGTACATCTTCTCTATCATTGCACGAGGTACTTTACCTTTTCTGAAACCAGGAACGCTGATTTTATTCTTATTCTTCATGTAAGATTCCTGAAGTGCTTTTTCAAAATCATCAGCTGAAACTGTGATTGTAAGCTTTGCCATGTTCTTTTCTAAATTCTCGACTGTAAAACTCATCTTAAATAATTCCTCCTAATATTACCGTCATCAGTTCTATATAGTTACAGACGGTTACACAGCGGATATTATAGCATATCGGTAAATTAAATGTCAATAAAGGCATTGCGGGTCTTTCCCTATATTCAGGTGTTAAAATCCTCTGTAAAATATCTGTTCCAATATGCGGTTTCGTCCACGGTGTCAAATATCCTGCTTATCTCGCTGCATAAAAACTTCATCTTGTCTACTATACGGGGCAGATTTATTGCATTGTATTTTTCCATACATTCATCATCCCACAGCATAGAGAATAACAACTGTACTTCGGTAATAGGATCTTCCATTGTCTCATCCAGTAGAAAATATCCGTTTTCAATATTACTGCTACTGCAAAGATATTTTTTATTCTTGCTACTACTTCCATATGTAAATCCATCGGGATTGTAATCATTCCAGTCTGATAAAAAGCCGTCACGTTTCGGAGAATATTTTGCATGAAACATCATGGAATACATCATATCTCCTGCCAGGTCCATATCCGTGTCACTTTCATTTACAAGCCAGTATTCATGTTCCCTGTCATTAAAGCTGACTCCCACAGAATCTTTTTTCAGAATTAAAATTACAATTTCTGTGGCATCATCCGAATCAAAAGTTGTAACTTCTTCTATGAAGCCTTCAGGCAGCTTTGAAAAATAGTCATCAATCTCATCCAGAATGGCATCAACCTTACGTTCATTATCCAATAGTTTATATGATGACACGCTCTTTTCTTTTATTTTATCTTTGCCATAACAAATGGTTATGCCGTACTTTGACTCTATTTTTTCTTTTTTATCAAGGCAGTAATCTGTCTCTTTGCTGTTACTGCATCCTGTAATGGTTAATATAAAAGCCATTATAATTGTTGATATTATTAATTTTTTTATCGGCTTCATTTTATACCTCCTGTGTTATTCTTTACCTGCAAAATGCCTGTTCCAATATGCGGTTGTGTCCACTGTATCAAATGAAAACTGGATTACATCACGTATATAAAGTGCCTTTTGACGGATTTTTGGTGCTTTATCAAGAATTTCAATACCTTTTTCATCTTCTGTCATAAGCAGTGAAAATATTCTTGCTTCATCATCAATATCATCTAACGCAGGTTCATCACCGATAAAATACGCTTCTTTCTGATTATCTTCATTATATAAATACTTAAAATATTCTGTGGTATCACTGTAATCATATCCCTCCGGATTGAACAAAGGCATACTAAACATTGCCTCCATATGATTTTTTCTGTACTTTATGTTGTAATAAGCGGATTCCATTGTACAATAAGCTAACTGCCCATCAATCTCTCTGTTTTTATCTAATATCCAATAATCGCCGAGACTCAAATCATTTTTAACATCCGTTATCCCATCACCGCTTACATATATGTATATCTTTCTGTCCGGATATTCTTCATAATCCTGATATGTTTTCAATTCTTTAACAAAACCATCAGGCAGTTTTGCAAAATAATCATCTATCACTTTTAAATCTTCTTCACGAACCTTTTCAATTTCTATTCCGTATTTCTGTTCTATTTCCAATTCTCTTTCATTTAATCTTTCGCTTTTATTTTTTCCACAGCCGGATAATGTTATTGCCATTATCATTATCGCTATCGCAATAAATGGTTTTTTCATCAAGGTACCTCCTTCTATTCAAAATATCTGTTCCAGTATGCAGTTTCATCAGCCGTTTCAAACGCACGGTTTATTTCATCACAAAGGTACTTTGCTTTTGCACGGAGTTTAGGATTCTTCTCAAAAACAGGGCTCGCATCTACATCATCATCCATAATAATTGCAAATATCTCTGCAGCATCATTCCTATCTGATTTCAATGCTTCTGTTGTTGTAAAATACGCTTCTTCATTTTCTTTATTTAAAACATATTTTAAAAATTCATCCTCATTATACCCATATTTAAAATCTTCAGGGTTGTAATCATACCATTCGTCAAGAAGTCCATTTCTGTATTTTCTTGTTGATATATTGTAACAGATAGAGTATCCCATAAAGTATCCCATTGCGTACTTAATATTTTCATCTTTTTTGATATTCCATATATCGCCGTTTCCAATATCTGAATAAAAGTTTGTTTCATCACCAATTTCTATATGTAATTTGCGGTCATCTATTCCTTCATATTTCTTCAATTCTTTTACAAAACCTTTCGGCAGATTGGCAAAATACTCATCTATTATTTTCAGAGTATCATTGTCTGCGCCTTCAATTTCAATTCCATATCTTTCCTCTATCTTCTCTTTGTATGACTTGCCACAGCCTGTTAAAGAAAAAATTACTGCTATAAACAATATAAACAGTATCATTTTTTTAATTTTCATCCTACCGTCTCCCTTCTGTACATCACTTGGTTTCTGTAAAGTATCTGTTCCAATATGCAGTCTCATCCACGGTTTCAAATGCATAGTCCATCATATTACGTATATAAAATGCTTTTTTGCGGATATTTGGTGCTTTATCAAGAATTTCAAATCCCTTTTCATCCTCTGTCATAAGCAGTGCAAATATTCTGGCTTCATCATCCATCGCATATAACACAGGCTCTTCCCCGATAAAATATGCTTCTTCAGTATTGTCTTCATTATATAAATACTTAAAATATTCCTTATCATCGCTATAATCATATATTGATGGGTTATAACGATTCCATGCATGCAGTAAATTTGTACCCTTTTTTCTGTAACTTATGTTATAGGATACCGATTCCATTGTACAATAAGCTAACTGGTCTTCAATTTCTTTGTTATTGTCTAATATCCAATAATCACCACGGCTCACATCATTTTTAACATCTGTCACCCCATCTCCGCTTACATATATGTATATCTTTCTGTCCTGATATTCTTCATAGTCCTGATATGTTTTTAATTCTTCAACAAAACCGTCAGGCAGTTTTGCAAAATATTCACTTATCACTTTTAAATCTTCTTCACGTACCTTCTCAATTTCTATTCCGTATTTCTGTTCTATTTCCAATTCCTTTTCATTTATTTTTTCGCTTTTATTTTTTCCACAGCCGGACAACATTATTGTCATTATCATTATAACTATCGTAATTGATGTTTTTCTCACCGCAAACACCTCCATCAAATATCCCCAAAGCAGCTATTCCAATATGCGTTTTCATCTACTGTATTAAATGCCCGTTCTATTTCTTTACACAGATATTCTGCCTTTACACGTATTTTGGGACATTGTTCAAGCATTGATTCAATATTTTTACCTGCTCTCATCATGACTGCAAAATACCCTCCCATATCACTGAGTTTATGATTAATTGTACCATCTGATATGAAATAAGCATTTTCATAATTATTTTCGCTGAAAGCATATTTACTGTAAGTATCACTATCTCCATATTGAAATCCAACAGGATTGTAACTATCCCAATCTTCCAGTATTCCGTCAGTATCTTTTCTCCTAGTGACGTTGTACCATATAGAATACATAGTGCAATAACCCAGCCCCATATCCATATCATCAGAAGCGCCTATTGTCCAATAATCGCCCTTAGCAATATCTGACGAAAAATCATACATTCCTTTCTCATCATTTATTTTAATAAATATCTTGCGGTCATCTATTCCTTCATATTTTTCCAGTTCACTTACAAATCCCTTTGGCAATTTTGAAAAATACTCATCTATTATTTTCAGAGTATCATTGTCTGCGCCTTCAATTTCAATTCCATATCTTTCTTCTATTTTCTTTTCGTATGACTTGCCACAACCTGTTAGCGAAAAAATTACTGCTGTAAACAATATAATCTATATCATTTTTTTAATTTTCATCCTACCGTCTCCCTTGTATACATCACTTGGTTTCTGTAAAGTATCTGTTCCAATATGCGGTTTCGTCCACAGTTTCAAATGCTCTCTCTATTTCTTCACAAAGATATTTTGCTTTTGCACGCACTTTAGAACATCTGTCATATATCACCTGCATATCATAATTTATCATACTTGAAAACATATCTGCCCAATCAGATGACTCCTGTTCCATTGACGGTTCAGTTACAAAGTAGATATCTTCATCATCATTACTATTGTCCGGCATGTTATTTTTAAACTTTTCCAAATTACCGTATTCAAATCCTTCCGGATTATAATCATTCCAGTCTGACAAAAAATTATTTGTATTCTTACGTGTTTCAACATTACATTTTATTGAATACATTGTGCAGCATCCTAATCCCATATCCATGTATTGACCATTTCCTATTGTCCAATAATCTCCCTTTCCAATATCAGAATAAAAATCCACATTCTCATTATGTTCATCACTTATCTTTATAAATATCTTGCGGTTATCTATTCCTTCATATTTCTTTAGTTCCTCCACAAATCCCTTTGGCAGTTTTGAAAAATACTCATCTATTATTTTCAGAGTATCATTGTCGGCACCTTCAATTTCTATTCCGTATTTTTCTTCTATTTTCTTTTCGTATGACTTGCCACAGCCTGTTAAAGAAAAAATTACTGCTGTAAACAATATAAACTGTATCATTTTTCTAATTTTCATCCTACCGTCTCCCTTGTATACATCACTTGGTTTCTGTAAAGTATCTGTTCCAATATGCAGTCTCATCCACGGTTTCAAATGCTCTCTCTATTTCTTCACAAAGATATTTTGCTTTATCACGTATTTTAGGGCTGTTTTTGAATAAATCATCCAAATCATAATCCGATTTCATTAAAAGTATAAAAATAGTCGTTGCATCATCGCCTGCACTCTGTAATGGTTTTGGGTCTATAAAATATGCGTTTTCTTTACTTGTATTTCCGTAAAAATATTCAGCGTATTTATCATCATCTCCATATTTATAGTCCTCCGGATTGAAATCATTCCATTTTAAAAGCAATCCATCCCTGTCTTTTCTATTAACCATATTAAATATAACTGACTGTATAACACAATATGAAATCTGGTCCTCCAAATCCTGACTGCTATCTATGTACCAGCAATCTCCTGTACTAATATCATATTTAACACGTGTCTGTTCGTCATATGACTTTTTTAGCACAATTTTTATTGTTCTATTGTCATAGTCATCATATTTTTTTAATTCTTCTATGAAACCTTTTGGCAATTTTGAAAAGTAAGTATCTACTTTCTTTAAATCGTCCTTATCATCTGTTTCAATTTCTATTCCGTATTTTTCTTCTATCTTCTTTTCGTATGACTTGCCACAACCTGTTAATAAAAATATCGTTACCATTAATATAACAATTAATATATTTCTTTTTATATATCTCATAAGCATACCTCTCAATTAACCAAACTTTCATATAAAACTCCTGCTGCCGTCGCACCATATGCACCTGAAACACACGTTGCTGCAACAGTTAAAGCAACGGCTCCAGCTTTTAATATTTCCTCCCTATTTTCATATATAAATCCTCCGATTTCATACATTTTTCCAATTATTTTATCTGCAATCCTATCACCTAACGGAAGTTCATAATCAAGGAACGGGTCTGTAGGTTCCAACATTTCTTTCCTTTTTTCACATTCATAAATATATGTATCATATGCCACCTCATAATCTTTAACAAATTTAGTTGAGGTCGACTTATCAAGCATTATATTGATTTCCATTCCGACAGTAGCCTCTACCTTTCCATTTTTGTCTTCACTGAGTACCTGTGTGTTTTCGTAAACAACATTACATATACCTGACATCATTTTATCCATATTAACTTTGGTTGTTGCCCCACCATTTGTATATTCAATCCATAGCTGACCTTCTCTGACGACTATCGCACAGCCACTCTTTCCGGCGTTCACGGCAACATTGTCAAGACTTGGTACTTGTTTCATCATTTCCAATATATCCTGTGCAAATTCTGCCCTTATCTGTCCGTTTCCCTTAGTTCCTTTAATATCTGCATAATATTCCAGGTACATCATCGGATTGTCCACTTTAAAATCAAATACTCTAACGCTGTCCGTCACACTTAAAATTTTATTCATCATATCATTCATCTTATCCTTGACAGAATCTTCTAAATCCATGTTGATAACATTTATGATATTCTTTATATTTTGTTCTTTCGAGAGTTCCTTTATTGTTTCAGAACAGATTCCTCTGTTAATATTCGGCGTGGTACTTGATACGCCCTGCGATGTCTTAGGGGTTGTACTTGATGTTGTACCCGTGGTCTTCGTTGTGGTACTCGACGTTGCCCCCGTACTTTTTACCGTTGTACTTGGTGTCGAAGAACTTCCAACGGTGGTGCTTCCTGTTTTTGTTGTAGTGCTCGACGTTACACCCGTAGTCTTCGTTGTTGTGCTTGCCGTTGTACTTGAGGTTATTCTTACCGAACTTTGTGTACTGCTTGCTCCGTAAGAGGCGGTGGTGCTTGAGGTTATCGCTCCTGTGGTTTTTGTAACTGATGTAGTGCTTGAACCTGTTACCTTTTTTACCGTTGAACTGCTTACTCTGCTTCCCGATGTAGTGCTGCTAACCCCTCCACATCCGGCAGTTGACTTGGTTCCATACGGCGTTGTTTTTGATGAAACTGTTAAATCTGACATTTCTTTTATCTCCTTTGTTCTCATTTTTAAAATAATCTTTTATCTTTAAGGCTCCGTCGATATAAATTTCTACCGTCCAGTTATTGCCTGTATCATAAAGTATTGCGGGGATATCTATCCAGAATACGGCATTAACCGTATATATGTAATTATCCTGCGGGCAGTCTATTGTCTGTTCTTCTATGTGGTAAACGCTACCGTCCTCCCTGTACCAGATTGCCGTAACAGAATGAATGTCTGTAAGCTCCGAGACGTCAACACTTATTGAATACTTTTCATCCAATGTGTTGTTAAAAAGATGGTTGCTGCAATACTGCCCATACCTGACGCCGGGTGTCATTGAATATCCTGTAATAACAGGCTTACGGACAGCTTGTTGTCCGGCTTGTCCGCCCTCAGCCTTTAATACCGACCATACCTCTCCGTCCTTCCATCTGACGTATTTATATGCATCTTTATCATTAAACCTCAGGCTGTCATTTATTACATACTTATACATATGTTCTCCGTCCGGAATATCCATATCTATCAGCCAGCAATTACCTGCTCTTACCATTTTTCTTGTGAGAACTCTGTTGTTAATCACTATAATTATTGATATTTCCTTTACTTCACCAAAAGTTTCATCTTTAAATACTATCCTCACTTAATTCCCTCCATAGTTTGTGATACTCATCCGTCATTTTTTTTGCCGTAAACATCTTTAAGTTGCCGATAAGTATATCCATCTGTTCATCTATAAATTTCACATCATCTTTCATAAACCGCTCAATGGTTTCTTCCAGTTCATTATCCGCATAAGGATTATATTTATAGGAATATCCCGCCAGAATTTCATCCAAGCCCCCGTTGTTACTGCTTATAACCGGAGTTCCTTCCGTCATAGCTTCAAGGGCAACATACCCGAACGGTTCGTACAATGACGGAATTATTAAGGCATCTGTCATTTTATAAAAATTCTTTTTTCTTTCGCCTGTGCACCAACCATGAAAAATAACCTTATCTCTCATATCTGCCGCATCTATATATTCTAAAATTCTGCGAACATATTCCGTGTCATTTTTGGGACAGGCTATATGCAGTTCCGCATCCATATTCTTGAATGTCTGTATGCACTCAATAAGACCTTTTCTGTAATCGGTCCTGCCAATAAAGCCGTATTTTTTACGGCTGGTCCTGTAATTACGGTTTAAAA